>JAEEGI010005066.1_pt1 | contig 30498 bp, 22 predicted proteins | sample 8958751 | NCBI WGS metagenome assembly JAEEGI01 (sample SAMN16246545, study PRJNA631951) | gut metagenome | biome: gut microbiome; feature: rumen; material: KS-attached | host: Bos | place: Iran: Karaj | collected 2018-10 | reverse complement strand
TTGGCGAAGACTTCGGAGCAGTTTACCGTTTTTGAAAACGACTCCAAAAAATTGCCCATCACTGCAATGGAATGGGTGCATCAAGACAAGTCGACTGCTCATCCCGGCGACGAAATCCAACTCAGCATCGGCAGCTCGGCAAAGGATGTAGAGATTTGGGTGCAACTGCTCCATGGGGACGAAATCCGCCTCGACAAGAAAATCAATGTCAGCAATGGCTTGCAGACCGTATCTTATAAGGTGAGCGAAAACGACCGAGGAGGCCTCTGTTGGCGTTATGCCTTCGTCAAAGAAAACTCGTTCAACAAGGATCGTTTAGACATTTCCGTGCCTTTTGACAATTACGACTTGGATGTGAAACTCGCCACCATGCGCGACAAGCTCAGTCCTGGTGCCGAGGAGACCTGGGAAGTGACCGTCCGCGATTACAAGGACAAGCCTTTGGAAGCCGCTTTGCTTGCAGGAATGTATGATGCCTCGTTGGATGAATTTGAACGCAATCATTGGTGGTTCAGCATGTCGCCTTCGGGTGTGGTTGGACGTAGTTTTCGTTCCGACGGACATGGCTTCACCTCGTCTAACACAGGCTTGGAATACTTTTATTTTGTCGAACTCTTCAACTTCAGCCTGCCCTCCGATGCACCCTTCTTCGACTTTGGTTATGGTGGACGCCGCTACAGAAAAGGAGGACGCATGGTTGAAGATGTCTATATGTGTGTGGAGGAAAGTGCTGTACCTCGAATGTCGGGAGCCGTGTTGCAAAAGAACAGCGTTGCAGCCGATGGTTTCATAGAGGTTGAAGAAGAAGTCGCTGATGCCCTGGAAACTGGCGGTACCGCCGCACCCAAGAAAGACGAGCCCAAGGAACCCGCCGAGCCTACTCTCCGTGAGAACTTTAACGAGACCGCCTTCTTCTTCCCGCAGCTGCGTACCAACGCCGACGGCAGTGCGACCTTCAGTTTCACCATGCCCGACGCCCTCACGCGCTGGCGCCTGATGTTGCTGGCCTACACCAAAGACCGCAAGACCGGCCAAAACGAATACACTTTCACTTCCTCGAAGCCCGTGATGATCATGGCCGACATGCCGCGTTATATGTACGACAACGACGAACTTTGGTTCGTGGCCAACGTCATCAACACGGGCGACGAACCTGTCACGCCCAAAGCGAAACTCGAAATTTTTGATGCAGGCACGATGCAGCCTGTGAATTTGATTGTTATGGACGGCCCTTCGACGGGCTCAGGGACCTGCACTATCCCGATGGAGACCATACAGCCTGGTCGCAGCAAGGAAGTGCGCTGGAAGGTGAAGGGACAATATGATTTGAGCCTGTTGGCCTTCCGCTTCACAGCCTACGCGGGACAGTTCAGTGATGCCGAGCAGCACCTCCTGCCCGTGCTGAGCAGCGAAATCTTCATGACGCAGACCCTGCCCATCACCGTGAAGGCTGAAACTGAGCAGACCTTCGACTTCGAGGCCATCGCCAACCCCGAAAACCACGAGCGCGACTACAGCCTGACCTTGAACTTCAGCACCAACCCCGTGTGGTATGCAGTTCAAGCCTTGCCTTACCTGGCCAACATCAGCACCGACCGCGCCGAGACCGCTTTCTACGTGTTTTATGCCAACACGCTCTCGTCCTACATCGCCGACCACATCCCGAACCTTTTGAACTACATCAAGAAATGGCAGATCGAGACGCCCGACGCCCTGCTATCGCAACTCGAGAAAGACCAAGACCTGAAGGTCATCATGCTGCAAGAGACACCGTGGGTGCTTGAGGCCAAGAGCGAAACCGAACAGCGCAGCCGTATCGCCACGCTCTTCGAGGTGAATACCATCCGCAACCAACAGACTAACGCACTGAAACTCATTGCGCAGAAGCAGAAATACAATGGCGGATGGCCGTGGATGGACGGTATGCCTGAGAGTCCATACATCACTACCTATATCTTGGGTGGCTTCGGCAAGTTGCAAAAGATGGGTGCATGGAGCTCGTTGAGCAGGGCCGACCAAAACACCGCCCAAAGCATCTGCGACAAGGCTGTGCGTTACCTTGAATATGAGGTGGCCGAGACCTACCGTTATATGAAAGCCCACAGCAAAGGCAAGGACTGGCCCATCGGTTCCAGCACTTTGAACGAACTCTATGCTCTGAGTTTCTTCGATGTGCAGAACTCCGACAAGGACTTTGCCACAGCCAAGAAATACTACCTTGGCAGCCTCGATAAGGAGTGGACTTCCTTCAATTTCAACCAACGCTCGAAGGGTGCCTTGGTGCTCTACCGTAACGGCAACGAAAAGACCGCCAAGTTGATGATCCAGAGTTTCAAGGAAACCGCTCAAAAGAACGAGCAAATCGGCATGTACTGGCCGAAGAAATACTTCAGCTTTGAGTCGCACATCGCCACCCACGCCAACATTATGGCGGCCTTCGCCGAAATCGACCAGAACCAAGAGATGATTGACGAGTTGCGCGTGTGGCTGCTCACCCACAAGCAGACCAACAAATGGGAAAACTCCGCCTCCACCGCCGACGCCATCTATGCCCTGCTGATGCGTGGCAGCGACTGGTTCGAGGAAGGCAAGGAAGTCACCCTGCGCTTTGGCAACACGCCCATCAGCACCGAGGGCGGTGTGGCTGGCACGGGCTTCATCCAACACCGCTGGAACGCCAACGAGGTGACCCAAGACATGCGCCAACTCACCGTCAACAACCCGACCCCGCACTTGGTTTGGGGCGGCCTGTTCCGCCAGTATTTCGTTCCGATCGACGAGGTGAAGAGCGATGAGTCGGGCTTCACCATCAAGCGTGAGCTCTTTGTGGAGACGGTGACGGACAAGGGTAAGAAACTCGTTCCCGTTGAAAAGCAAGCTTTGAAAGTTGGAGATAAATTGACCGTGAAAATCACCTTCAACAGCCAGCAAGACATGAGTTTCGTCTTTGTCAAAGATCTCCGCGCCGCTGGTTTCGAGCCGATTGAGCAGATTTCGCGCTACGAGTACAACGACCGCATGAGCTACTATCAGAGCAACACCGACACCGACATGGAGTTCTTCATCGAGTTCCTGCTCAAGGGCATGCACCAGCTGGAGTACAGCATGTTCGTCACCAAGGAAGGTTACCTCAACAACGGCTACGCCTTGATACAGTGCCAGTATGCGCCGGAGTTCAGCGCTTATTCGGATGGGATGAAGGTGAAGGTAGGTGAGTAAAGCCAGCCTCCCATGTCATTCTAACAGCCAGCCGTGCATGTCATTCCAACGCAAGCCTCCCATGTCATTCCAGCAGAGGCTTGTGCGGGAGAGGGAATCTATGGGAGGCGGTTGAATAAAATCTTTATGGGCGGCCTCAACAGCTATAGATCCCATGCCTTTGCCCACCTGCCCTCGCAGGGATGACATACCTGTTGAGGCCTTGCTATTACTGAACAATTAACTTTACCGTCTGTCCCCAACCATTCTGATGTTTAATCCTCAGCAAGTAAAACCCTTTTGTAAGGTCATGAAATGCCAGCTCAAACCGCTGTGAGCCTTCGCCAAAAGTGACCGTTTCACATTGCAGCAACTGGCCTTGTAACGAATATAGTTCAAACTGCACCTGGCCTTGTGCAGGGTTGAAGAAACTCACGACAGCCCTATCGGATGCTGGGTTAGGTGCCACGGAGGCATAGAGGCTCTGTGCCTCGTGGTTTTCTACGCCAAGTTTAACATCCACCGCGATCTTCATTGTCACGGGGAGATGGTCGGAACCGTCGAAGAGGGCCTCAGCGACCTCGGCAGGAACGGATGAGTTGTAGCCTTGGTTGACGCTCTGATTGAAGTGGTATCCATCGTTGCCAACGGCATGGTAGGAGCCCTGAACATAGCGCATGTGGTTGTAGCTGAAGGCAATTTCATCCGCCATCATGATAAAATCGAAGCGGTCGTCGAGGCCACCGCTGGAGAAACATTCGTCAGAATAACTCCTTGTAGACTGTGTGTGGAAAGGGGCAAATACGCCGTTGTTGTTCCACTCTCCCACACCACCTACAAAAGCCAGAGGATCCATGAAGCAAATGTTCGGATTGCTGTAGGTTTGGGTGAGCAAACGATAACCAGGTTCACTGGCTCCATACATATTGAAATCACCCATAATCAGCACGTTGTCAGTGGCATAGTTTGAATTAACGTAATCCATGGCCTTTTGCATTAATGCGCGGCGGTCGCTCTCATAACCCATTCCAGCCTTGGGATGTGCCACTATGCATACGAGTTTGATGGTGTCGCCAGCAGCTAAGCTAGGGGTCTTCAGATAAAGCTCGTAGACATCGGTATCGCGAGGTTGGGTACGTAGGGCCACGTGCTTTTTCAAACCCATCTTGCGCGAGTCATAAAAGATGTGATTGATGATGTTGCTGTTTTCATAATTAATAATGTTGTCCGACAGCCAATAGTTGGCCCCATTGATGTTGAGGTTGTGTCTGAGAAAGTCATTCAATAGCTGTTGTGTGGCACCAAACTCGCACACGGTAAAGATATCAGGCTTGACATAGTCGACAAGGGTACGGATGCATTCGTCCTTACGCTGGGTGTTGTTGTTGGTTTCGAAACACTCAGCGAAGCCACTGTTATAGTTACCATAATACAATAGGTTGTACTGCATCACGGTAAGGGTATCCTGCGCATGCGCAGCCATTGTTATCAGTATGAATGATATTAATAGGTGGATTTTATTTCGCATAGAATTGATTTTGTGCAGCAAAAATAGAAAAATTGGCGCGATATTTGAATTAATAGTATTTTTGCAACGTTTTTATTATGCGAGAAAAGATTAGAATCGGTATTTTTGCATTATTCGCCATAGTCTTGCTGGCTTCGACTTCATGCCGCAAACAGGAGAAGTATGCCAATTGTCCCCTTGTAGGGCATTGGGGCTGCGAGCAATATATCAGTTGCCGTACGGACAGCATTGGTCGGGAAAAATGGGACACTTTACAATATGAGGTAGGCGAGGGTCTTGGCTACGAGGTGTATTTTTATGCTGATGGATCGGGTAAATTGTTGCTCAACGATAGTCCGGCTTTGATTAAGAAATTCAGTTGTGACTATGACTATGATTCCGTGAGTCATGTTCTTACGATTTACAATACCTCATGGATAATATCTATATTCTCTGATGCGACCAGTGCAGATATGCTTATAGAGGAGCTATCAGGTAACCATATCAGAGCTTCGTGGACCAACCATTTCTCTGAGCCCGAACCGTTCTTTGAACGATTTTTCTTGAAGCGAATAGATTAACTATAAAATTTAAAAAAATGAAAAAACTAAGCTTAATTGTAACATTAGCCTTGGTAGGCTTATTATTCACCTCGTGCGGAAAGAATGATTATAAATCGTTTATAGGCACTTGGGGTGTGGAGAAAATTGAGTATTACAACATTGACTATGCAGGCAACCCTATTGTCGCTTCTTTGGAAACCCACAATTTTGACCCGAACGATGCCAACAACAGTATACAGTTGGTTTTCAGAGAGAACAAAACTGGCGAGATGCGCGACAGTGCCATCGACACTTTGTGGACTGATTGGAATTCAGTCACGGAGACTTATGAATCCTATATCTATTGTCCCGACACGGTTATGGTCTACACATTTTCGTATTCTTACGACAAGAGTGAAAGCATTCTGTACATGAATATAGATTATGGAACCTATATGCGTACTTTCAGAATGTATATTGAGAATAAGACCGACAACTCTTTTATTTATGAGAATGAATATGACAAGAACTATATGGAGAGAGCATATCTGAAACGCCTTAGCAATACTCCTTCAAAGTCGGCAAGCAGACAAACTGTGAAGCATCCCCACAAGCCGGGTTCATTATTAGGCGATAGATAAAGAACCGGACTGATAAAAAAGGTAATATTGCCGTGCATAGATTCCTACAGGAATGACATGCACGGCAATATTTTTTTATTCCACGATTAACATCAATCCCTTCAGATATGCCCCTTCAGGGTGGAAGATGTTAATGGGATGGTCGGCAGGCTGCGATAGCTGGTCAATAATGCGCACATTGCGTTTGGCTTCAATTGCAGCAGCGGTGACAATCCCTTGGAAAGTGGCTTTGTCGACGGCTTGGGAGCAGCTAAAAGTGAACAATAAACCGCCTTTGGCGATGCGTTTGATAGCCTCGGCGTTGATGAATTTATAGCCACCTAAGCCACGATGTCGGTCTTGGTGCCGCTTGGCAAACGCCGGCGGGTCGAGGATGATGAGGTCGAAGGCACCTTCGCGCATCTCTGTCACATATTCTTTCATGTCGGCCACATAGCATGGGTTTTCTTCTTTTGAATAGCCATTCAGTTCTAGGTTGGCCTCTGCAGCTGCAATGGCTTTCTTGGAAGCATCAACGGTGACGGCACGACGTGCACCGCCTTTCAGTGCCGTGACTGAGAAACCACCTGTGTAACCAAAGGCATTGAGCACAGTCTTGCCTTCCGAGAAGCGGCGTACCAGCTCACGGTTTTCGCGCTGGTCGAGGAAAAAGCCTGTCTTTTGGCCTTCCTCCCAGTTGGGCAAGAAACGGCAGTCGTTTTCCAGAATGACCTCATCGAGTCTTTCACCTAGTAGATAACCATCTTCAACGATGGCGTCTTCTTTGCCCATGCGTTGCATAGCTTCGGCGCTTTTATTATAGATGGCTTGAATACCGAGGTCAGGCATCAGCTTAAGGGCACGGACAATCTCTTTCAGATGCAAAGCCATGCCTTCGGTCTGAGCCTGTACTACAGCAGTGTGGCCGTAGACATCAACGATGAGACCTGCCAAGCCATCGCCTTCGGAATGTACGAGGCGGAAACAGTTGGTGCGTGGGTTGTTGGTTAGACCTATGGTTTTGCGTACCTCATAAGCTTGTTTGAGACGGTCGAGGAAAAACCATTCATCGATTTTGCAATTTTCGAAGCTGAGCATCTTTACGGCGATGCTGTCCGACTCGCAAAAGCCTGTGCCAAGGATGTTGCCGTCGTAGTCAGTGACGGTGACGGTATCGCCCGCTTGCAAACCTTTGGCGGCATCATGGATGGCACCTGAAAACACCCATGGGTGAAAGCGACGTAAGGCATCGTCTTTGCCAGGATTGAGTCGAATGACAGGATAAAGTGGAGTTTGTTCCATTTCTTTTAAATTTTGATGCAAAGATAGGTTTTTTCTTTTTACGATATGAAACCGATTCCGTAACTTTGGCCCAAAATTGAAGCGTCAAGTATGAACAATAGTTTCACCATAGGAGGTCAGATCGTTGACCTCGTCAATGCAAGGATTTTCTCGGGTGTCATCGTTGTTGAGGACGGTAAAATCACTAAGATTGAGCAACAACCTGTAGGCAACATGCAGTACATCATGCCGGGTTTCATCGATGCGCACGTGCATATCGAGAGTTCCATGTTGGTACCGTCGGAATTTGCTCGGTTGGCGACCTGTCACGGCACGGTAGCCACTGTCAGCGACCCACACGAAATCGCCAATGTACTTGGCAAGAATGGCATCAAATATATGATTGAAAATGGCAAGAAAGTGCCGTTCAAGTTCTTCTTTGGCGCGCCGAGTTGTGTGCCCTCCACCAACTTTGAGACCGCTGGAGCGAGCCTCGATGCCAACGACATTGAAGGACTGATGGCCTCCGATGACATCTATTACCTCTCGGAGGTGATGAACTACCCCGGCGTCATCAACGAGGATCCCGAATTGATGCGTAAAATCGCTGCCGCCAAGAAACATGGAAAGCCTATCGACGGCCATGCGCCAGCGGTGACGGGCACCGACTTGCAGAAGTATGTGAGTGCGGGCATCACCACCGACCACGAGTGCTTCCGTCTGGCAGGAGCCTTGGAGAAAATCAGTCTCGGCATGAAAATCCTCATTCGCGAAGGCAGTGCAGCCCGTAACTTCGATGCCCTGATCCCATTGATGGCCACCCACCCCGACAAATTAATGTTCTGCTCCGACGACAAACACCCCGATGAGTTGGATGATGTCCATATTGATGTGTTGGTGCGTAAAGCCATCGCGTTGGGCTACGACGTGATGGATGTGCTAAGAGCGGCGTCTTTCAATGCCATCAAGCATTACAAACTCAATGTGGGTTTGTTGCAATTGGGTGACGATGCCGATTTTATTGTGGTTGAAGACTTACGCCATCCTGTCGCCAAACAGACCTATATCAGGGGCACATTGGTGGCGGAAAATGGCGTGTCGAACATCCATTACAAGGAAACCTTGATTCCAAATATCTTCAGAGCGGAGTATATCCACGTTGACGACATTTTCTTGCCCGACGTGGGTAAGAAGATTAAAGTTATCGATTGTCAAGACGGACAATTAATCACCAAGAGTTTTGTTGCCGAGCCCAAGGTGGAAAATGGTAACATCGTGAGTGACGTGGAACGTGACATCCTAAAAATCGTGGTCGTCAACCGCTATCAACCCACCAAGCCCACTGTGGCATTTATTAGGGGCTTTGGACTAAAGCGCGGTGCTTTGGCCTCGAGCGTAGCGCACGACAGCCACAACATCGTAGCGGTAGGCGCTACCGACAAAGACATTCTTCATGCCGTTAACCTACTCATTGAGCATACAGGCGGCGTGACGGCCTATTGCGGCACGGAGATGATAGCGGTGCCGTTGCCTGTAGCTGGATTGATGAGCAATGAAGACGGTTACGAAGTGGCGCAAGCTTATCAGAATGCTGATGCGTTGGCAAAACGTTTGGGTTCAACGCTATATGCACCATTTATGACCTTGGCGTTCATGGCTTTATTGGTCATTCCCGAGCTGAAAGTCAGCGACAAAGGCTTGTTTGATGTCACCCGATTTACCATTACCTCAATTTATGAAGATGATGCGACTTCGTCATTGCAATCCTGCTGATTTTGATGCCGTTGTCGAGTTAAACGAAACGGTTTATGCCGCATTACCTGATAAGTCGGTGTTGCGCCATAACTCACCGGAGATGATAGCCTCATGTCTTGAAGAGCCCAATGTTACCTTGGGTATTTGGGATGATAATTTGCTGGTCGCCATCGGGATGCTTTATGTGCCACAATGTATCGAGGAAGACCATTTCCATGATTTGGGTCTTCAAGGTGACTTCAAGTCGGCAAATCAGAAGCTGTTTTTGGTACGTGAGGGATATCGGGGATTGGGACTGCAAAGAAAGCTCATACGGGCAGTGGAAAAGGTAGCCGTTGAAAGAGGCTTTAACTTGTTGTGTACCACGGTGGCACCCAATAATGAATTCAGCATCAACAATTTCCTGAAAGAAGGGTATGTATATGCCAAAACGGAAATGAAATACGGTGGTTTGGTGAGGAATCTGTATTACAAAATCCTATAAGACATTCAACCGATAGGCATCCTGCTTCACGAAAATGGCCAGCATGATGGTGAAAGCCAGCATACTTGACCCACCGTAGCTTAGGAAAGGCAAGGGAATGCCAATAACAGGCACCAAGCCAATAGTCATACCGATGTTGATGGCCACGTGGACAAACAATATGCCCGCTATGCTATAACCATACACCCGGCTGAAAGTGGATCGTTGTCGCTCGGCGAGGAGGATAATTCGAATTAACAATGCCACATAGAGTAATACCACGGTAGCAGTGCCTAAAAACCCGCCTTCTTCACCCACGGTGCAGAAGATGAAGTCGGTATGCTGTTCGGGGACGAAGTCGTATTTCGTTTGTGTACCTTGCAAGAAGCCTTTACCGGCGAGACCTCCCGAACCAATGGCTATCTTCGACTGGTGAACATTGTAGCCAACGCCTTTTGGGTCGTCGAGCTGACCTAATAGCACCAAGATGCGGTTGCGCTGGTGTTCTTGAAGCACTTTGTTGAATGCATAGTCCACCGAAAAGACAAACACAAACATACAAGCGAAGACAGCCAGCATTTTCACAAGGTCTTTCTTCTTGGTAATCAAGTAGTAAGTCAGAGTGAGGACGAGTAAACAGCCTAGGATGATATACATGATTTTTTGGCTCCATATCAGGGTGAAAACAAACAGAAGGACGGCGACTACTCCTGCTACCATTACCCAGCCCGTGCCAGGGAAGCCTTCGCGGTACAGCACCAAAATGAAGGACACAAATACAATGGCGGACCCTGTGTCGTTTTGCAAGAGCACCAACGCCATGGGGATAAGTACAAGGACGGCAGCAACAATTTGGCTCTTGCGTTTTTGTAAGTCTATGTCAAGTCGACCGAGATAACCTGCCAAAGCTAAGGCTGTGGCCATTTTGGCAAATTCAGAAGGCTGAAACTTGATGCCAGCTCCGAGGTCGATCCACGAAGTGGCACCTTTGGTGGCCTTTCCGTAGACCAAAACCACAAACAAACTGGCAAGGAAAAAGATATATATCCACAAAGAGAAAGCATTGAAAAACTTGGCATCAATCAAGAGAATGGTGAATCCAATTAGGAGGGAGGCCCCTATCCAAATCAATTGTTTTCCATATACTTGCGATAGGTCAAAAATGCTGGGGTGCATCTCGTCGTATTTGGCCGAGAAAATGCTGAACCAACCAATGATCACCAAAGCAAAGTATATGAGTACGGTCACCCAGTCGATTTTTCCTATGATGTTGTTCCTTTCGTTCATCGTTCGTTCTTATATGAGATTCTGCCTTCCATCATGCGTTTTTCCAGGTCTTCGCGTGTAGTATAGCCACGGATGTATTTTTCTATCATCAAGCTGGCAATGGGGGCCGCCCAAGTGGCTCCATAGCCTCCGTTTTCGATGATGACGGCAAGGGCAATCTTCGGGTTGTCGGCGGGAGCGAAGGCAATGAAATTGGAGTGGTAGTTGCCATGCGGATTTTGGGCGGTACCCGTCTTACCGCACTGAGGGATATCTTTCATCTCATAGCGTCGTGCCGTGCCTGCTGGACCGCTGAAGACTGTGCGAAGACCTTGCTTCATGACTCTAACATATCTCGGGTCGATGCCTGGGTCTACTTTGGTTGTCATTACCTCGGGAATGGCGGTGGTGTCGCCAAAACATTTAATAAGGTGAGGCGGGTAGAAATAGCCTTCGTTGGCAATCAAAGCGGCGATATTGCATAGTTGCAAAGGGGTCACTAAGACCTCGCCTTGTCCGATACCTAACGAGCGGATAGTCACAGAATTCCATTGTCCTCCATACATCTTGTCGTAATACTCACGTGAGGGGATGTTGCCTGGACGTTCGTATGGGATGTCGGTGTTGAATTTATGTCCGAGCCCCATTTTATAGGTCATGTCTTTCCAGTATTGATAGCCCTCCTTGATGCCACCAAACTTCGAATTGTTGATGGTTGCCTTGAAGGACTCGTAAAAATAAGGATTGCATGAGTTCATGATGGCATTGGCGAAATCGGGGCTGGAGCCGTGCGAGTGGGTGCATTTGATAGGGAGTGAGCCAGTACCGCTGCAATGGAAGCAAGTGGCAGGCGTAATACTGCCACTCTGCATGGCAATCATTCCGACAACCGTTTTGAAGGTAGAGCCTGGAGGATAAGTGCCGCTAATGGCACGGTTAATCAAAGGCTTCATCGGGTCGTCCTGCAATTCTTTGTAGTGTTTGCCACGTTCGCGACCTACAAGAAGGTTTGGGTCGTAAGTAGGACTGGTGACGAAAGCCAAGATTTGTCCCGTGGAAGGCTCGACGGCCACAATGGAACCGATTTTGCCCACCATCAACTGTTCGCCGTAGGCTTGCAGCTCTGCGTCCATTCCGAGATAGATGTCTTTTCCGGCGATGGGTTCTTTGTCGAGTTCGCCCTCCATAAAGCTACCCATTTCGCGGTTGTGAACATCCACCATCATCACTTTCAGGCCTTTCACGCCACGCAACTCTTTTTCGTATGACTTTTCAATGCCCGACTTCCCAATATAGTCACCTTGACGGTAGTAGTTTTCTTCATCTTTCTCCAGCTCTTTGGAACTGATTTCGCCGATGTCGCCTAAAGTGTGGGCAGCGATGGCGTTAGGATAGTGACGTACGGTACGGGTTTGGAAATAAAAACCTGGAAAACGGTAAAGCACCTCTGCGATATGGGCATAATTTTCTTTTGAGACTTGGGTCATGAAAGGAGAGGGTTTGAGGTACGACTCTTTCTTGGCCTTGTTCATCCGCTCGATGAACGACTCTTTATCGATTTCCAACAAACGGCAGAAAGTCGTCGTGTCGAAAGGATTCAAAGTGTCTTTTTTTACGGCATCGATGATTTGTTTCGGAATGACCATCAGGTCGTAAACGGCTTCGTTGAATACTAGTAGGTTGCCATTACGGTCGAAGACTTTGCCTCGGGCGGGGTATTGTGTCACAAATCGCAAAGCGTTGTTGTCGGCCAGCTGTTTGTAATGCTTGTCGATAACTTGAAGCGAAAACAATCTGATTAGGTACAATGCACCCACGGCAATGAAGATGCCCATAATCAGTAATTTCCTGTCTGACAGATTATTGTTGTTCGTTTTCATAGCGATTTTGTAGATTACAAAAGTATAAGTTTTTATTGAAGTCGGAAAGGGGGTAATGCTGTTTTTTTGAAAAAAAATCGCTTCTTTTAAAATCATTACGAAAATTCAATGGTTTTAACAAATAATTACTATATTTGCACGATTTTTACGCATTTGAAAAATGAAGAAATATTGTATGGTGATATTAGCTTTTTGTTTGAGTCTGATGGGTTGCCATCAAGAGACAAAGAACAAGGAATTGCTACACCGCGAGTTTTACAATACCATTTGGGAACGCTTTGATTATGTGCGTAATGACATAGAGATTACGACATCGACGACTTACGATTTGAGCCTGCAAATCAGCTTTACGGATGATTATCCATACGAAGACTTCTCGATGATTTTTACCGTTTTCGATGGGAACGGCAATCCGTATCGTTCCAAGGGATACAAATTTAAGTTGAAGGACACAGAAGGCAACTGGAACGCTGAAAAGAAAGATAACAGTTATACATTTAATTTGCCAATTAATAAAAGCTTAACCATTTCTGATCCAGGAAAATATCAGTTTACAATCGAACAAAAAATGCCGATTACGCCGCTGGTGGGAGTAAAGGAATTAGTTTTAACAAACAACAATTGATGAAGAAAATAAAAAAGATATTACTATGAATAAATTATTAAAAATGGGGATGATTGCAGTGTTATTAGCTGTTATTTTTGCTTCATGCGTTCCCCAAAAGAAAATGCTCTATCTGAAAGAAGCCGAAATGGCTGCTGAAAACCTCTCCAAAGAATACGTTAACGACCGGTCTATCAACTACAAATTACAACCAGGCGATAACCTTTACATTCATGTTATCAATACTATTGACGAACGCAGTGCAGCCTCAATCAATGGTGATGTAAGAGGCTATCTTTCTTCTGATGCTAATATCTATCTTCAAACTACCACTATTGATGAAGACGGTTGTGTAGAGATGCCTTTGGTTGGAAAAATTGAGGTAAAGAACCTCACGGTTGACGAAGCCAAAGACAGGTTACAAATGGCTATCAATACTTATATCAATGGAAGCATGTTAGTAGTCAAATTAGCCAGTTTCAATTTGACTTTGTTAGGCGAAGTTTCGCGTCCTGGAATGTATAAGGTGTACCAGTCGCAAATCAACCTCTTTGAAGCAGTTTCTTTGGCTGGAAATATGACTAATTTTGCCAAAAAGAGTGAAGTGAAGATTATTCGCCAAACCGACAACGGCTCTGAAATCATCACTGTTGATATGGGCAAGGCAGATATACTTTCCTCACCCTATTATTATTTGAAGCCCAATGATATTGTTTATGTAGAGCCACTCAAGATTAAACAGTGGGGCTTCACCACCTTCCCTTATTCAACAGTTTTCTCTATAGTTACGTTAGGAGTTACTTTGTATAGCATCTTTAGGAAATAAGAACATCAAATATTGAAAACCATGCAAAACGAAAAACAAGCATATTCGCCTCGTAAAGCTAACGAGGAACAAAGTATCGATATTAAGCAGTTGATTTACACAGCGTTGCATTATTGGTATCTTTTTGCTATCGCTGTTGCAGCGGCTTTAGTCATAGGTTTTATTATCAACCGCTATTCGACAAAAGTGTACCAAACATCTGGTACTGTGCTCATCAAAGAAGGTCGTAGTGGCTATGATCCTACTAGCATCATGACTTCGAGTAGCTTTGGCAATTTGCAAAACCTAGACAATGAAATAGCCATTTTGAAGTCCTATACGCTCACTGACCGTGTTGTCAAAAAAATGGGTATTGAAGTGACATATATTGAGAAAGGGCGTTTTGCATCAACGGAGTTGTATAAGGCATCGCCATTTTGTGTCGAATTTGAGCGCAGTGTGCCTCAAGCAGTAGGTCTGGCTTATGAAATATCTTTTTCCGCAGAGGGTGACATCAAACTTCATACTTTAGGTGAAGGTCTCACCAAATACGATTTTATTCTTTGCCAAGAGACGGAAAAGAATCCATTTGTCAAAATAGATACTATTGGTACTTATCACCAAGGCGAATGGATTGATAACGGATACAATAAAATCCGTATCACCATGACTGAACTATTTGACCCCGAGAACATTCAGGGGAGGAAGTTCTGTTTTTGGCTCAATAGTTACCCGAGTCTTGTCAGAACGATGAGTAGGTTTTCGGTGAGCCCCATTACCAAACAGGCCTCTGTTGCCTCTGTGGTAATGAATGGTACCAATAAGCAAAAAATAGTAGAGTTTGTCAATTTGTTGATGAATGAATACGTCACACGTGGGTTGGAGAAGAAGAATGTTGTAAGCGAAAACACTATTGAGTTCATAGACAACGAATTGAGTGGCATCCAAGAATCTTTGAACCAGGCTGAGACTGAACTGAAGGATTTCCGCCAACAGAATGACCTTATGAACATTGATTTGCAAACCAGTCAAGTTTACACCAATCTTCGTTCCTTGGAGAAAGAAAGAGCTGAGATGACTGTGAATGTGAAGATTTACAAACGTTTGCAGGACTATATCAAAGTACAAATAGATGATCCTGAAAACTTGGCTGCACCTAGCACTATGGGTATCAGCGATCCTTTGCTTAACCAGTTGGCACGTGATTTGGTCAATTTATCACAAACCAAAGCCACGCAGTTACTCACCCACACTGAGCAACACCCACAAATCGTAAAACTCAATGAGCAGATTGTCACTACAAAGAAAGCTTTGCTTGAAAATGTCAACAACCTTGTTGAAAATGCTCAGATGAGCTTGAATGAAATCAATCGTCGCATAAGTGCACTTGAATCGGAATCTCGCCTGCTCCCCAGCAAGCAGCAACAACTTATCAATTACCAGCGTAATTATAAATTTAACGACGATACTTATAAGTATTTGATGCAACGTCGTGCTGAGGCACAGATTTTGCGTGCTTCTAATACCCCAGATAATGAGATTCTTGACGAGGCTCGTCTGGAAAGAGTTACTAGAATAGCACCTCGTACTTCGATGAATTATCTCATCGCAATCCTTTTGGGACTATTGATTCCTGCCCTGTTCCTCTTCTTGAAGAGTTTCTTCAACACAACGGTTACCGACCGCAAGGATGTGGAGAAACTTACACGTTACCCCATCATTGGTCAAGTGGCGCAAACCAAAGACAAAGATCCACTCTTGGTTATCAATAACCCCAAGTCACCTATTTCAGAGTCGTTCCGCTCCATTCGTACGAATGTGGAGTTTATTACAAGAAGCAAACTGCCATGCACTGTCCTTGTTACAGGTGATGCTCAAGGTATCGGTAAGACCTTCAATAGCATCAATGTTGCCTCAATTTATGCTCTCTATGGCAAGAAGACTGTATTGCTTGGTTTCGATATGCGTAAGCCCAAGCTATTCCAGGAATTTGGCATCAACAACAATGTCGGATTGAGCAGCTATTTAAGCAATAAGGAAACGCTTGACAACATCATTCAGCATTCGGGCAAGATGCCTACTCTTGATATTATCACTAGCGGTCCCATTCCGCCCAATCCATCGGAATTGATTTCTTCCGAGAAGTGTGATGAATTGTTTGCAGAGTTGAAGAAACAGTATGATTACATCGTCATTGACACACCGCCTATCGGTCTTGTTACCGATTCATTGTTACTGATGCGTTATTCTGATGCCAACATCTTCATTGTCCGTCAAGGCGTGACCAACAAGAATGCATTCGGAACCCTCATCAAGGATCTTGAAGACCGCGGTATGCAGTTCTCTATCGTGTTGAATGGTCTCCAAGCAGAGAAGGGTTATGGCTACGGCAAGAAGTATGGCTACGGTTATGGTTATGGCTACGGTTATGGTTACGGCTATAGCAGTGATTATTATGGTGATAGTGATGATGATAAGAAAAAGCATCACCATTCCTCTTCCAAAAAACAATAAAGAGGATAAATAATAATGGACTCAGCTGAGATTGACAAGCGTGAAGAAAGGTTTTGGCATGCCCTCTATGTCAGGTCGCGGTCGGAAAAGAAGGTGTTGTCTCAACTGGAGGAGAATGGCTTTCAGGCCTATTTGCCTTTAGTTACGCAGGTCAAAAAATGGAGCGACCGAAAAAAGAAGGTGGAAGAGCCTTTGTTCAAGTCGTATGTATTCGTCTATTCCAACGAGAAGGAGTATATACCGATTTTGAATGTCTATGGCGTGGTGAGATTTGTCTCGTTCGAAAGAAAAGCGGTTGTCGTTCCTGAAAATCAAATTCTTGCCATCAAAAAGTTTGTCAACGACTATGAGAATGGTGAGGAATACAAGTTGATGAATAACGAAGACCTGAAAGTAGGTCAGATGGTTAGGATTATCAATGGTCCATTCAAAGGTCTTACAGGTCGTCTCGAAACCATATGCAACAAACGTCATTTGATTGTCTTCATCGACGTTGTTGGACAATATATCCCAGTACATCTTCCAAGGGCGAAAGTGGAACCTGTATGAAGATGCTGGAAGAGATTCGTTTCATTTAAAGATTATTTTTATTTTTGCAGAGAATTAAAACAGATAAGCCATGGAAACAGAAAACAAGAAAAGTAAAAGTCAACCTATATGGCTCTATGCCCTCCTAGGCGTGCTTGCCATCGCTTTGGTCTTCCTCTTAGTTCGCAATTCTTCACTGAAAACCGAAAAAGAAACACTTGAGGCCGAAAAGGAAATGCAACGCCTTGATTTTCAAGCTGAGGTTGATAGCTTGATGAAAGTGCATAACGAGTTGAAAGACAACTATGGCGAGTTGAGTCAACAGTTAGCCGAAAAAGATAGTATCATCCAAGCTGATGCCGTTGAAATCAAGAAGCTTCTTGATTCTCAATGGGACTACTATCGCGTGAAGAAGAAACTGGCTGCCTTGCAAGAGATTTCACAACATTATGTTCGCCAAATGGACTCGCTTTACACCGTCAACCGTGAATTGGTGGCCGAAAACGAACGCATTCGTGAGGAGTTCCAAAACGAACGCCGTCAAAACACCAACCTTACCCGTCAAAAAGAGGAGCTGACGAATAAAGTGAACCAGGCTGCAACGTTGAAGTTGTTCAACTACTCTGCTCAAGCTGTGCGTTTTAAAGGTAATGGTGGCGAAGCCACAACGGATAGGGCCAGCCGTGCTGAACGTATCAGGATTGACTTTACTGTGGCTGCCAACGATATTGTTCAGCCAGGTACCAAGCTGTTCTATGTACGTATCGCCAATCCCCAACGTGCCATTATCAGTAAGGGTACAGGTGATGAATATGCTTTCAAGTCGAATGGTGAGACCTTGCAGTTCACCGAAAAAGTGAGAGTCAACTATGACGGCAAGGAGACGGCTGTTCGTGCTTATTATGTGAAACCTGACGGAGTTGAGATGATGCCTGGCACCTATTTCATTGACGTTTATGAAGAAGGTGGCAAGCTGATTGGACAGACTGCCGTTGATTTGAAATAGTTTTATTAGCCAAGACTTTTAGATTCTTTGAAATCGCCTGCCTATAGATTCTATTCAGGAATGACATAGGCGGGCGATTTTGACTTTATTCCAACACGGTTTTCAGCACTTCATGTGAGTGAAAGTCTTTCATCACCGGGGCATGGAGCCGCATGAAGATAATGAGACCATCGAGCAATTCCCGGCGTTGGTTCACATGTAAAGGTATACGGCAAGCCTCATCTATTCCCACATTGAGCAATTGTGAAAGTAGTTGTGCCGCCTCTGCATCGAAATAATACGGATGCAGCGGATAATCGTGGGCAAAAGAGCCTTCCATCATGTCGAAACAATAGCCCGTTGCGTGATTGTTTTTGGGATAGAAACCAAGATGACGGGTCAATTCCAAAGTAAAGAACAAAGGAAAATTGGCATAGCCTTGTTCTACCAAATCAAGCCAGTGTAAAGACTGGACGATAAAGTCATACAAAGGCTCATTTTGTTCTTGTTCAGTTATGGTTTTTGCAAGTAATTCGCTGACGTACATTGAAATGGCTCCTTTGTTCATGACAAAAGGAATGCTTTGGTAAACTGTATTGAGTTGTACGTCTTTCAAATAGCCCAAATTGCTCTTGTTGGGCTTTCCTGCTTCAACATAATTAATAAGGTGAAGGTTTTGAAACAAGGCGGCACGGCTTTTCGAATTGCGGTTGAAGACCCCTTTCACTATATAGGAGCGCAAACCATAGTTTTTAGTGAATACCTTCACGATGAGACTAGTGTCGCCATAGCGGATGGATTGCAGGACTATGCCTTGGATTGTGTCGTCCATCAGTTCATGATCAGGATCTTGGTGGCAAACTTGTCGGTGCCTTGCTTGGTGCTAACGAAGATGTAATACACCCCAGGTTCCACTTTCTCACCATTGATGGTAGTGCAGTCCCAAACCGCTTGGCCTCCTTCCGAAATCAATTGGGTAACGAAGGTGCCATCAACTGTTGTAATTCTCACCAATGAGTTGGCAACCAAACCTTTGATGCCCACAAAGCCGTTATAACCAAGTCTGACAGGATTGGGATAGGCAATCACATCGCTGACTTGAGGCTCGGGGGTGGCATATTTACCGCGATAAGAGATGACGCCATTGGCTGTGCCGAAAAACACCTCGCCACTTTTGTCAATGGCCATGGTCGTTACGGCATTGTCCAACAGTGGGCTGTTATCAGTGTTGAAATAATGGATTTCTTTCGGTTTGCCGTCAAACGACATGAGGTAGACACCCGATTCGAGGCCGAACCAGATTTGGTTGGCACCATCCATAGCGGCCATCGATAGCACGTTGGATTCCGCGAAGAGGTAGTCATATTGGTCGGTGCCGTCGTTGCGAGGCACACGGACTTGGGTGGCATCAAAGTTACCTCCGCTGAAAATCTTTTTTGTGTCTTCAAATAGGCAGGGACCTTTGTCAGTACCAGCCCAAACTTCACCTTTGTTGTCGACGGTGAGGCAGTTGACTGCCCCAGCCAAATGTCCGTTTCCTGTGGCTGTATTGAGATTGACAGTTCGGTCGTCGGCAGGGTTGTCGAAAGTGCCATTGTCATTAAAGACGAGAACTTCTCCGCCACGTCTGATGATCCACTTATAGTCGTTGTTGTCGATGAGTAGCGTACCGATGTCAATGCCACTCAACGATCCGCCCAAATTAAAGGAATGCCATGTGCCATTGGGTTCCATCATAGAAAGGAGTTTAGTGGCACCTGTATTGGCTACCCAGAGGTTGCCGTGGCTGTCAAAGGCCAGACCGCTGATGTTGATGAGATTGGGGTCTTGTACCCAGTATTCAAGTGTGCTGTTGTCCGCATTATACACTTCAACCAGTTCATTGTCCTTGAATTTCAGAATGCCGCTACCCCAAGTGCCCACATAGGTGACTGACGGGTCCTTGGGATTGGTGGCGGTGCAAACGAAGTCGGTGTAATTGTCGAAATCAGGCAGGGTGGTGTAATTGAGAATAGTCCAATAGCCATCAAATCGGGCAACACCTTCTCTCATGTAGCGCTTGCTCCAGTTGGAGGCATGACCGCCTGTGGCAATCCACACTTGTTCACCGCAGGCATGAAGCTCAAAAACGTTGTTCGAAGCTGTTCCATTGGGTTTTATATCCCTATTGTTCCAGCCATCAGAGGTCTTGATGAGTCCGCGCTTTGTGTCACCAATCCAAAAATTCCCATTGCTGTCAAAAGCAGAAGATAAGGGCTCTATGGATCCGCCAGGCGAGTAAATATTTTGCACTTCATTGAAGTTGAGGTCATACACAAAGGTGTTGTATCTGTTGGTCATAAGGAGGCAGTCTGTGTAGGCGCGCAGTTCTTTTTTTTGGCTGACATTCTGCTTATTGAAGTAACCCCATTGGTTGCCGTCGTATACAAAAAGGGTATCGGTGTTGAAGCCACCGTCATAGTTGAGCAGTAATTTACCTCCAAACACTTCCATCTCAGTGTAGGCCAAATGGGGATGGATGAGGCTGTTGTCGAAATGCCAGGCGGCATAATTGGCTAAGTTTTGGGCATTTTGTGCAGCATAATACAAGCCATCGTCAGTGCAAGCATAGATTTTGTCGTTGAAAATAGCAACGTCAGTAACATTTACAGCATCACCTTGATTTCCAATGTAATAAGTATCTTTTACCTCTTCCTTCTTCAAATCGAAAACCACAATGCCAAAACCACAAGCCACATATGCCAAGTCGCCTTGGAAATAAACATGGTTGATGCTCTTGTTACCTATGATGGTCTTGTCCTTGATGTCGGTCAAGTTTTTGATGTTACCATCAATGTCAATGAGGTCGATGTTAGCGTTGGTGTAGGCCACAAAGAGTTTGCGCTGGCTCTCGTTGTAGCCGATAGTGCTGATGCCTATGTCTGACAAACCATTGATCTTGTTGAGGATGTTGATGGAGTTGTCTTCTGTGTCATAGTAGAACAATTCAAATTGTGTGGCGGCATAAATCTTGTTGCCAACGGGCTGAACACCAATCACTTTCTGGTAGGGCAAGTGAGTGCGCCAATTACCGATAGAGACACCGTCTTGGGCGATGGCAAAGATTGAGATGATCCAAGCGGCTATAAGGAGGGTAAATTTGGTTTTTTTCATACTGATGAAAGATTTAGGCGGTAAAAATACGAAATTATAGGATAATAACGGAAACATTGGGGATTTATTGTACATGATAATATCGCCATAAATAAAGCAAACAACTGAAATTCAGCTATTTGCTTTATTTTTTTGTAGCCCAACTAGGACTCGAACCTAGATTTAAAGTTTAGGAAACTTCCGTTCTATCCCTTGAACTATTAGGCCATCGGATAAATCCGCTGCAAAGGTACTACTTTTTCTGAGATAGGAACAAATGTTTTGAAAAAACGTTTACCATGTGGTGAATTGTTGCAGGCCTCAACAAGTATGTCATCCCTGCGAGGGCAGAAGCAGGCAGCAGAAAGCATGTCATTCCTACGTAAGGCGGTGCGATGGCAGGAATCTATGCTTTCTGATGCCGTGTCAATAAGGTTTTTCTTCTTTGAGCCGCCTCCCATAGATTGACTACGTCGAATGCAAAGCATTTCCCTCCAACGCACATGTCTCTGCTGGAATGACATGGGAGGCTAGCTATAAGATATGTCGGAGTTTATGCCAATTCCAATACAATAGGACAATGGTCAGAGTGCATCACCTCGGGCAGGATGCCAACGTTGGCGATACGGCTCTCAAGGTTGTCGGTCACCATGTGGTAGTCGATGCGCCAACCGAGGTTCTTAGCACGGGCGCCAGCGCGAAAACTCCACCAGCTGTATTGGTTGGGCTCCTTCACCAAATGTCTAAAACTGTCGATGTAGCCGTCGCTGAGAAAGTCGGTCATCCATTGGCGCTCCTCGGGCAGAAATCCCGATGAGGTGTCATGTTTTCTCGGGTTGTTGATGTCGATGTCCTCGTGGCAGATGTTGTAGTCGCCAGAGAGCACCAGGTTGGGGCGTTCTTTTCTCAATTCGTTGACATACTTGCGGAAGAAGTCGAGCCACACCATCTTGAAGGCTTGGCGCTCGTCGCCCGTGGTGCCCGAGGGATGGTAGACACTCACTACCGACAGGTCACCAAAGTCAGCACGGAGAAAGCGGCCTTCATTGTCGTATAAAGGCTCATTCATGCCGTAGACCACATTGTCAGGCTCCTGCTTTGTGATGAGCCCCACACCACTATAACCTTTCTTTTGCGCAGGGAACCAATAATGATGATAGCCCATCATCTCGAAGTCCATCAAGGGGATTTGGTCGGGGGTGGCTTTCAGCTCTTGGAAGCAGAGCACATCGGGTTGGTAGTCGTTGATCCATTGCAGCAGGCCTTTGTTGATGGCCGCACGGATGCCGTTCACGTTATAACTGACGATTTTCATGGTTGTCTATTTCTAAGTGTCGGCGTTTCGACAGGCTCAACGACCTTGGCTTTTGAAGGTCCTTGAGCTTGTCGAAGGGCCGTATGATTATATTAAACTGCGAAAATAGTGAAAAAGTCATTTCTTTTTTCTTTGCGCGTTACTTTTTCCTATTTTAGCGGCCGAAAAAATAAGAGAGACTGTGCTTAAAGACAAGCTCAACGGATGGATTGACCAGTTCAATGCTTGGCGTACGACCCACATGACGGATCGTCGGTTCATGCTATTGCTCAGCATCCCAACAGGTTTCCTTGCAGGTGCGGCTGCCGTCATCATCAAGAAACTGGCCCATGGCATCCGGGAATTGGTGTTCAATTTTCAGGGTCAATATGCACATTTCCTTTTTTTCATCTGTCCCGCCATCGGTATCTTGCTGACCATTTTGTTTTGCAAGTACATTTTGAGAAAAAACGTCGGCCACGGCATCCCTGGAATACTTTACGCTATTTCGAAAAACAAGGGCAAGGTGGACCGCAGTAGCACTTGGTCGAGTATCATCACAAGTGCTTTGACCGTCGGCTTCGGTGGTTCGGTGGGATTGGAAGGTCCCAGTGTATCAACAGGTGGCAGCATCGGCTCCAATATTGCTCAGTTGCTGAAATTAGACTATAAGCACACCATCTTGCTCATTGGTATGGGCGGTGCGGCAGCATTGGCGGCTATTTTTCAGGCGCCTATCACAGGCATCGTATTTGCCCTAGAAGTGTTTATGATAGACCTGTCGCTCAATGCTTTAGTACCTATCATCTGCTCTTCGTTTGTCGCTATTCTGACGGCCTATTGGTTTTTGGGTCAGACTGTGGAGTATCCAACGGTTATTGCCGAAGGTTTCATTCCGTCCAATGCATTGTATTATGTGTTGCTAGGCCTCTTTGCCGGTCTGGTGTCGGCCTATTTTCTGAAGGTGTCGTTCGGAGTAGAGAAACGTTTTAAAAAGATACAATCACCATGGACAAGGTTTTTTGTAGGTGGTACGATGTTGGGTATTTTGATTTTCTTGTTCCCGGCTCTTTACGGTGAAGGATATGAAGCCATCAACTCGGCCTTGCGCGGTGATTATAGCCCAGTGTTCGGCAATCCTTGGTTTGCTAAGTTCAAAGACCTTGATTTAGTAGTCATCATCCTTTTTGCTGGCATGATTCTGCTGAAGGCATTTGCCACAGCCTTTACCTTTGGTGCAGGCGGTGTGGGTGGTACCTTTGCTCCAGCACTGTTCATTGGAGCCTTCACGGGACTTTTCTTCGCCACACTGGTTAATTATTTGGGTATTGGAGATTTGGATCCAGCCAAGTTCGCCCTTGTGGGCATGAGTGGCCTAGTGGCGGGCATGCTCCATGCGCCTTTAACGGGTATTTTCCTTATTGCCGAAATCACCAATGGCTATGCGCTCATTGTACCTCTAATGATTGTCTCGGCTTTGGCCTATGTCATCAATAGGTTGTTCTTCAACTATTCCATCTATACCAATGCTGTGGCCGAGAAAGGCGTTGAGGTGACACACAATAAGGACAAGAGCATTCTCAACATGATGGCGATTAATCAGTTGATTGAGACCAATTTCAGCCCTATTGATCCGAATTGCACTTTTGGTGACTTGCTGCCTTTGGTATCATCGTCGAAGCGCAACATCTTCCCTGTGATCGACAAGGAAGGTTTCTTCTGTGGCCATGTGTTGTTTGACGATGTGCGCCCCATCCTCTTCGATTCGAGTTATTACGACCAATCCATCCAGAACTTTGCTGTCCTTCCCGATTACGTTATCCACCCTGAGGAGCCTATGGAGGAGATTGTGCATAAGTTCCAGAAGTCGGGCAAATACAATATTCCCGTAATCCAAGAAGGGAAGTATTTGGGCTATGTCTCGCGTGCTAACGTGTTCTCAGCCTATCGCGCCATGATGAGTGAAATCTCGGAAGATTGAATTTTTTGCACGCAGAATGCGCAGAATTATGTGAAACGCAAAGCGACGCTAAGCTTATGACCGGTAGGTTCTGCGCTTTCTGCGGATTTTGCGTGAGGAATCATCTTCTCTTTTTGAAGAACTCCGTCAGCAGCGAGAGACATTCCTTCCGCATTATGCCTGTTTCGGTTTTTGTCTTGGGGTGTAGCATATTGCCGAAACGTGAGAAGCCGTTTTTCGGGTCATCGGCAGCCCAAACGACTTTTCCAATATGTGAATGGCACAAAGCACCGGCGCACATTGGACAGGGCTCAAGGGTGACATAGAGTGTGCATTCGTCCAAATACTTTGCCCCCAAAGCGTTGGCAGCAGCAGTGATGGCCAGCATCTCGGCGTGGGCAGTCACGTCGTTAAGGGTCTCAGTCTGGTTGTGGGCACGGGCGATAATTTTATTGTTACACACCACTACGGCCCCTATGGGGATTTCATCGGCCTCAAGAGCTTTTTCGGCTTCTTGGTAGGCTTGTTTCATGTAGTATTCGTCGGAGAAAACGGAGAGCATTTTCAGTTGATAGTTATCAGTTGTTCAGTTGAAGCAGGTTGCTGAGCCTTGAGTTTGTCGAATGGTCGAAGCACCATTATTTTCGGTCGGCCCTTCGACGGGCTCAGAGTCCTAAACTATTTCAAACTCATCCCAATCAGGCCCCAAGGGGAATTTTTTTCTGAAGCGTTCCAACTTTTCATAGTCCAAAGTGCAATGCATCACGGTTTCTTTGTAGGCTTCGGCCTTCGAGATGACCTCACCGCGGGAATTGATGACCTGCGACTCTCCACTATAATGCAAGTCGTTAGCGTCTTCACCGATGCGGTTCACGCCAATCCAATAGGCTTGGTTTTCAATGGCACGGGCTACCAAGAGCGTGTTCCACACAATCATTCTGGAGTCAGGAAAGTTGGCGAGATAGAAGGCTAGGTCGTATTCATATTGTCCGTTTTCGTAACGGTTGCGCGCCCACACGGGGAAGCGGATGTCATAGCACACCATAGGTTTGATACGCCAGCCATTCAGCTCAACAATCAGTTGTTTCTGGCCGCGTTCCACCAACTTATCCTCACCACCCATGGTGAAGGTGTGCCGTTTGAAATACAGCTCATAACTGCCATCGGGGCGCATCCATACGAGGCTGTTGTAGTAATGTCCGTCAATGTCCAAGGGAAAGGTGGTTGCGATGACTGCGTTTTTAGTCTTAGCTTGTTCGCGCAGCCACTGCATCGTCGGGCCATCTTCTTTTTCGGCAAACATCTTCGGGTCGACGGGAAAGCCTGTGGTGAACGTCTCAGGAATGAGAATCAAATCGGTGTTGGGACGTACTTGTTCTATTAAGTGGCTGAAATGCGACAAGTTAGCAGCCTTGTCCTCCCATTTGAGGTCGGCTTGCAGATAGGCAATGTTGAGGTCTTGCATGATAAAACGATATATTGATGCAAAAATAGAAAATTAATCTTACTTTTGCGGAAAATTCTATTTGCATGATATTTGCGGGGATTATGAATGGCTTTAAACTCATAACTTTATGAAAAAGATTGTTTTTCTTTTAGGTGCAGTTCTCTTGTTGGGTTTCAGTTCTTGCGGCGACTTGAACTTCGGCGACGATAGTTTTGATGCCTCAATGCTGTATGGTCGTTGGCAGGAAGGCTCTGTTTATGAACGCTATGACGAGACCGGCTATGGTGCCACTTGGGATGCAAGCGACGATGTTGAGGAAGAGGAAGCCCAGCTTTTCAAATGGACATTGGAAGGCTCGACGCTCATTCATGAACATATTGGGACTTTTGTCACCGTTCCCAAAGTGTATACTGTAACTATGCTGAATTCCAATAACTTGACATATCACGATGATTTTGGGAAGACACATTATTTTTCAAAAGTGGACTAATTGTGTCAAGCATGTGGCTCTCTACAAATATATGGATTTTATATGAAAAAAGTACTGAAAATCGCTGGAATAACTCTGGTTTCCCTTGTTGGATTGGTAATCGTTGTGGCTGTCATCGTTGCGACAATGATAACCTCCTCGGGTCGGCTCACCAAGATGGTCAAGAAATATGCTCCTGAGTTTGTCAACTGCGAGATGCAATTGGGCAAGGCCGACCTCACGTTGTTCAAGACCTTTCCCAATGTGGGCATTGACATAGAGAAAGTAGCGCTTATCAACCCCATGGGGGGGGCACCGTCTGACACATTGGCCAATATCGATAACTTGATTGTTGCGGTCGATATTAAGAAACTATTGAAAGAAAAGGAGATAGTGATTAGAAGATGTCTTCTTGAAAGTGCTTTTGTCAACCTCTATACCGATTCTATTGGCAATAGCAACCTCGATGTTTTTAACAAGAAGGAAGACAATGATACCACCAATACTTTTGATTATCTTGTTGATATCGAGGAAATAAAACTGAAGAATTCAACTTTGCTCTACACCGACGACCGTAATGGCATGGTAGCCCAAGTCAAAGACCTCAACCTCGACCTGAAAGGCAAAATGCAAGACAAAGACATAGATGCAGACTTGACACTGAACGCCGCAGTCATGGACTTGAAGATGAAAGCTATGCAGTTGGCACTGAAGACTTTGAATCTTGGTTTTGACGGTGAACTCGCTCAATTGGACCAAATCAATGGTACACTGAAACTGAATACTCCCGACATCAGCTTAGATTTGAAAGAAACCTATCTCAAAAACGATACTTTGAGCCTTGACCTGCCTTTGCAGTTCAGTATCAATAACTTGAAAGGTCGTCTTAATCAGGCTCAGATTGGTTTGAATCATTTCCTGATTAATATTGCTGGTGATGCCGAAATGGCCAAAAACGGGGATGTCAATCTTGATTTAGGACTGAATACCAATATTTTATCCATTGAAGAAGTATTATCTTACCTGCCAGAACAGTTGCAAAAGAAATTGAGTCGTATATCGTATGAAGGTAAGCTTACCCTTACTGAAGCCGAGGTCAAAGGCACTTATAACGACAGCCTTTTGCCCATTATTTCGGCTAAAATATTGACAGATAACGCAATGGTGAATGTGCCAAGCCTTCCTTATCCGTTTACGGCGGTCAATTTGGATGCCTTTTTGGACTTGGATCTTAATGAAAACAAAGGTAGTGTCACGGTCAATAGTCTGGATGCCAAATTCAATCGTAGCAGCTTGACTGCCAATGGATTGGTGGACGATTTGTTGGGTGACATCGGCTTGAAACTTAAAGTGATTGGCGACGTTCCAATGACGGATTTGAAAACCTTCCTGCCTAAAACGATGAAACTGAATGGTCGCACCAATCTTGATCTGACCACTAATTTCACTGTTGATCAGTTGATGAAATCGCTTAAGGATTATAATCTGAATCGTTTATCAGCGAAGGCTAACCTGAAAATCAAGGATTTTGCCTTCGATAGAGACACCATCCACGCCGCTTCGCCTTTGATGAACGTTGCCCTTGTTTTGCCAGCCTCGGCGAAGGAAAAGGGGCGTAAAGGAGCTTACGTTTCTTTGGCTTCCAATGCGCTTCAAGCCCAAGTCGGCAAAGGCATCAATGCGGACTTGAAACATTCTGACATCAAGCTCACCGCCGACCATTTCAAGGGTGGCATGGAAAAGATGGATTTGAAGGCCGACATGAATTTCAGCCATTTAGATGTGGTTTACGATACGATTAAAGCCACTTTTAATACACCAGCAATTGCCCTCGTTACCATGCCAGAGAAAAGCGCGAATGGTTTGAAAGCCCGTGTCACTTTCAATGGCAAGGAGGTGGTCGCCAATATGGGTAAAGGCTATGCCTTAAATACCAATTTGCTGAAAATCGATGCATCGGTAAATCAGGATAAAGGGAAGACGGACTTCCTGAACCAATGGAATCCTACGGCGGATTTCTTACTCGGTAATGCCGTGGTGCAGATGGCTGGTATAGAGGAGGACATCCGTATCAACAACATTGATTTCTTGTTCAATTCCAGTGCATTGGATTTCAAGAAGAGTACCTTCCGCATTGGCCAATCAGACTTGAGTCTGCAAGGTAGCGTGATAGGCATCAAGGAATGGATAGAAGACCATAAAAATCTGATGAAAGGTGAGTTGCAATTGACTTCTGATATGTTGAATATCAATGAAATAATGGATTTGACCAGTGGTTTTGGGCGCTCGGATGATTCAGATTTAGCCACTGGAAAGGGGGAGACCGAAACTCAAGAAGACAATCCCTTCATGGTACCCGAAGGCGTTGATTTCAATTTTGTTGTCAAAACAAAGAAGTCATTGTACGATAACTTCGACTTGAACAATCTTAGTGGAACAATAACTGTGAAGGATGGCACTTTGATTTTGCAGGAAATAGGATTCACCAACAAGGCCGCCCAAATGCAACTCATCGCGATGTACCAATCACCGCGTAAGAACAATCTGTTTCTGGCCATGGATTTTCACCTGCTTGATGTGCAAATTAACGATTTGCTACACATGATTCCGTATATCGACACTCTGGTGCCTATGCTGAAAACCTTCGATGGGCAAGCTGAGCTACATATTGGTGCAGAGACCAATCTCAAGTCAAATTACGAACCTAAGATTTCAACCCTTCGTGCTGCCGCCGACATTGAGGGCAAGAACCTAACTGTGAAAGACAAATTCACTTTCACGAAGATTACCGACATGCTGGATGTTAGCACCAATGGCGAGTATCGTGTCGACAGTCTCGATGTACAGCTTACTGCTTTCAAAGATGAAATTGATCTTTGGCCGTCGCAAATCGCCATTGGGAAATACAAGGTTACAGTGGATGGTCGCATGACCTTAGATAAGAATGGTGAATACCATCTTTCAGTGACACAGTCACCGCTGCCTGTACGTTTGGGATTGAAGATTTCAGGGCCACTCAATAAGTTGGATTACAAGCTTGAAGACTGCAAGTATCCCAACCTCTACAAGCCCAATAAGCGCAGCGACCGCGAACAGTTGTATTATGAGCTGAAGAAGAAGATTGCCGACCGTTTGAAGGCGAATGTGAGGTAAGCAAGTGCAGATTTCTATTTCTGAATGGCGGTTTCGATGAGCTCTGTGTCGACCACTTTACCACCCCAAGTCGGATGCAATTTGATTTTTAGCCAGCCGTAACGCGAATTGCCGTTTTTGGTGATTCTGAAACCAATGTATTTCTCTTCATCGGTCGGGAAGTTCCAGCAGTCGTAGATGTTGTTATAATAGTCGACATCAACTATTTCATCTCCAGGGTTTGCCAAACTATACTTGACATTTTCCCTAAACAAAACGGCGTTACCGGTTTGAAAATGATCTTCAGCACCAAAAGTGTTATCATAATCATTGGCGAAGACCTCAAACACTTTTGAGGTGTTAACGGGGTCGTTTTCTTCTATTGTCTCGCATGTTGAAAATGTATATGCGTGGGTAATGACAATGTAGTCATCGATAGTGTCATAGGTCGTTTCACGATGTGAGTAGCTCTCTTTTACGATACTATCACCAAGCAGCTCGGTATGGTCATTAAGGCAGTGCAAGGTGAGGGTTTGAAATTCTCCTATCGCCAAGGGACCGTCGTAATAGGTTTCAATCTTAATGTCATCGATTCCACCGTCGTTAAGGTCGAGAATGATAGGATTCCGTCCTTCATCGAATTCCATGATGGTGTTGTAGGTGGTGACAATCATTCCAGTGGTATCGCCAAAACGGATGCCATCAATCACTACGGGTATGGTGTCGTTCCCGTTAGTAATAGTATCATTTCCGCTAGGGATAGTGTCAGAAGGTTGCTCGTTGTTCTGTTCGTTGTTGTTCGGGATAGGGTCTTTTTTGCAAGATGTGATGATGCCGATGGCCAATACTGCCAGTGCAATCATAATGGAAAGTTGCTTTTTCATATTACATTGATTTTGTTGGTTTTCATTGTTAGGTTGTAGGGTTGTCACATTGTGGCGGCTGTCGTGCCATTTTTATTATGCGGCTGCCGTGGTACGACAGCCCTACAGCCTATGTTATCTTGCCACAAATTTCTGTGTTTCACCGGTATGGGTAATAAATTTTATTGTTGTGCGCGCTTGAAAGTATAGCAATGGGTTTGCTCTATGTGGTGATGAGAATACTCTGGATGCC
>JAEEGI010005064.1_pt1 | contig 30506 bp, 23 predicted proteins | sample 8958751 | NCBI WGS metagenome assembly JAEEGI01 (sample SAMN16246545, study PRJNA631951) | gut metagenome | biome: gut microbiome; feature: rumen; material: KS-attached | host: Bos | place: Iran: Karaj | collected 2018-10 | reverse complement strand
TTGAGGCAAGAGGGCTTCCCCGTTCCGCCTCTCAGTATCGACTTGAAGAAGGTCATCCCAAGCGGAGCAGGGCTCGGCGGAGGAAGTAGCGATGCGGCTTGCATGATAAAGACGGTCTCGCGGCTCTACAACCTTCCTCTCACAGAAGAACAGATGAAAGACCTTGTGAGAAAGCTCGGAGCCGACTGCCCGTTCTTCATCAGCCCGCAGCCTCTGTATGCCGAGGGAATAGGAGATGTGTTCACCTCCATCTCCCTGAACCTCAAAGGGTGGTACTTGATGCTTGTTAAGCCAGAAGTGCATGTCTCTACTCGCGAAGCCTATGCCGGAGTAAGACCGCACAGACCCACATATTCTTTGCTTGAGACAGCGGCTTTACCCGTGGGGCAGTGGTCGGAAAGGATGGTAAATGACTTCGAGGAGAACATTTTCCTGAATCATCCCTTGCTTGGCGAGATAAAGGCAGAACTCTATCGTCAGGGAGCGGCATACGCCTCGATGAGCGGAAGCGGCAGCACCATCTTCGGCCTCTTCCGTTCGCGGCCGACTTGTGGGCAGCTCTTTGCAGAGCATTTCACTTTCGTCTGCCAATTATAAATCGATGAGCAGGGCGTCTTCGTTCTCGTTGCGAAGACTGCGCAAGGCATCCCATTCAAGTGTACTAGTCTGCCAGACAAGCGAAGGATTCTCAATGCCGTGAGAATCGATGCGGCGTGTGACCATCCCCACTGTAATACGATGGATGTCGATAGCCGGCAGGTAGCGAGGCTCGTTGCCTTCCTCGGTGTGCATCTCAACAAGCAATTGCATGTCGGTCAGCTCGCCGAGCAGAATGCCAACAAGGCTGTCGGGGAGTTGCGTGTCGACAGCCAATTTGTGAGCCGTGAACGGCTTGAGGCCAGAAGCGAAGTGCTTGCAGATACGGCTCATCAGCAGCAAGATAAGTGTGTCGCGGTAGCGGCGGCTAAGCTCGTCGCTGATACGCTCGAAAGCGTAAGTGTGCAGGCTTTGGTTGGCATAGCAGAACTGTGCGCCGAACAGGCAGATGCACCATGATATCTGCATCCACAACATGAACAAGGGAATTGCGGCGAACGAACCGTAGATGGCATTGTAGGCGCTCAGCTTTATCTGATAGTGGACGTATATCCACTCGACAACCATGAACGTTGTGCCTGCCAGGATGCTTGGCCAGATGGTGTTCTTCCACTTGACCCGCGTGTTGGGCATGAACTTGTAGAGCAGCATAAAGGCCAATATCGCAATGATGACCGGCGAGACATGCAGAGCAAAAGTCATCGTCTTGCTCAGCAGCTGTGCATTAGGCAGAAGCGTGCGGAAGGTCTGCAGGAAGATGCCAATACCGCTCATGATGACAACAACGAAGGGAAGCAACAGGAAGATGCCGAAGTAGTCGATGACTTGACGATAGACCGAACGCGAGCGCTTCACATACCAGATGGTGTTGAACGCTTGCTCGATGTTTGCCGTAAGCGAGAGCAGGGTGTAGAGCAGGAATATCAAGCCAATGCCGATGAAGACGCCGCCCTTGGTGTGTTGCAGGTACGAGTCAATAAAGTAGAGAATCGTGTCGGCGATGTCGGGATTGCCTTCGAGCGAACTCCTCAGCTTAGTCTCGATGATTGTGTCGAAGCCAAAGCCTCGGGCAATGGCAAAGATGATGGCAAGCACCGGAACAGCAGCCAGCATGCTGCTGTAGGTGAGGGCAGAAGCATAGTTCAGGATGTTGTTCTTGGTGATGCATTCCCAAGTGATGACGAACCGCTTCAGTATCCTCAGCCCCAACTTCTGCAGAAAGCTGAGCCGCTTCTCATTGACGCTCCATATGTGCTCTAGGCTAACCAAGGTAGGATTAAAAGAATTATAAGTTAAAAAGATAACAGTGAACCTGTAAGCCGGGTTCTGTATTCCCTTGCAGGAATGCTTGTCATTTATCTACGGACAACGTCACCGCTATCCTCTATCGTTCTACCCTCCAGCTTGGACGGGCCGCCCTCTCTCTCTGTTGACTTGCGCCAAGCAAAGCTTCGCTGGTTTACATGAACTTTCAACTCTCGGAGTGCACAGCATCGACATCACTGCCGACCTGGTAGGCTCTTGCCCCACCTTCTCACCCTTACCTCTTTCGAGGCGGTTGTTTTCTTCTGCACTGTCAGACCCTCGCGAACCTCTTCCTGTTAGGAAGCGAGATGCCCTGTGTTGCCCGGACTTTCCTCTCCTTTTCAGCAGCGACAAGCCGGTTCACTGTTTCTTTGTATTTGTCTTTTTGCAGCGTTTTGCTGCTGCAAAGGTACAATTAAGCAAGCAAATTAACAAATAATTCTTAATATTTTGTGCGAAAGGACTTCGGATTTTGCTTATAGTTAGCTCCTTTGGCTTGTAGGTGTCTGAGGACATTCAGCCCTATATAAAAAAGCACCAGGCCGTCAAGCCTGGTGCATAAAGGTGTTTGTACTCCTTGGGAGAGTGGGTTACCATTCATCATCCCAAAGGTCGATATCGTTCATTCCTTTGGACAGGATATCGTTGGGATTATCGATGACTGGAGCATCAGGTTCAGAATTAACTCTCAGAGACTGAGCCATCATTTGCATTGTGCCGAGCTCTACAACTGTGCAGGCGGGCTGGAAATATAACTTTTTCATTAGAATAAAACTTTTTTGCCGTTAATAATATTGATACCCTTTTGCATCTTGTTGATGCGCTGACCGGCGAGGTTGTAAATCTCATTGACCATTGAAGATTGACCATTGACCATTTCAATAGCGGTTGCACCGTCCTCGTTGTCGAATGTGTAGCCCTTGACGCCCGCATTCTTTACAAAGTAAACTCTGCCTTCAGGAATGGTGACAGTGTTTGCAACGGGATAGAAGCCGACATCCTCTCCTTCGGGCTTAGCCAAAGCATAGATGTTGTCGCCCTTAACGGTGCCGTCGGAGCCAAGGAGTTCGTTGTCTGCTATAGCCTCTGCACCTGTGGCGGGCATGAAGTTATAGAGACCTTCATCGCCTTTCAAAACAACAGGTACACCAGCCTTTATCTTTCCGTCAGCAGGAAGAAGCGTAATGCTATTTGCGTTAATCTTGCCACCAAATGCCTCAATGCCAGAAGGAATAGTCACGTCAGAGTAAACATTGTACATTGTGGAGTAACCAGCAGGACCAATCTGAGCAACAAAGCCCTGAGCTTGGTCGAAACAAGGATGACCGCTGCCAATGTTCTGACGGAAAGCATAGCCAAGCTTTGCGCAAACCTCGCCGGATGCAATCTGTTCGGATGTAACTTTTGTGGGATGGCCATTCCATGTGAGGTTCTTGTCGCAATAACCGTTAATCACAGTTGAACCGCCACCAAGGCGTGCAAAGCCATCACAGTTCTCCATTTCACCTATTGCATAGCAGTTTGTAACTACAGCGCCATCGCCGCTCCAACCTGTGAGTTGGCCATTCTCGCTATTGCCTTTAATTTTGCCTGTACTATAGCAGTTGGTCATATAGAGCTTAGCATAACTACCATTCAACATATTTACGCCTAGGATACCGCCGACATTGTTGCCATGACCTGTGATGTTGGCCTCATTGCCAAGACATTCAAGACGAACATCGCCGCTTTGTGAATGCCATATTTCGCCTACGATGCCGACATGGCCGTTGCCAGTGATAGAGCAAGTAGCGTCGAGCGTAAAGTTCTTGATGACTGCACCTTCAGAAATCACGCCGAACACACCTACGTTGTCCTTGTTGAGGTCAACGACGAGGTTGGTAATCTTATGGTGCTGACCATCAAATATGCCGGCATAGCGTGTGTTGTTCTGGCCCCAAAGACCGCCAATAGGCTCGAAGTCCTTGATGCCTGTGAAGTCGATGTCGTTCATCAGGCGAGCATTCACGGGAGCATTGCAATCTGCATTTGCTGTGAGATTGTGAACATTACGATAGTCCTTAATCATAGCTGCGAACCAACGCATCTGCTTGTTGTTGTAGATTTCATAGTATCCATCGGTAGCAGGTGTCCAGTAACCAGCAACGTAGGACATCCAAGCGCTGCATACAGAGCAGAAGCCATCTTCACCCTCTTGGTGGGCATCGTGAATCTCGTTGTTTTCATTTCCATAGACAACAGCTCCCATTGCGTTACCTCCGCAGTCAAAATGCGCGTTGGCATATACCTTGCTGTGAGAAGAGAAGGGAACGGGATGGGCATCAACTGTGCTGCCTGTAAGGTTCTGATACCAGTTGTCGCCGCCATCATTCAGCGTGTAGCAGAGTTCACCAGAAGCAAGCTTTGCATCGTTGGCACTGGTATAGTGGCAATTGGTAGTAGATGGGTTGTTACGTGCGAATTCTGCGCTATTACCATTCTTTGTGTATTCAGTGGGAGCAACGAGACAATTGGTGTACTTGTTGTTGTTGCCGCCACCAGCCCAACCTACGAGACCGCCGTTTCCTTCGGCTGTGCCAGTACTGATAGAACCGAGGAATGCGCAGTTCTTGAGGGTTACTTGACCTTCCATGTTGGCAAAGAAACCGCCGCAAGTAGCATCGCCGTTGGTACCTGTATAGCTGACAGCAGTCTTCACGATAACATTTTCAATGAGAGTGCCATTGCCGTCAGAGCGACCGCCAAGACCGCCTACGCAGTTGTTGCCGGCAGAAGTTGAGCTGCCTTCTACGATGAGGTTCTTGATTGTAGCAGCATTGATGTATGCAAAGAGGCCTGTGCGACTTAAACCATTGTTTACGATATCGATGGTGATTGTGTGCTCCAGACCATCAAATGTACCTCTGAAAGGAGATGATTGACTTGCACCAATCCAGCCCTGCTTATAGCTTGTGTAGTCAATGTCTGCAGTCAGCTTTGCCTTGGCTGATTGATTGACGGTATTCACGAGATCTGCGAACCAGTTCAAGTCGTAGGCATTGCCGATGCCGTAGAAGCCTTCGCTGTCAGCTGTGAGGTAGTTTGCGTTAAGTGCGCCGCAGTCGGTACACCAACCACCATCAAAGGTGTGAGATAGAGTAGATGCTTGAGAGGCGGTATTTGTAAAGGTGTTGTTACCGAGTAGAGTTCCATCGCACTTTACATCGCCAGTAGCATAAACTTGGCTGTGACCTGTAGAGAAGGGAACGGGATAGGCATCAGTGCCAATAGTTTGGTACCATGCGATTGTGTTTTGGTCGCCGTTCAATCTGAAGCAGAGTTCGCCACTTCCTTGCGTTGATAGGTCTAATCTCGTGCCTTGATTGCCTATTTCTGTCAAGTTATAACAATTGATAGCTGTTACAGCATTAGAGTTACGATAAAGCTCGGCTTGATTTTGATAGTTGTTAATTTCTCCAATGTTCCAGCAGTTAGTGAATTTAGTGCCGCTTTGTGTCCAGCCAGCTAAGGCAGCACACTCACCTTGCTGACCTTTTACTGTACCCATATTACAGCAATTAGTGGCAATAATTATTGTGTTATCAGTTGCAGCTGCAATAAGACCAGCAGAATTGCCTTCGTTGCCAGATGAACCTCCCGTAGAAGTAACATTTGCCTTGTTGATGACATTGGTAAGTGTCACAGTTCCTCCATCACGAGCATGACCAGCTATGCCGCCTGTTTTTGCAAGTCCTGTAAAGGAGCAATGTTCACCCATAATAAGGTCATGGATTTTTGCGCCAGGGCCCAGGTAGCGGCAAAGACCTATCCTCGGTGAAGGGTCGCTGATAACTGCATAGTCTATGGTATGACCTGCGCCATCCAATTCACCTTTGAATTTAAACTTGTCAGAAGAAATTGGGAAGAAATCCTTTCCTTCAAAACTTATATTTGCCGTAAGACGAGCTTTTGCCCCACTTTGGCCAGATGTCACATGACCGGCAAACCACATAAAGGCATCGACGCTCCCAAGCAGGTAATAATCTCCATCTTTTGAGGGCTCAGACAGCTTCTCTGCCTTTATCTTCAACCTATCTGTATAAACAGTAATTCTGTACATACCTGCTTCTGATACGCGGAACTTGTTGTCGCCAGTCCCACTTGTAGAGAGGTCTGCCTCTGTACTGCCAATAACATAATCCTGCGATGGTGCCCAGTAACCATGACTCCATCCTGTCAAATCGGTTGGAAGCTTGAAACGCCCATTATCTCCAGAGTCATTTTTGAGCGTACCTACCCAAACCCATGTGTTCTCAGCAGTCCTTACCATTCTGCCAACAGTTCGTTGCCATTCATTGTCAGTCCAGCCCGAACTAGTTGCTCCGCCTACAATTGTCAGATAAGTTGGATCATCTGCCCAGCCTTGCAGCCCTGCTGCCGCCATGAGCATAAACAATAAAAGTTTTTTCATTCTTTTTGTTTTGTTTGTTAATACTATGTTTACCTTAAACTATTTATTCTTTTGCACGCATTTTCCTACAAATATACGGCTTTTATTGACACGGACAAAGTTTTCTCCAATAATAATTATATAAGATGTATATTTTGGCACTTTTCCCTTCCGCCTCATGTGTTCGGCGATGCCAAAGCCGGCATGCTGTGTGGCCGGTTTCCGCTGGGGAGGTTGCAAAACGCCGCAGGCGGAGTTCGTTGATTGGTCATGAATGTGCAATTGATTTATCATGATAATTCAATTGAATCATCATGACCCATCAATGAACATCTTGTGCGATGACGTGTGTCAACCTCTGTGCTGATGGGCGTTTCGGCATGGTGGAAACGAAAACGCCAGACTCCGTCCGACAAATGACTGTGTCGGGTGAAGTCTGGCGCGGTATGTTATAATATATAATAATGTATAGGTGGCTTGTTATTTCAGCCTGGCGAGTGTCTCCTTGATGCGGCGCATGGCTTCGGTGATGTTCTCGTCGCTGGTGGCGTAGCTCATGCGGAAGCACTCGGGCGAGCCAAAGGCGTCGCCGCCTACGGTTGCCACATGTCCCACTTCGAGCAGGTACATGGCGAGGTCGGTGCTGTTCGAGATGACGCGGTCGCCGTCCTTCTTGCCGAAGAAGCTGCTGCATTTGGGGAAGAGATAGAAGGCGCCTTGGGGGTTGTTGACCTCGAGGCCGGGTATCTCTTTTGCGAGACGGACGATGAGGTTCTTGCGGCGTTCGAAGGCCTGGCGCATGTCCTCGACACATTGTTGCGGGCCGGCAAAGGCGGCTTCTGCTGCCTTCTGGCTGACGGAGCAAGGTCCGCTGGTGTATTGTCCCTGCAGCTTGTTACAGCCCTTCACAATCCACTCGGGCGCTGCGATGAAGCCGATGCGCCATCCCGTCATGGCGTAGGCCTTGCTGACGCCGTTGATGACGACCACTCTCTCCTTGATTTCTGGGAACTGCGCCATGCTGGCATGCTCGCCGATGTAGTTGATGTGCTCGTAGATCTCGTCGGCTATGACGATGACCTCTTCGTGACGGAGGAGCACGTCCTTCAGGGCCTCGAGTTCCTTCTTGCTATAGACGGAGCCTGTCGGGTTGCTGGGCGAGCAGAGGATGAGGGCCTTTGTTTTGGGTGTGATGGCGGCCTCGAGCTGCTCGGGCGTTATCTTGAAGTCCTGTTCGATGGTAGCCTCTACGAAGACGGGCGTGCCTTCTGCCAGGAGCACCATCTGCGGATAGCTCACCCAATAGGGAGCGGGGATGATGACCTCGTCGCCGGCGTTGACGACAGCCATGATGGTGTTGCAGACGCTCTGCTTGGCGCCGTTCGACACGAGGATTTGGCTGGGCGCATACTCCAGGCCGTTCTCGTTCTTGAGCTTGGCCACGATGGCCTTCTTCAGCTCGGGATAACCGGGCACGGGGCTGTAGCGGCTGTAGTTGTTCTCAACGGCCTTGATGGCTGCTGCCTTGATGTGGTCGGGCGTGTTGAAGTCGGGTTCGCCCACACTCATGTTAATCACGTCCACGCCCTCTGCTTTGAGTTCGCTGCTGCGCTGGCTCATGGCAAGCGTTGCGCTGGGAGAGAGGCGTTGCAGCCTCTCGGAAAGATTTGTTTTCATTGCGATAGGTTTTTCTAGGCTGCCCTAGGTTTTCCTAGGAGTCCTAGGCTTACCTAGGTAACCCTAGGTTTTCCTAAGCATTCCTAGGTAATTATTAATTTTCAATTTTCAATTTTCAATTTTACAGCTTGTGCCCCATTCGCGTCCGCTTTGTCTCGAGGTAGCGGCGGTTGTAGTCGTTGGGCTCGACCACGATGGGGACGTTCTCGACGATGGTGAGGCCGTAGCTTTCCAGGCCGACGCGCTTCACGGGATTGTTCGTGATGAGGCGAATCTTGCCGACGCCCATCTCACGGAGTATCTGGGCGCCCACGCCGTACTCGCGCTCGTCGGGACGGAAGCCGAGGTGTATGTTGGCATCGACTGTGTCGTCGCCTTGCTCCTGGAGCTTGTAGGCGGCTATCTTGTTCATCAGCCCTATGCCGCGACCCTCCTGGCTGAGATAGACGATGAGGCCTTTGCCTTCCTTCTCAATCATGCGCATCGACTTGTGGAGCTGCTCGCCGCAATCGCAACGCTGGCTGCCGAAGATGTCGCCCGTCATGCAGCTGGAGTGCATGCGCACCAGCACGGGCTCGTCCTCAGTCCATGTGCCTTTGTAGAGGACAACGTGCTCCAGTCCGTTGCTCTTCTGACGGAAAGGAATGATGCGGAAGTGCCCGTCGGCTGTCGGCATGTCGGCCTCCACACCTCTCTCCACGAGCGACTCCTGGCGGAGACGATAGGCGATGAGGTCCCTGATGCTGATAATCTTGAGTCCATGCTCGCGGGCCACCTCCTTGAGCTGTGGCATACGAGCCATCGTGCCGTCCTCGTTGAGGATTTCGATGAGGGCAGCTGCCGGCTTGAGGCCTGCGAGACGAGCCAAATCGACTGCCGCTTCCGTGTGACCGGCACGGCGAAGCACGCCTTTGTCCTGAGCATAAAGCGGATTGATGTGACCCGGGCGGCCGAAGTCAGACGGCTTGCGATTGGGGTCGGCAAGCGCCTTGATGGTCGCCGCCCTGTCGTGCGTGCTGACACCCGTCGTGCAGCCCTCCAAGAGGTCCACGGTTATGGTGAACGGTGTGCCGAGCATGCTGGTGTTGTCCTCCACTTGATGGTCCAGCTCGAGCTCGGCAGCACGGCTCATCGTGATAGGAGCGCAGAGCACGCCTCTGCCGTTGCGCAGCATGAAGTTGACCTTTTCGGGCGTAATCATCTCTGCCGCCGTGATGAAGTCGCCCTCGTTCTCGCGGTCCTCATCATCCACGACGATGACAAACTTCCCTTGCCGGAAGTCCTCAAGAGCCGCTTCGATGGAGCTTAATGGGAATTCTGTATCCATTATGATTTCGTTATGACGTTATGATGTGATATCGTAATGTTGGGTTTTGTTGAGTCTTGCAATAATGAGGTTGTTTATCCTCTGTATGTTCTGCAGGTCAAGCCTAAGCCTCAGTCGGTAGCGCCAGATGCGCATATAGACGAGGAGCCCGAGCGGGAAGATGATGCCGAATATCATGTTCAGGCGCTTGTTGTTGAAAGGCCTGGTGTGTGCGCTTGGATTTATGATAGGGTATTCGTTGATATACATAATCAACACATTGTCTCGGCTGTTGTGGAGCTCCTCGATGATGTCCTCGAGCTGGTCTCTGAGTTGGGCTATGCGCTTGTCCTGTCCGGGACGGAAGAAGAGGTTGAAGTAGTTGGGGATGCGCCGCAGATGCTTCGTCCGGCGATATGCGATGCAGAACTCCGACATCTCGTTGAGGCGCTGGGGCAGGGTGGCATAGTCGGGGTCGTTGATGATGACTTCCTTCCTGTCCAGCTTGCGGCTGGGGCGAAGGCCGAACAGTTTCATGAAGAAGTTCTTGTAGCCCTCGATGTTGAAGACCACACTGTCGCTGTTCGCCTTGTGCGTCAGGAAGATGCCTATGCCGAGCAGCACCGCCGAGCTGAGCCATGTGCCGCTTTCGATGGTCCAGGCATCCACTTTGGCATTGTTCTCGCCTGCTTGGTTGACGATGTAATAGAAGATGAAGATGATGACGCTCACCACGACCGGCACGCCGAGTCCGCCTTTGCGGATGATGGCTCCGAGCGGTGCTCCTATGAAGAAGAAGAGCAGACAGGCCAGGCTCATCGTGAACTTCTTGTACCATTCGATGCGGTGCTTGCGGATGTTCAGGTTGCGGTCTCCAGTCTCAAGGGCTCGGAACTCGCATTCTGCTTGCATCGACTCGGCTCGGCTTCTTGCTCCTCGCCAGGCCTTGATGCGCTGGTCGTCGGACATGGCAAGGTAGAGCGAGTCGAAGGGCGGCATTTCCTGAGCCTGCTGCACGATGGCGAGGGAATCCTTCGTGCCGACGGGCAACGCCTTGCGCATGTACCATTGCAGAATGTTGGCATATATCATGTGGCGTGCGCTGTCTGCCTTGTGGTCAAGGGAGTCGATGGCATGCTCTATCTCTCCGAGGTTCTTGGTTTGTGCGTTATGCGAGAAGAGGTCGGCATCCATCAGGTTGAAGTTGCCGTCGAAGGGGATGATGTCCTCTTCCTTTACGAACGACTCCCGCATGTATGGCACGTTAGCCCGCAGCATTGTGCCTTGATTGGCATCCATGTTCCTGAAGCGTTCGCCGCCCCAAAGCGTGAGTTTGAGGTGCATCTTGTCGGCTGTGCTCTGAAGGCGTGCGCTGTCGGAGAGCACAATCTGCGTGTCGTTGTAGCCGCCCGTATTCGTGTAAATCATCACTCCGTAGAGCATTCCCGTCTCGCGGTCCTTGTGCTCCACATAGAGGTTGTAGCCGGGTATCTCGCTGTAGAAGACGCCTTCCGGTATCTCGAGCTCGGGGCTCTTCTGCTTCATGCTCCACGCAAGGCGCGACAGCTCACGGACTGCATAGGGGCTTACCTTGTTTTGGAAGACGAAGCTGGCTCCGCTGATGAGTGCTGCGACGATGATGAGAGGTGCGAGGATGCGGATGAGCGGAATGCCTGCGGACTTCATGCTGAGCAGCTCGAAGTGCTCGCCGAGGTTGCCGAACGAAATGAGGCTTGCCAGCAGTACGGCAAGAGGTACTGACCTCGGGATGACTGTCAGGCTGCTATACCAGAAGAACTTGGCCAGCAGGTCGATTGTGAGGCCTTTGCCGATGAGGTTGTTCATCCACATCCACAGGAACTGCATGACGAAGATGAACAGACAAATGAAGAATGTCCCCGCGAAGAGTAGCAGGAATTCCTTGATGATGTAGATGTCGAGCTTCTTGATAAACCTCATTTGTCTTGTGCGCACTTTGGTGCGCAAAGTTACGAAAAAAAAATGAATAATCAGCAAAGCCTCCCTTTTTTCTTCTCCATAGTGGTAACTATACGCCCAAGCTCCCATTTCCGGCGGGGTGAAGTGCCATAAAACTGACCCCTGTAGGGGGCATAAAAAACGCCGCACGCGGGGATTGCAATTTCCGCGTGCGGCGATGCCAATTTCCGCGTGCGGCGTTGGTGATTTCCGCAGGCGGCGTTTTGAACCCTCGTCGGGCTTAGAGTTTATTGTTGCTTCCGAGCACCTCCACAATCTTGTGGATGTACATCTTCTTCATGTTCTCGCGAGCGGGCTTCAGGTACTGACGGGGATCGAAGTCACCGGGCTTCTCGTCGAAGTGCTTGCGGATGGCAGCTGTCATAGCCAGGCGGCTGTCGCTGTCGATGTTAATCTTGCAGACAGCGCTCTTGCTGGCCTCGCGGAGCTGCTCTTCGGGAATACCTACTGCATCGGGCAGCTTGCCGCCGTGTGCGTTGATGGTGTCCACCTCGTCCTGAGGAACGGAAGATGAGCCGTGGAGCACGATGGGGAATCCAGGGAGACGCTTCTCAATCTCGTGCAGGATGTCGAATGCCAATGGAGGAGGCACGAGCTTGCCGGTCTTCGGGTCGCGTGTGCACTGTTCGGGAGTGAACTTGTAAGCGCCGTGGCTTGTGCCGATAGAGATGGCGAGGCTGTCGCAACCGCTGCGGGTGCTGAAGTCAACAACTTCCTCGGGCTTTGTGTAATGAGAAACCTCGCTGGCAACCTCATCCTCTACGCCTGCCAATACGCCGAGCTCTGCCTCGACGGTCACGTCGTACTTGTGAGCATACTCCACAACCTTCTTCGTCAGGGCGATGTTCTCCTCATAGGGGAGAGAAGAGCCGTCGATCATGACGCTGGAGAAACCGTTGTCGATGCAGTCCTTGCAGAGTTCGAATGTGTCGCCGTGGTCGAGGTGAAGCACAATCTGAGGATTCTCGCAACCGAGTTCCTTTGCGTATTCCACTGCGCCCTGAGCCATGTAGCGCAGGATGGTGCCGTTAGCATAGTTGCGTGCGCCCTTGCTGACCTGCATGATGACGGGAGACTTTGTCTCTACTGCAGCCTGAATGATGGCCTGCATCTGTTCGAGAGTGTTGAAGTTGAAAGCTGGGATGGCATAGCCGCCAGCAACTGCCTTTGCGAACATTTCACGGGTGTTCACCAGGCCGAGTTCTTTGTAACTTGTCATAGATTTAATGGTTATTGTTTATTGGTTATGGGTTGTTGACTTTTAAATCGGCTGCAAAGATAGTACAATTAATTCAGAATTCATAATTCGGAATTTATAATTTTCCTCTTTGCTGCAAATTTGCAATGTCTGCTTTACATTGCCTTCACGAGATAGGTGACTGTAGGCAGGTGGTCGCTGAAGCCGTTGAGCCATACGCCTCCTGCGTGAGTTCGCTTCGGTGAGCCTTTATACTTGCCCTCTTGCTGAAGGAGGTAGTCGCGCTTGAAGATGTGATATCCGTAAAGCGTGAGTTCCTTGTACTCCTTCTTCCCGTCCACATCGAGCATGTTCTTGGAGCAAACAATCTGGTCGAAGAGATTCCAGCCGCCCTGATAGGTGAGTGTGCCTTGTCCTTTGTTTCTGAGGATGTCCCACCACGGGTTGTAGAAGTCGCCTTCGCCCACATCCTTCATCTTCCTCTTGGCCCCCAGGCATTTCGCCATGGAATTGTCGTCGGGGTCGTCGTTCATGTCGCCCATCACCATGATGTGTTGCGAAGGGTCGGCCAGGCGGATGCTGTCGGTCAATGCCCTGACTTGCTTGCCTCCGTCTTCTCGGTAGATGTTATCATGTCCGCGACTCGGCAAGTGGCACACGATGACCGTGAGATTGTCGCCAGCCAGTTTGCCTTGCACGCAGAGGAAAGGACGAGTCTTCTGAGCCGTGTCGCCATGCTCGAAGACATAAGGCTTGTGGAAAGCTTTGGTGATATGGAAAGCTTTGGGATTGTAGAGAAGGGCACAGTCCACACCACGCTTGTCGGGACCCTCGAAGTGGATGTACTTGTATCCGCGCTGCTTCATGCAAGGCTGAGCCGTGAGGTCGTCGAGCACCTTGTCGTTCTCCACCTCCACACACCCGATGATGCTTGCTCCGTAGGGCAGCTTGTCTGTCCCTAAATCGCAGAGAGCTTTGGCCATGTTCGCCAACTTATTGGAGTACTTGTTCCCGTTCCATTGGAAAGAGCCGTTGGGCAGGAAGTCGTAGTCAATCTTGTGATTGTCGTGGCAAGTGTCGAAGAGATTCTCCAGATTGTAGAAGCCAACAGCATGAACCATCAGCTTACGATCCTGGGCATTTGAGTAGGCAGCACACACAAGGAGTGCTGTGATGAAAGCTAAAAATGTTTGTTTCATTTCGGTAATCGTTTATTTCAATTGCAAAGTTAATGCTTTTTTATGAAGAAAACTCTTTTAACGAAAAAAATATGCTGTTACTTGAAGAAGTTAGCATAATTTTTTATAAGTTTGCAGCATAATAAATAAATTCTAATAAGTATACGCGTAATGAAAATGAAACATCTGCTTGTGGCGTTAGCCTTTACGGCTGCGCCTTTGAGCCACGCTCAGACCGTGGAGACGGCCGACGTGGATTCGCTGGGCACTGTGGAAGAAGAATTTCTGACCGACGACAGTAATTTCACTTTCACAGAATCGCAGCTCGGCGAGAACGATGACATGACATCAGACGTCATTCACATCAATTCCTCCACCAACGTCTATACCAGCCAGATCAGTTGGACATGGAGTGGCATCTGGTTCAAGTATCGTGCATTGGACAATGCCTATAACGACATCTACATGAATGGCGTGCAGGTCAACAATCCTGAGAACGGTCGCTTTACATATTCCACCATCGGCGGCATGAACGATGCCGTTCGAAACAAGGACGATGTGAGTCCCTTCGAGGGCAACAACTTCTCCTTCAGCGGACTGGGCGGCAGCAGCAACTACAACTTCAGGGCCAGCCAAATGCCTTCAGGACACAAGGTTACGCTTTCCGGAGCCAATCGCAACTATACCCTTCGTGGCATGTACTCCTATGGCTCAGGTCTCAGCAAAGACGGTTGGGCTTTCTTCGGCACAATCGGCTATCGCTGGGCAAACATGCAGACTGCATCCATCAAGGGCACATTCTACAACAGTCTCGCTTACTTCATGGCTGTTCAAAAGGTTATCAACGAGAAGCACTCCCTGAACCTCGCGACATGGGGCAGTCCAACGGAAAGAGCCACAGCCGGCGCAAGTACCGACGAAGCTAATTGGCTCGCCAACGACTATCTTTATAACCCCTATTGGGGCTATCAGGGTGGCAAGAAGAGGGCCAGTCGCGTCGTCAACAACTTTGAGCCAAGCGTCCTTTTGACCTGGGACTATAACATAAAGGACAACATGAAGCTCACGACGAGCGCCTTCCTGAAGTTCGCCAAGTACAAGAGCACAAAGCTCAATTACAGCGGCACCAATCCGCATCCCGATTATTGGAAGCGCTTCCCATCATATAATTATGATGTATGGGGAAGGGAAGGCGACTACAACTACGACAACGCAGCTTTCTGGGCGGCTTACGACAATTGGCAGGACGAGTCCTATCGCCAGATTAACTTCGACGAGCTCTACTTCGCCAACACCCAGCTCAACAAGATCGGTGCAGACGCTATTTATTGGATTGAGGCCCGCCACAACAACCACTTGATGACTAATCTGGCAAGCACTTACGAGTGGAACATAAGGCCGGGAGCCAAGTGGAGTGTTGGCGTACAGATGCTCAGCAATCGCGGTTCGCACTACAGAACTATCGAAGACCTTTTGGGCGGTCAGTACTTCCACAATACCAACACCTATCTGGTGGGCGACTATCAAGAGACTTCGACCGAAGCGATGTATGATGTGAATCACGGTTATCAGAAACTCATCGAAGGCGACCGCTACGGTTATGACTATGACCTGTGGAACCAGGATGTGAAGCTCTGGACGAGCTTCACAATGGACCGCGACATCATGCATAGCTTTATTACCGGCAAGATAGGCGGACGCAGGATGTGGCGCGAAGGCTTCATGCGTAACGGCCTCTTCCAGGACAACAGCTATGGCAAGAGCGGCATAGCACACTTCCTCGATGGTGGCTTGAAGTTGGGTTCTACCGTCAATCTCGGCAAAGGTCATGCTGTTACAGCAGGCTTGGGGTATGAACTCAGAGCTCCTGGAGCATCTGTCGCTTTCATGTGTCCCGAGATGAACAATGATTATGCCCAGAACCTCGAGAATGAGAAGGTGCTGAGTGCTGAACTTGGCTATGCCATCAATAACAAGTGGTTCCGCCTTAACCTGAATGGATACTACTATCGCATCAACGACGGAAACGAGTGGCAGCAATACTACAACGACGACATCAACAGCTTCTCATACAATAGCCTTACAGGTGTGAAAAGGGAATACTATGGCGTGGAACTCGGTTTGAAGTTCAAGATTACCAGCAGTCTCGATGTCCTTGCCTTAGGTACTTATAGCGAAGCCAAGTATATCGCAGATACACAGGTCAACTGGATGAGCAGTACCACAGGCAAAATAAACGAAGAAATCTGCCACAACAAGGGAATGCGTCAAAGCGGAACGCCTTTGGCTGCAGCAAGTCTCGGAGTGAACTATCGCATCAAGCGTTGGTTCCTCAATGTGACAGGCAATTATTACGACCGCATCTATCTCTCCTACAGCACGAACATGCGCTACGAGAACAATCTCAAGAATGCAGGTCGCTATCATGCAGGAGAATATGATGTGCCTGCTCAGGCAAAGGGCAATGGAGGCTTTATGCTCGATGCAAGCATTGGCCGTCAGTTCTTTGTCTTCCATCATCCCCTTAGTGTCAATCTGCAGCTCTGCAACCTGACTCACCGTCGCAACATCACAACCGGCGGCTATGAGCAGAGCAGAAGCAACTACAGCGTCACAGAAACAGAAAACGCAGGCACGGAAGTCACTACGAAGCCTCGTACCTATAACTTCGAGAAGAATGCCAAGCGCTTCTATGCTCAGGGCTTCAACTTCTTGCTTAACGTGAACTACAGATTCTAAAAGCGACATCAACTATACATTATATATAATAATAGGAAGCAATGAAAAAGCAATCATTCATCATAGCCCTTTTGGCAGGAGCCTTCGCTTTGTCCTCCTGTCAAGACGGGAATTGGGACATTCCCGAGGGCATTCCTTATGGCAATAACGACCTGCAGGCTGGCACCGCAGTTACCATTGCAGAATTGCAGAGCACTTATGCCAGCGTCATCAGCAGCGACAGCTACAAGCAGATAACAGACGACCTTTGGCTGCGCTGCGTGGTCAACGGTAACGACTATGGCGATAACCTCTATAAGCAAGTTTCCGTTCAGGACGAGACCGGCGGCATCATCATAGGCATCAATGGTTCCGACCAAGGTGCATTCATGCCTGTCGGACAGAAGCTCCTCATCAGCCTCAAGAACCTCTACATTGGGGGCTATGGCAATATGGCGCAGATAGGAGGGCTGTATAATGGAAGCCTGGGTCGCATGGAACTCCCAGAATGGAAGCAGCATGTCCGCCTCATTATGGATAATACTTCAGAGGCTGCAGCTTTTGGCTCGATGAAGGTAGATACTCTTGACTTCGATCCAAACAAGACGATGGCTCAGCAATCGGGTAGAGTGGTGCGTCTGAGTGGCGTGACAATCAGCAGGGAAGGCACTCCTGTTATTGCTCCAGACGACGGCTCTGTAAGTCTCGTCAGCAATTGCGTTAACCGTACACTTTCAGGAGGCAACGCAGGCAGTAAGTGCGTGCTTCGCACCAGCACTTATGCAGTCTTCAAGGGTATCACTGTTCCCACCGAAGCCGTTGAACTCTATGGCATCGCTACCATCTATCGTGGCACATGGCAGATACTTGCCCGTACCCAAAGCGATTTGGCTTGGACTAAATAAATAAGAAAACAAACAATAACACATATAGCATTATGAAAAAGACTTTAAAAACATTTGCACTCATGTTGCTGACGGCTTTAGCTTTCAGTAGCTGTGTTGACGTTCCCGCTCCATTCAATCTGCCTGACAAGAGCAGCAACGGCGGTGGCTCATCAGAAGTAGAAGGCATTTCTGCGACTTGCAAGGAAGCTCTGGATATTATCAATGCCTTGAGCAATGGTGGGGCTACAAGCCAAACCTATGTAGTAACAGGTTACATTACTGATGTCTTCGCTATTAGTGGCAAGCCATGCTTCTGGATGGCTGACACTCCTGATGGCGGTAAGGTTATCGAGGCATTTGCTGCTTCATTACCTGAAGGAGTGGCCGCTTTCGAAATTGGTATGAAGGTGAAGGTAACAGGTAAACTCAAGAAATATGTTAAGAACGATAACGTTACCCCGGAAGTTGAGAACCCCACAGTTGTAGTTCTTGAGAATGGTGGCGGATCTTCATCAGGAGAATCAACACTGATTGACTTTACTAAGGGGCAGGGCTCTTGGACCATCAAGAATGTAAGTGGTCTTGAAGTCTGGACCAATAGCTCACAATATGGTCAAGTAGCAAGTGGCTTTATTGACAATGGCTGCAAGGCTGCCGAGGGATGGCTGATTTCTCCGGAGATTGACTTGACAAATAGCACGAATACTCAGATTGTCCTCAACGAGGCAGTCAACAAGATTGCAACTGGCAGTAGTGTGGATTCGCAGTGCCAAGTGCTTGCCTGTCTGAGTGGTGACGCAAGCGGAGCCAACAATTGGCAGCTCCTTACAGCAGACAAGCGTCCGGCAGGCACAAGCTGGACTTTCCAGGACGATACATTCAATGCTTCTGCTTTTGACGGCAAGAAGATCCTGATTGCTTTCAAGTACATCAGCACGGATAGTAGTGCGCCTTCTTGGGAAATAAAGGCCGTCAAGTTAAAGAATGGAAATGGCGGTGGTGACAATGGTGGCGGTTCAAGTACATCTGGTTCCTCAAAGCAGAGTCCGCTTTCCGTTGCTCAAGCTAAGAATGCCAGCGGAAACAACTATGTGAAGGGATATATTGTAGGATATGTTGATGGAATGACTTTGGCTTCTGGTGCAACATTTGCAGTTCCGTCTAATGCAGAAACAGAAATACTATTGGCAGACTCGCCCGATGAGACTAACCCGGACAATGTATTTCCAGTTCAGCTTCCTACTGGAGCGATTCGCGACGCATTAGAACTCTCGGCTCATCCTGATTATTTAAAGCAGGAAGTCCTGTTGTATGGCTCTTTGGAGAAATACTTCGGTGTGCAGGGCATGAAGAGTACCTCATGGGGTCAAATCAATGGCCAATCCTTTGGCGTAGATCCAGAAGGAGGCAGTAGTAGCGGGGACAATACAGGAGAATCTGCAACTCCTCAAGGCAACGGAACATTAGATAATCCCTACAATGTCGCTGGAGCAATAAACTTTGTAATAGGTTTAGGCTCTGACGTTGCTTCCCCCCAGGAAGTATATGTTAAGGGCATTGTTAAGGCCAATACTACAAATCAAAGTAAGTTTGAACAGTATGGAGACATGACCTTTACCATGATAGACAAGAATTACGAGAATGCGGAGTTCCTTGCATATCAGGTTTTAGGTCTTGAGAACAAGAAATTCACTGACATAAATGATATCAAACCAGGTGATGAGGTGGTTGTATATGGAAAGGTTGTCTATTTTAAGGGCACCACTCCCGAAACGAGCAAGGGTACTGCACATGTATATAGTATAAATGGAAAGACTCAGTCCGATGACGGACAGGGTGGTAATGGCGACGATACGCCTCCCACTCCTGGTCCTGGTGGCGAAGAGGTAAACGAACTTGTCAATGGTAATTTCGAGGAGTGGGTGAGTGCCTCAGAGCCTCTTGGATGGAAGTCGGCAAGCTCTGCAAGCAGTGCAACCGTAGAGCAATTCCAGGACTCTCACGACCAAGGAACCTTTTCTTGTCTTATTAAAGCCAACCCAGACACAAATATGCGTCTTGCCACTCAGGAAATTACTCTTGCCCCGGGAACCTATGTCTTCTCCTTCTATGCAAAAGCAGCGTCGGCCTCATCTGCTCAGACTCGCATCGGCTATGTGCCCATAAAGGCCGACGGCAGCGTGGATTCATATAAATACAATAGTGCATTCTTCGATATCAATAATAATGAGTGGACTTATATTGAGAACGAATTTACGCTGACAGCTGAAACTAAGGTTTGTCTCCTTGTTATGAATCCCAAGAGCAACAAAGACAAGCAATATGAGGCTCAGGACATCCTCGTCGACGATGCCGCTTTGGTAAAGAAATAAAGCGACATGAGACACTCCATATTGTCCTGCCTGATTCTTATGCTGTGCCCAATCCTTTGGGCACAGCAATATGCCACTATCCTCTATCGGCAGACGGAAGTGCCTCGTGCTGTTCCTGTGGTTGAGATAGATTCGGTTGTTGTTCGGGATGTTGCTGAGGTGGATGCCACCTATTTTGCAACGCCAAAGGACACGGTCTATGTGGCACAAGTACGCGAATCGCATTGGAAGGGAAAGAGAATTGGCTTCCTTGGCGACAGCATTACGCAGTTTGCCGAGTACGTCAATTCGTATGCCAGCTTGACAGGATGTACGGCTGTCAACTATGGGGTTTCTGCCACTCACATGGCAAAAAGCAGTTCCAGCGACACGAATGCTTTTGAGAGGCGATACAGCAGTATGGCCAGGAACCTTGATATGGTCATTGTCTTTGGCGGTACCAACGACTTTGGCCATACCACAACGGCTGCCTTTGGAGAGTTTAGCGACGGGACGAAAAGCAGCAAATACACATTCTATGCTGGGCTCCACCGTCTCTTCAAGGGGCTGAAGACTCGTTATCCCAATATTCCTGTCGTCGTCATGCTGCCTATACATCATGGCATGGAGATTGATCAGAAGGAGTATATCATTAACTCTGACAATACGATCACAGAGGGAACAAATGCCACGACGGGCAAGACTTTCCGCGAATACGTCAACGCCATTCGAGAGGTGGCTGCCTACTATTCCCTTATAGTTCTGGATGCTTACAGCTATTCTGGCCTGACGCCCATGACGGAGATCGGTGCGTCGAACCGAAAGTTCTTCCGCGATGGTTTGCACCTGAATGAAGCGGGAGGCTTGCGCCTGGCTCGCTGGATGTATCCTCAGCTTGAAGCTGTTTACGAAATGTATTATGATTTTTAAATGAGAAGATACCTTATATATTTGCTCCTTACTTTCTGCAATTTGTCCTTTGTCCACGCATTTGTCGTGGAGATAGATGGCATTTGCTACGAGATTATCGGTTCTTTGGCTGCTGTCACTCATCAGGAATGGGAGCGCATTGATGGGTGGTATGTCGGCGATATTGTTATCCCTGAGCAGATAACTTATAAAGGTCAGACCTACAATGTCCGTTCTGTCGACGAGAATGCTTTCGCTTATCAGGAGGAGCTGACATCCGTGAAGTTACCATCTACTGTCCGTGCTTTCAGCGCATGCGCCTTCATTGGATGTACGAAACTGCGCCAAGTATCCGCTTCCAACAATCTTCTGGTCATTGGTAGTTCTGCTTTCACGGGGTGTACGTCCCTTCAGTCGATAGCTTTGCCTCGTTCTTCAAAGAAGGTCGATACGCTTTCGTTCTATTGCTGTGCTTCCCTTTCTTCGCTGATTCTGCCGCATCGCATTCGTACTGTCTGTCAGGGAGCGCTCGAGCATCTCCCTTCGTTGAAGAATCTGTACCTGTTTGCTTCCGAGCCACCGGTTGCTGAGCAGGGAGCCTTCACGCTTTCCGACCAGAAGCGTTGCACCTTGCATGTCCCGAAGGAAACCCTCGAGAAGTATCAGCAGTCGCCAGGCTGGCAGGATTTCTACCGCATTGTGCCGCTCACTGATGCAGAATATGCAAGGCAGAACTATCATCGAGGTGACATCAACGACGACGGCAAGGTCGATGCCTTGGATTTGGAATTGCTGCGTCTCATCATAGTTAACCTGCCCGATGATTCGGCTGTTCGTTGGGCTGCAGATATCAATGAAGATGGGAAAGTCAATGCCGCAGATTATGTCCTGCTGGCCGTGCAATTGAAATAGGTCTGTCGATATGTCGAAAAGCCTGGCCTCGATGCCATTAACCTTTCAGGCTGAATCCTCCGGACTGCAATAATTTATTTTGATTTATAAATTATTTTCTTTCCGTTTTGGATGACAATTTTGCTGTTCTTTGTAGCGGGGCGCCCACTCAAATCGAACGGCTTGGCTTCCTCTCTATTGGAGAAGGTGGGGGCGAGGCGTGTTGCTTCCGTCACTATAATCGTGCGAGCCAAAGAGGCGTTGCGATTCTCAACAAACGAGCCGTTTGCTGTGCCTGCATGAAACAGACGTGAGCCCTTGGCATCGGTGTATTTGCTGTATTTGTCGAGCCCTTCGTCGGCTTCCTCGTCGCCTCCCATGAAATCAATCTTGTAGGTGCCGGGTTTCGCGTCTTCGGGAACGGTGACGAGGAATGTGACGCGAATGCTGTCGCAGCCATTCCGCCAACATGCTGAGATGTTCTTCGGAATTTTCGTGACGCTCTTGAAAGCCGTCCAGCTGTAGCCCGTTCTGGGGCAAGCGGAATTGTAGAATTGCGAGAGTTTTTCGCTATACTCCATATCGTGGGCGCTGTTGACTTTTGAGCCGTCCTGATAGTAAACCCAGTCCTCGGCAAATTGCTGGTGAGCGTCTGCAGGAACAGTTACCGACCAGCCTTTCGGCACACGCACCCCTGCATAGCTCCAGTCTGTCACGAAGTTCTGGGGGTCGGAGCCGTCGTCAACAACCGTAAAACTGACCTCAAAGGTCTGCCCGGGCTCCACCTCACTCGGAGCAAAAGTGGAGATGAGCTTGTAGCAGGAACTTACAAGACAACAGACAACTGTCAACAGACAACAGAGAGATAGAAAGTTGGAAAGTTTCATGTTTTACTCCTTTTAATTGTTCTCCCCTTTGGGGGAGTTAGAGGGGGGCTGTTCCTCGAATATTGCTTTCCAGTTATAGACGCGGAAGAAGTAGGGGCGGTAGAAATCGGCCGAACCTTTCGCATTGAAGTTGTCCCAGAAGTCCTTGCAATCCGTATTGGTGGAGAAGACCAGCTCGCCCTCTCTGGAGAGCGACTGATGCAGGTGCGGCATATAGAAATGCTGGTAAGTGCGCGTTCCCAGCTTGTCGAGCACATACGGCATCGTCCATAGCTGGTGGCATTCCTCAAACGGTCCCCATGGATTGCGGCTTCGCATGATATAGACCTGCTTTCCGAAGGGGAAGCCCTGTCCAGTCATGTAGTACCAGTCGCCCTCCTTGAAGACCCAGGCCGTCGAGACACTGCGCGAACTGATGGCCGAGCGCCTGACCTCTGCATCTGTGGGGTAGGAGCTTTGCCATTGGAAAGTCCCATTCGCGTTGGCCACATAGTATTCCCAAGGCGAGCGAAGGTCGTGTGTTTGCGAGCGGGCCACGACGGGCGAAGAGGTGTTGACCGCATCATCGGCCTTCTTCTTGTACTGGTAGCAGGCGTAGAGGTATGTGTGGCCGTCCTCGTCCTCCCAAAGTGTACCGCCATAGCCAATCGGGTCTTGCTCGAAGAAATTGTGGTCCACGCTCAAGAGCTTGAGGTATGTCTCGCTGCCGGGCGCTCCCTCGAGCGAATAGATGGCCAGAGCCCTGTTGTCGCTTTGCATCAGGTTCTCCGAGCCGTTATAGACACCTGCCCAAAGCACTTGCAGCTGCCCGTCCACCACTGTGCCGTCACCCGCCCAATAGAGGTATGTCTGGTCTATCTCGCCGTTCCTGATCTGAGCCTCCGTCTTCTCTCCTTTGGGATGGCGAAGGTGTGTGCGTGCATGGTAATAGCCGTTAGCCGACGAATTGGAGCGCTGCACCCAGTCGGCCAGCCATTTGAGGTCGGAGCTCTTGGTGCCAGGCAGCCCGTCGTCGCCAGGAACCTGCACCATGATGGAGTTGCGGGGGAAGCTGCACGACTGCCGGATGCGGGTCGTTGCTCCTGTTACTTTGCCGTAGAAGCTGTCGTTGAAGCTCCAGAAGACATTTCCGTCGGGCAGGGCTACGGTCTGCACACCGTCGCCGCCGTTCCAGCCAAGCGTTCTCGTGAACAGAGCGTCGTAGAGCTTGTCCTTATAGACATAGACATTTCGGTTCGCATTGTTGTGGGGCAGGAGTTCCAGCCTCCAGTCTGCATCGGGCTTTGGCGCAGGCCATCGCATAGTATCGGCGGCCACCTCATGCGTCAGGTCGCCTTCAGCCGTCGCCTTTTGCATGGACAGGACGCATAGCAGAGCAAGGAGCAGTAGGGTTCTCATATTTTTATCGGGCAAAATCCGCTGCAAAGATAGTGAATTCTTTTTACTTTTTGACGGATTGCTGCAAAAAAAGTGCAAATATCATGTGGAGTGAAGGCACTCCGGACAGCCCGAAAGCCAGGCTCTGAAACGCCGGCTGCGGCGATGGCAATCCCCGGCTGCGGCGATGGCAATCCCCGGCTGCGGCGTTGCCCAATTCCGCAGGCGGCGTTTTCAAGCCCCGCCTGCCGACCTGAAATCCGCCACTCATCTTGCAGGGAATCATGGTGTTACATGGTGCAGGCAAAGTGTGACAAATGTTCCCTTTCCGTTGCCGTTAAGATTTTTTTTCATTGTTCACCCCTCATTTTCCATTTATTCTTCGTACCTTTGCACCCGATATTATAATTTCTTCATGAAGATAACGAAGTTTATAGTTTTCATAGGCCTTCTTTTGGTAGCCTCGATGCCCCTCGATGCCAAAACGAGAAGGGTGGGGCAGAAGCCTGTCTATATGATTGGTGTGGGCATCTCGCTGGTCGATTCGATGGTCTTTATCACCGATATGATGCAGGTGGACAGTGTCACGCTCGAGAAGAAGACGAATTTCCTGATGGACCGGCAGCTCTATTCCTTCCAGCTGCAACGTTACCTGGAGCAAAACTACAAGGGCGGTCCCTATGTGCCCAGTGTCTTTTTCGGGACAAAAAGGAAGAAGATGGAGCGCCAGTACCTTTCCCTGCACAAGCGCTATGTCAATCGTAAAGACTTGAGAATGGTGCTGGTGGACCAGGGGCAGTTCCGCTTCAAAACGGAAGAATATGTGGAGCAGGAACTTGTGGAAATCGAGAAGCCTAAGAAGAAAGACAATAAGAAATGATGGAACGGACATGTTACTATAAGGTCGGCGGACATTCGCTGGCCATCACCTTTGTTGATGAGGGAAACGACGAAAGGCTCATCCCTTCGTTTGCACCATTCCGACTGGAAGAGAAGCCGGATGAGGTGGTCTTCTCGATGAGGGTTGACGACCATCTCGATTGGGAAGAAGATGGCGAAGAGGTGGGTGTGTTCGATTGCGGAGGCTGCGACCACGGTGTTTACCGTTTGTCCAATGGTGGCTACGGGTATTCTGTCCACGACATCAGGAATGTCCTTTGCAGCCGGATGCGCACCAATGCCGACTTTTCTGTCTGCCAGGTCTCGCTTTTCGGAGAGACTTGGGTGCAGCGGAACTATGGCTTGAACAATGCGCTGATGATGGCTTACGCTTTCTCGACAGCTTGCATGGGGACGATGCTGATGCATGCCTCCGTGATTCGCCATGAGGGAAAGGGCTATCTCATGACCGCTCCCAGCGGCACTGGCAAGAGCACACACACGCGTCTTTGGTACGACAACATCCCTGGTTGCGACCTCATGAACGACGACAATCCCGTGGTTCGCGTCATCAACGGGCAAGCCATCGTATATGGCAGTCCCTGGAGCGGCAAGACAGCATGCTATCGCAACATCCAGGCTCCTGTGGGCGGACTTGTCCGCATCCAGCAAAGGCCGGAGAACACGATTCGCAAGTACAGCACCATCGAGGCTTTCTGCAACCTGCTCCCTGCCATGAGCAATATGAAGTGGGACGAGCGCGTCTATAAAGGTGTGTGCGACGGCATCAGCGAGCTCATCCGCATAGTCGGAATGTATGAGCTAGGCTGCCTCCCAAATGCGGAAGCTGCAATCCTTTGCCACGATACAATTACGGGAGAAGGCTCCTCCCATGCTCCCTCAAAGGGGAAACTCTAAGTTAATATGAGCTCACTTAAATCGATAATAAAGCGGCTGATGAGCATCCTGATGACTCCTGTCAGAAGGCGTTATCGGAAGCGCAATGGAGTGGCTTCGGGCCAGGTTCGCAAGGAACTGCCTAACGATGCTTGGCTGGGGGAAGTCTCGCAGATGCTGAAAGAGGGCAAACCATATGCCATCTTCGTCAAGGGCTACAGCATGCGCCCCTTTATCGAGCACACTCGCGACAGGGTTTTCCTCGAGAAACGCGACAGTTATAATGTGGGCGATGCAGTCCTGGCACAGATAGCTCCAGGGCATTATGTGCTTCATCGCATCATCGAGAAGAGGGGCGACAATCTTGTCCTGCAAGGCGACGGCAATGTGAAAGGTGTGGAGCGATGCCTGGAGCAGGATGTGTGCGGAGTTGTGACACAGTATATTCGTCCGAACCGCATCATTCCAGCCGACGACCCAAAGCTTGTCCGTCGCATCAAATTGTGGCGAAAACTGAGGCCGATAAGGAAGTATTTACTTTTTATTTATAACGCAATAAGATGAAGATTAAGAAAGGATTTGAGCTCCGCCAGGTTTGTGGCGAGAACATTATTGTGGCTTATGGCATCGCGAACATCGACTTCAACAAGGTCATCAGCCTGAACGAATCGGCAACCTTCCTTTGGAAGAACATCATCGATAAGGATTTCACAGCCGACACGATGGCTTCCCTGCTTTGCCAGGAGTATGAGGTGGATGCCGAAACAGCCAAGAAGGATGCGCAGGCACTCCTTGATGAGTGGACTAAGGTGGGGTTGGTGGAAGATTGAAAATGAAAAGTTGAAAAATTAAAAGGTTAAAGAGTTAAAGAGTTTATAAGAATATGTTTTGCCTTTTCAACTTTTCAATTTTTAACCTTTTGCAGGACATGGGCGACACTTTGCGGTTGCCTGTCACTTTCGTCATCATCGAGTTCATAGGCACTTTTGCCTTTGCCATCTCGGGTGTCCGGCTGTCCTCGACCAAGCAGTTCGACATCTTCGGCGCTTGGATTGTTGGTATGGCCACAGCCATAGGGGGTGGGACGATTCGCGACCTCATGCTTGGTGTCAACCCCTTTTGGATGACCAACGGCAGCTACTTTGTCTGCTGCGCCCTTGCTGTGCTGGCAGTAGGCATGTTCGGCAAGTATATCATCCACCACAACTACACATGGTTCATCTTCGACACCATCGGTCTTGCCCTCTTCAATGTAGTAGGTCTCGAGAAAGCGCTCACCTTCGGACATCCCTATTGGGTGGCCATCACTATGGGAGCGGTGACAGGAGCAGGTGGCGGCATCATTCGTGATGTCCTGATGAACGATGTTCCGCTCATCTTCAGGAGCGAGATTTATGCCCTTGCCTGTGTGGCAGGAGGACTGGCTTATGTCACCTGCATAGAGCTCGGATTGAGCGTGGAAATCAGCGCCTTGCTGAGTGCTTTCAGCGTCATCCTGATTCGCATCCTGGCTGTCAAATATCATTGGCAACTGCCTGTCCTGAAAGGGGAGAGCAAGCCCGATAACAACGAAAGCAGCATCCTCCGGGTACTTGTCCTTCTGTTGACCATTGCCAGTTGTCCGTTGTCTTCAAAAGCCCAGGTTCAGCAAGTCTTCAACAGCAACATCAAGACACTCACCCTCACTGTTGACGACGACCCGACTCTGCCGCCTTTCTTGCAACTGCGAGGCCGTCAGAGCCTCTGCATAGAGTGGGACGAGATGAGCCACGACTATAAGCGCTATCGCTACCACATCGACCATTGTAACTGGGATTGGCAGCCCACCGACGACATCTTCGAGAGCGACTTTCTGGAAGGCTTGAACGACCAGCTCATCGAGGACTATGAGAAGAGCTTCAACACCACTCAAATCTATACCCACTATCGGCTCCGCATTCCCAACAAGGAGATTCGCCTTCGCCTGAGCGGCAACTATCGCGTCCAAATCTATGAGGAGAACGAAAAGGATGAGCCCGTCCTCGAGGCCCGCTTCTGTATCTATGAAAGAGAGATGGGCATCGTGGCCCAACTGAGCAGCAACACCGATGTGGATTTCAACAACAGCCACCATCAGATGACGCTCTCCATCGGCTACGGCAGCCTCCAGGTCTATGACCCTCAGCGAGAGTTGAAGGTCATCGTCATGCAGAATCGTCGTTGGGAGAGCAGAGTGGAAAACCTCGTCCCCAACATCCTCAAGGCCAACGGCATAGAGTTCACACACAACCGCAACCTCATCTTCCCTGCCGGCAACGAGTACCATCGTTTCGAAATCCTCGATGTGCACAGAACTAATGCAGGAGTGGACCGCATCGACTGGTTCGAGCCATACTATCATGCCACACTCTTCGCCGCTCAAATCGACCACTCATATACCTATTTCGAGGACCAGAACGGAGTCTATGTGGTCAGGAGTTCGGACAATTATGATGATTGGACAACAGCAGAATATGTGGTCGTACACTTCTTCCTCGAGACCCCCAGGCTGGAGGGCGGCGATGTGTATGTGAGCGGTTGGTGGGCAGGGCAGACCTTCAATCCCGACTGCAAGATGGAATACGACGAAGTCCATAAGCAGTATCATGCAGCCATCCTCCTGAAGCAAGGCTACTACAGCTACGAGTTCATCCAGAAGGATGGGCTGACACGAAGGACAATGGGCAGTTTCTTCGAGACCGAGAACGAATACGAAGTCCTGGTCTATTACCGTCAGCAAGGTTCCCGCTATGACCGCCTCGCAGGCTTCAACATCATGCACAATGCAAGATGACGAATAAGTTGATGGAGCACGACTTCCTCATAGACGAAATATATGGTGAGCGTCTGCTCATCAGCATATATGCAGACCAACGGGAATTACTCAGTAAGAGCAGAGCCGCAGGGACGCCCCAAAGGGGCAGAAAGATGTCAGCCCAGGGCAGCGCCCTGGGTATTGAAATGCCGCGGCAAATGACGCTCTGTAAGAGCAAAAGCACTAAAACACAAGGCTTTTGCCCCTTTAGGGCGAAATCTACTTCTGCGTCATAAACCCAGGGCGATGCCCTGGGCTGACATCTTAATGGCCTTTCTTCGGCTAAAGCCTCAGGCGCAGGCGGAGCAGGCCGGATTAACCGGACAGCAATAATATTTTTCGAAATTTTTTGCAGCATTAAACTAACTCTTTTTAGCATAGAAAGTTAACCTGAAAAATGTTTTCCAAAATGGAAAACTTTTCTTCACACTGATACTCGCCAAGTGCAACACCGCAACAAGCGCAACAGGCATTTTCGAGAGAGGTGTCTGCTAATAATATATATTATTATATATAATTATCTCGGATTATTAGCGAATACAGAAAACCACTTCTCTCTGTCATATCCCTCTGTTGCGCTTGTTGCGCTTGTTGCGCTCATGCTAACGCGTTAAAAATCAATCCCGTACTGCAGGCACACCCACCGCACTGCCCTGGGAGGCAGCAAGTGAGCGGTAGGCTTCACGCCAAAGCGAGACAATCTGCTCCGGTTCTCTTTAAGCCATCGCTGGAAAGTCCTGCGGCTCACTCCAGCAGCATCGGCAAGTTCATATTTATAAGCACTTTTCATGGCAGTAGTATTTTGACCACAAAGGTACAATATTTTTTTTAATATTGCAAGAAAAACCACGACAAAATACCGACTGAATTGCGCATAAAACAGACACACTCGGACAAGGGGTGTCAGCGGCCTTCTCGGCTGTCGTAACTTTGCATCGTGAAAGGTCGGGAATTAACCCACGGGACAAATGCAAAAACTCCATGCCAAAAGTCGCGACAAAGCACGGATAAATTGTCAAAACTCCATAGGGTATCCAAAACCTGACACAAGAGACAAAAAAACAAACCAACAACTAAAAAAACAAAAGCCATGATTAACTACAGCATTTGCATTATGGGCACGAAGCCCGGGACCAAGAAGGAGAACATTCAGGAAACAAAGGCCTACGGCACTGCGCAGATTCACGACAGACTCGATTTCGACGCCTTCTGCCAGCACATCGCCGACCACAACTCGCCCTTCTCGAAGGGCACCATCAAGGGCATCCTCACCGATGCCGTGGCTTGCTTGCGCGAACAGATGTTGGCAGGCAACTCTGTCCAACTCGGCGACATGGGCACCTACCATGTGGAACTGAAAACCGAAGGTGCTGTCACCACCGACGACTTCGGTGTGAACAACATCAAAGAGGTGAATGTGCGCTGGAAACCCGGCAAGCGATTCCAAAACCTTCGCACTGAGGCATCCTTCCAACTTGTACCTTCTCGCTCCGCTCAAGACGACGCCATCGAGGTCATCAGGAACACCGACACGATTCATGGGCTGGAATAACAGCCTCCCTCCATCTCTTTGCCCTCCGTCGCTTGCGCTCCCCAATCGCTCTGCTCCCAACAGGCGATTGCCCAAAGGGGGAGTGCTCGGAGGCGGCAAGGACGCTAAAAAGAAAGAAATATGAAAAAGATTCCATCAGGTATCCGCAACAACAATCCGCTGAATATTCGGCGAGTCGCAGGACAGCATTGGAAGGGCGAAATACTCCCCCTAGAGGGGGCTGGGGGGTCTGCTTTCGTGCAGTTCTCCAGTCTTGACTGGGGCATTCGAGCCGCATTCGTCCTGCTCAGCACATACTCCACGAAATACCATGCCAACTGCATCCGCGACATCATCAGCCGATGGGCTCCTCCCACCGAGAACGACACAGAAAGATACATCCGAAATGTCTGCTTCTGGACTGGCTACGGAGGCTTGCAGCGACTCACAGAACAGGACTGGCCTCGGCTCATAGGAGCAATGGCAAGGCAGGAATGCGGAGAAGTCCTTGACAAGGGAGTGATAGAAAGAGGCTATGCCCTCTTTCAAGGGACCGGAAGAGAAGGCTGCGACTAAGCGAGAGCAGAGCCAAACCAGTTTGAGCTATGCCGAGCAAAAGCAGTCTCGACCGAAGGTCAAAATCAACCGAGGTTATGAA
>JAEEGI010005062.1_pt1 | contig 30515 bp, 19 predicted proteins | sample 8958751 | NCBI WGS metagenome assembly JAEEGI01 (sample SAMN16246545, study PRJNA631951) | gut metagenome | biome: gut microbiome; feature: rumen; material: KS-attached | host: Bos | place: Iran: Karaj | collected 2018-10 | reverse complement strand
AGCAAAGCGAGGTAATCAACAAAGAACATGCTGTGTTCCTTGCCTGCGTAAGTCGTATTGACGGCGGTGTTAAAGTTGCCGTTTTCGGCAAAGACATTGCGGAAAGCATTATAGACCGAGTTAAAGCCCGGAGTCTTGTCCTTTTGGTCAATGAGGGCCATCACCCAGGCGATACTGTTGAAGTTTTCGGCCAGGCCAATCTGATCGGGGGCATAATGTTCGAAAGACGGATATTCTTCGCTGTTTTCCAAATAAAGTGCACCGGCAAGTTCCTTGTTTGCCTGCTCGTTTGCAACACCAAAACCGTTACCATCGTCAACCAACTTCTTTACGCGGGCGGCCTTGTAGTCGGTCAAGAAGTCGATGACAACCGTATCGGACGCATCGGACAAGTCTGCATAGGCGTTGTAAATGACATCCATTGCGTTCGAGCCAAATCCGCCAAAGGCGCCGAAAGCGTTGTTACTCAAGCTCAACTTGACACGGAGCTTCACAACCGGGGTTGTAAGGTTCGTGATGTCGAGATCCCCTTCGAGGCGAGCAACCTTGTATTCCACCGTCTTTTCGTTAGTTTCTTCGATTGTCACAAAGGATTTATTGGCAGAGGCGAACAAGTCCTGCATAAACACCTTGCCGCTCGGGGCGAACTTTTCGTCAAGGTCCGTCACGGTGAGTTCTGCATTGTCGCCACCCTTGAGGTTCTTCCAGATTTCTTCGTAGATGTCATCGGTTTTTGTTTCCTTGTTGGCCTGCACCGGGAAACGTACGACAACATGCTTCTTGTACACCTTGGCGAGGTTCTCGTTCACGGGCGTGAACGGGATTTCCATCTCGGTTTCGGCTTCGCCACAACGGATTGTCACGGTGATGATAGCCGTTTCGTCGTCGCGATCTGTTTTTTCGATGGAGCAAGACTTGTTTTCAAGTGCTGCGTTCCAGCTGCTGTAGGCGTCGTTGAACTTGCTGTCGATATCTTCGTCGAGTTTGCTAGAGGCGCTGCTGAAGCTCTTGAGGGCGTCATCAACGTCCTTCTGGTTCTTGGCAGAGGCGGAACTCAAGCTATTGAGAGCATTGTCAATGTCCTTTTGATTCTTGGCGGAGGCACTGCTGAGCTTTGAGTCAATATCCTTCTGGATTTTTTCCATATCGGCATTCGTACCGTTGCTTCCGTCCTTGCCGTCGGTACCGTTTATCCCGTTCTTGATTGTGCCGATGGTATCCCCATCGCATATAATCGCAAAGCCAGACTTGTCATCCAGTTCCTTTGATGTGCAACGGTACTGAATTGCTTCGTGGTCGTTCATGGCGATCCATTCGCCTTCAGAACACGCGTACATCGTGGCTTCGGACTTCACGAAGTTCAAGCTTCCTTCGGTTTTGTCGTTGCAATTATCCGGATCCAGCTTGCTGACAATACTATAGATGTCGTTGGATGCTGGGTCTTCGTTGCTACAGGATGTTGTACAAATAGCAAAAGCAGCACATAAAGCTGCAGTAGATAGGTGCTTGATATTCACCGAACATCTCCTTTTTTTTTAATTTTGACGGCAAAATTAGAAAAGTTTGTTTACAATAGGGTTCTTTTTAGTATTTTGTATGAAAAAAAACAACTTTGTAATGAAAGGCTTTGCCTTCGCCGCCCTTTCTGCCATTTGCTATGGCACGAACCCGCTGGGCGCATTGCATTTGTACGCTCAAAATTACTCGCCGGAGACGGTTCTCTTTTACCGTTTCTTCACGGCAGCACTTCTCCTTTTTGTGGTGATTCTTGCGAAGGGCTCGCACTTTAAAATTTCATTCCGCGAATTCGGTGCGCTTGTCGCGTTCGGATTCCTCTTTGCGGTGAGTTCGCTTACATATTATGCTTCGTTCAAGTACATGGACGCGGGGCTTGCTTCAACGCTATTGTTCCTTTATCCGCTAGAAGTCTCGGTGCTCATGGCGATGTTCTTCAAGGAGAAAATCAAGACCTGGACCATCGTTTCGATTGCGGTCTCTATGGCTGGCGTGGCTCTCCTCTATCGCGGTGGCGATGGCGTGCCGCTCAGTACAGTGGGTTTTATGCTTGTTTTCGCCTCTTCGATTTCTTACGCGATATACATGGTGATGGCGAACCGCATCAAGTTGCAGATGGGCTCCGTGAAGATGACGTTCTACGCCATCTGCTTCTGCCTTGTGTTTTTATTGCTTTATTCGGTAACGCTTGGTTCGGGCCTCCCGCCGGTATTTACGCAGGCAAGTTCGTGGGGGTGGGGCTTTATGCTCGGGCTCGTGCCGACGGTGCTTTCGCTCATTTTCATGGTGAAGGCGGTCAAGATTATCGGGTCTACGCCTACGGCGATTCTCGGGGCGCTTGAACCCGTGACTGCGGTGACGATAGGCGTACTTGTCTTTGGGGAAGTCCTTACGGGCAGGCTTATCGCGGGCATACTCCTGATTCTCGGGTCCACCGTGCTTATCGCCGCCAAGCGGAAATAACCGGCCTTTTGCCCTCTGCCCGCTGCCCACTGCCTACTGCCATCTGCCTACTGCCAACTAATTACTATATTCACAGGCATGCAGGCAATTTGTTCGAAATGCAATAAAGAATTCAACGACAAGGTGGGTATGTCCCCCTTGCAGAGCAACATGGCTATCCGCGTGCGCAACAAGGTGGGCAATATCTGCCCCGAGTGTCGCGCCGAAATCAGCAAGACTCGCCGTGGGTGGTGGAAAATGTGGTTCTATGACTTGAAGATAGGTTTTTACTGCTTCTGGTTCCTGGTTCCCGTGGCGCTCTTCTTTGCGGCGTTTACGGTGTTCCTTGCCTTGTATGTTCTTTAAAGGGGGTTGCTATGTTGTCTAGGATTACGCTGGTTTGCTTGCCCTTGATGGCTTTGCTTGCGGGCTGTGCCTCATCCGAGAAGGCGGTTTCTAAAAAGGATGCTTCTGCAGAAGGAACGAATGAAAATGCTGTTTCTGAGGATGCAGTTTCCGAAGAAGAGCTTTTGACGAGATACCAGCGCGCAAGGCACATGCTATGGCAGGTTTCGGATTCCAATTCCAGCGTATACCTGCTGGGGAGCGTCCATTTTGCGGATTCCGCGTTCTACCCGCTAGATACGGCGATTACAAATGCGTTCGACCGTTCCGATGAACTTGCGGTGGAACTCGACATGACCGATACTGCTGTGTTTATGGAAATTGCCCGTCAGTCGGAACTGCGGGGCAAACTGCCCGCGGGGCAATCCTTGGCGCAGGTCTTGCCCAAGGATGTCAAGAAGCAACTCGATAGCGTCTGCGCTTCGTGGTATCTTGCCCCGGAAGTCCTCTATGGCTTCAAGCCCTGGTCTGCGGCAATGACGCTCAGTTCCGTTGCCATAATGCGGCTCGGTTTCGATCCGAATCTCGGGATAGATTTCTACTTCTTGCGTAGTGCGCAGGAATCCAGGAAGAAGGTTGTTTCTCTTGAGTCTGCAGAAGACCAGATTGCCGTGCTTGTGGGGGAGGGCCTCCCGGATTCGCTCGGCATTTACTACCTCAAGAGCACGCTGAACCAGATGCAGTTGATGGATTCCTCCGTCACGCTGATGATGGGCGCCTGGGTAAAGGGCGATGATTCGCTTTTCCGGGAAGCCATGTACATGGAACCTGAAGGTAGCGCTACGGATTCCCTGCTGGAAGCGCAAATCGAGGATCTCGTCTACATTGCCCGCAACAGGACGATGGCGGATTCCGTTGCGGCCTTCCTTGCGCAGGACCGTAAAGTGTTTGTCGTAGTGGGGGCCGCTCACATGGCGGGGAAGGGCGATAACGTGCTCAAGCTCCTGCGCGACAAGGGCCTGACGGTAGAACAGCGCTAGTTTTGCGGCATCTTGCGCCGTTTTTGCCGTTGTCTGTGGACAACTTGTAAAAGCAATTTTTTGCTGAAGTCGCCCTTTTTGCGTGAAAAAAGGATAGATTTATAAAAAAGTTGGTTGTACAAGGAGTATGCGGGATGTTTGAAGTTCCTTCCAAAGTTATTGCCGTTTTGTGCGGGCTCGCGGTATGTGCGTCCGCTGCGGTGGACCAGTGCAAGCCCATCGGCTGGGCGACCCGTTCGGGCCGTACGTCGACCCCCTTCGAGGTGACGGGCGGCGGCAACGCAACACCCATTACGGTAACGACTTTCGCCGACCTGCAAAAGTACGCGAAGGATTCCTCGCCGCGGGTCATCTACATCGACGGTACCCTCGGCAACGGCTGGAGCGGCACGTCCGGCGACCGTCTGAACATCACCGGCTCCAACAAGACGATTATCGGCCTCAGGCCGGGTACGCTCCTGAAGGCTCCCATCCACATCAGCAAGGCATCGAACATCATTGTCCGCAACATCGTCATCCAGGGCCCGGGCAGCAATGCCGACCAGGCGTGGGACAACCTCACCATCGAAAACGACGGCTCCAAGAACATCTGGATTGACCACTGCGAATTCTGGGACGGCCAGGACGGCAACGCCGACGTGGTGAAGGGTGCAGACAACGTAACGTTTACGTGGTGCATCTTCGGCTACAAGAAAAAGAGCACGCACAACCTCTCGAACCTCATTGGCAGTTCCGACAACGAACCCGTGAGCGAAGGCAAGCTGAACGTGACCTACATGTTCAACTGGTGGAAGGCGGCGAACCAGAGGAAGCCGCGCTGCCGTTATGGGAACGTGCATGTGGTGAACAATCTCCTCACCGGCGATGCGAGCGTCACGGGCGGTACAGACGTGCTGGGCGTTTCGGCGGGCCACATGTGCACGGTGCGTACCGAGCGTAACGTGTTCATCAACGAGGCTAACCCGATTTACACCGGGAACGCGAACGGCACCGGCGTGAACGAGACCATCGACAACATCTTTACGAACTGCTCGGGCAACACGAAGGGCACGGGAAAGTCGTTCACGCCGCCCTACGACTATACGGGCTTCATGCTGCCGGCAAGCGAGGTGGAAGCCGCCGTGAAGGCGAATGCGGGGGCGACCCTCAAGAGCCCCACGGAATGCGACGCGAACTATGTGGAGCCGCCGCCCCCGACTCCCGACAGGCAGTACCAGGCGGACAAGGGTTCGGCGACGAACAGTTTTATCGAAACTTCGAATGCAGGCTACCATGGCGATGCCTACGTGAACTTTGACAAGGGCGGAAGCGTGGTTGTGCCCGTGAAGGTCGACGTGGCGGGCGAATACAAGTTCGAAATCGATTTCGCTAACGGTTCTAGCGAGGACCGCAGCCTGGTGATTTCTTCTGCAATAGACACGGCGACGAGCGTGTTCGAGAAGACGGGCGCGTGGAGCACCTGGAAAACGCAGGAAGTCTCGCTCAAGCTTACGGCGGGCGAGAACGGCGTGAAGTTTGCGACGCTTGCCGAAAAGGACGGCCCGAACATCGACCAGTTCGACGTGACGCTCGTGAAGGAGATTGCCGCGCCGGATACCACGAAGAAGGATACGGCTGTCGGCGACACGAGCTCGGGCGATACCACGAAGCCGGATGCGATTCCGCTACTTTCGGGTTTGTCGCTCCAGCAGGGGGCGTACAGCGTGAGCGTCTATGCGACCGATGGCAGGTTTATCCGCAAGGTGGAAAATGTCTCGCAGACGATGCTCCGCGACACGCGTGAACTGACCGCGGGCCTCCCCGCGGGCGTGTACCTGGTACGCGTTACCGCCCCGGGCGCAAGCAGGAGCTACTTTACCGCAGTGAAATAAACGCGAATAGTTTCAGTATGTAAAAGAAATAGCCCCGAAATCTCGGGGCCGTTTTCATATCTTGCGCTAGGCTTGCGCCGTTTAAAACGAGCGGTCGTTATATTTTCGCTGCTTTCTTCAACGCATTTGCCTTGTCCGTCTTTTCCCACGTGAAGCGAGCACCCGTGCGGCCAAAATGGCCGAGCGCGGCGGTCGCTACGTAGCCGGGCTTACGCAGGTCGAGCATCTTCTCGATGCCTGCCGGGGAGAGGTCGAAGTTCTTCGCAACGATTTCTTCAATCTTGCGGTCGTCGATCTTGCCGGTATTGAACGTGTTCACCAGCACGGACACGGGCTTGCTGTAACCGATGGCGTAGGCGAGCTGAACTTCGCAACGGTAGGCGAGGCCTGCAGCCACGATGTTCTTGGCTACGTAGCGGGCAGCGTATGCTGCACTGCGGTCCACCTTGGAGGGGTCCTTGCCGCTGAACGCGCCACCGCCATGGCGGCCCATGCCGCCGTAGGTGTCCACGATAATCTTGCGTCCGGTGAGGCCGCAGTCGCCGTGCGGGCCGCCCACGACGAACTTGCCGGTCGGGTTCACGAGGTAGCGGGTATTCTTGTCGAGGAGCTTGGCCGGGATGACCTTCTTGATGAGTTTCTCGATGATTTCTTTTTCGATCACGGCGTGCTTGAGTTCCTTGCCCTTCACGAATTCGTCGTGCTGGGTAGAAATCACGACAGTGTCCACGCGCACGGGCTTGTCGTTCTCGTCGTATTCCACCGTCACCTGGGACTTGGCATCCGGACGGAGCCACTTGATGGCGCCGGATTCGCGGAGTTCCTGGATCTTTTCCATGAGCTTGTGGGCGAGGCTGATCGGGAGGGGCATCAGTTCCGGCGTCTCGTTCACGGCGTAACCGAACATCATGCCCTGGTCACCGGCGCCCTGCTTGTCATCCTTCTTGCCGTCGGCGGCCTTGGCATCCACGCCCTGCGCGATGTCGGGGGACTGCTTGTCCATCGCGACGAGCACGGCGCAGCCCTTGTAGTCGAACTGCAGGTCGGGGTTCACGTAGCCGATATTCTTGATGGTGTTGCGGGCGACTTCCTGGAAATCGACGTTCGCCTTGGTGGTGATTTCGCCGGAAATAACGACGAGGCCCGTGTTCACGAGCGTTTCGCAGGCCACGCGGCTCTTCGGGTCCTGTGCGAGGCAGGCGTCGAGGATGGAATCGGAAATCTGGTCGGCAACCTTGTCGGGGTGGCCCTTGGACACAGATTCAGAGGTAAAAAGATAATGTGCCATTATGGCTCCTTTGTGCTTCCAGCACCGAAAAGAATGTCGCATTTTTGAGCATTCCCAAGCGCTGAAAAAACGTGTTCATTTTTTTATGCATAAATGTACAAAAACGCATAAGGTTTGACAACTCCGGACGGGTGGGGTAGGTTCAATTTGTCGTCATCTCTAGAATGGTTTTGGGCGGTTTATCGGCCTTTTGTGCAAAAGGGCCATTTTTGACGTTGTTGTGGGGTCTATTTTGTTACCTTTTTGAATAGGTCTGGGGTAACTCATGTTTTTTCGAATTTTTGCGCTTACCGCATTGGTTTCATCGGGGTTGATTGTTACAGCCTGTGGTGACGACAATTCCGTTGTACGCGATAACCTTCCGGGGAGTGTGCCGGAAGGGGTTGAATTTGGATCCTTTGTCGATAATCGTGACGGGGAATTCTATGCAACCGTCGTTATAGGTGACCAGGAATGGATGGCCGAGAACCTCCGCTATATCCCGCCGAAGGGAGGGAGTTTCTGTTACGATGACGACCCGAAGAACTGCAAGAAGTACGGCCGTCTTTACACCTGGGGCGCCGTCATGGATACCACCGGGGTCACCTGCGACAGCGATGACCCGGAGTGCTTCAACTGTGCGTCGAACCGCCGTTGCTACCAGTGCGGCATGGGGACTCTCTGCTTTGTCCATACGACGTTCCGGGGAATCTGTCCGGAACACTGGCACGTTCCCTCGCGTGAGGAGTGGCAGCGCCTGCTCGGCCTTTATGCAACCCAGGTAAAGACGAACTATAGCGAATATATGGATTACGAAGGGGTTAGCAATAGTTTCAAGGATATCCGTTCCTGGGACAAAGGGACAAACCTGTACGGATTCTCCGTGATGCCTGCGGGAGTCTGGATCCAGCGCAGGGTCTTTGACGATACTGACGACCCTAACGGCTACATAAAGTGGGATTATTTCGACAAGGGGTCCGAAACCTATTTCTGGACATCCAGCGAAAGGCATTTCGAGTATGCAAATGCGGTACGCTTTTACGAGTACGATGTTGTCAATCTCCTTTACGAAGACAAGTACAACGGTTACTCCCTGCGTTGCGTGCGCGACGTGGAACCGGGGAGAGTCTATTCTCAGGATTCTTCCGCTTATAGCGATTTTGACGAGAATGCCGCAAAACTGGTCGATCCACGTGATTCGTCCGAATACAGGGTGACTGCAGTAGGGCCGCAGTTCTGGCTTGCCCGCAATGTCGATATTGAGCCCGAGGTAGGCAAGAGTTCTTGTTATGGAGACAGTACAGAGAATTGCGAAATCTACGGGAAACTCTATGACTGGGAGGCGGCTCAGTCGGTCTGCCCGCCTGGGACGCACCTGCCGTCTTCTGATGAATGGTACTCAATGCGGCAGTATCTAGAAAACCTCAAGGAAGGTTCCAGCTATGTCGCGTCGTGGCTCAGGTCCAGGGATTCGCTCTGGTCCAATTCCAGATCCGCGCGCGATGACTTTTTCCGGTTTACCGCGAAGCCTGCGGGCTACATGAACGAGGAGGGCGTCTACAAGGATAAGGGTGCGGGTGCCTATTTCTGGAGTTCCACGTTGACAGATGGTGCTGTCGGTATGTATCATTTAGGTGATGGCTGCTGTATTGATTTGGGCCAGAAATTTTCTCCCGCGGCTCAGGCCTCCGTCCGGTGTGTCGTGGATGCTCATAAGGACGAATAGCGAGGTCTCATGCGAATTTCTGATTTTTCCGGCTGGCTGAACGACCTTCTTGAACCGCACGCGTTCAAGGACTACTGTGTGGATGGCCTCTGCGTGGAGGCGTCCGACAAGGTGACCCGTGTCGTGACGGGAGTATCTTTCCGTGACAGGCTTATCGATGCGGCAATCGAGGAACATGCGGATTGCATTATCGTCCACCACCCGAATGGCTTCTGGCAGGGTGAGAACCGCGTGCTCGTGGGCAAGTTCGGCGAGCGTATGCGCCGCCTGATGCAAAACGGCATCTCGCTTTACGGCTACCACCTGCCGCTTGATGGCCACATGGAAATCGGCAACAACGTGCAGATTGCCCGTGCGCTCGGCCTCGAGAAGATTGATGGGTTCATGCGCGAGGGCGAGCGTACCGTGGGTGTCGTGGGGGAGTTTGCCGAGCCTGTTTCGCGCGAGGGCTTTGTGGACCTTGCCTGCGGAGTTTTCGAGCACGGGGTTCAGCACAGCCTCCTGTACGGTAGCGAGATGGTCCGGAAGGTCGCCATCTGCAGCGGCTCCGGCGCAAGCGGTATCGAGGAGGCCAAGTCCCTCGGTTGCGACACGTTTATTACCGGCGAAATCAAGGAGGCCGTGCCCATCGCCGTGGAGGAACTCGGGTTCAACCTGGTTTCTGCGGGGCACCACCGCACCGAGATTTTTGGCGTGCGCGCCCTTGCCCGGAAAATCGAGAACGACCTCAAGATACCCGCCAAGTTCGTGGATATCGACAACCCGGTCTAGTGAACAGTGCCGCCCGCGTGGCGGCCTCTTACTTTTTTCTTATTTTGGTGCCGTTTTTTGCGAAATTTAAGCAAAAATGCGGATTTTACAATATAATAGAGGTTTTTACTTTTCTTTTTAGGGGTGTTTTTCTATCTTCTTGCCCGTGAAATTCGTAAAGGCCAACATCCATTACCAGAATTCATCGAAGTCGGTGACCCTCAACTTGCCGGAATTCCTTTTCCGCGGGCACTGGGCGGTCCGCGCCTTCGTTGTCGTTGGCCTCCTCCTTCTCGTAGTCCAGTTTTCCGCTACCTTCGTGCACGATGCCGTGCTGAAGCATGTCATCAAGTCGCGCCAGTACCTTGACCGCCAGATGGTGCAGATCGAGGGTACGCTCGACTATCTGGACGGGACTTCCGGCGTATTTTTCAAGGACGAACAGCGCGTGCATTCCAAGTTCGCGCTTACCCCGCCCGATGCTCAGGCCCGTGAACTGGGAACCGGTGGCTTTATTGGCCCCGAGTCGCTCCTGGTGCGCGGAACCTCCCCGGTATTTGAACGCATGGCGCTCCTTCGCGAGAATGCAGCGCGCATCCAGAACAAGCTCGACATGAACAACGCCGCGTTCTCCTCGCTCTCCGAATACGTGGGGCAGCAGCAGTCCCGCTGGCGTTATATACCTTCTATCGCTCCCACGCGAGGCAGGCTCGGTTCCGGGTTCGGCCCGCGCGTCCACCCGGTAACTGGCGAAGTCGGCCGCATGCACCAGGGTGTGGATATTGCGAACGAGCGCTGGACCCCGATTTTTGCGACGGCGGACGGCGTGGTGGAAAACGCCATGTACAATCCGTCGTTCGGTAACTTTGTGGCGATAAGCCACGGAAACGGGATTCGTACCCGTTATGGTCACATGCAGATGCTCCTCGTCAAGCCTGGACAGCTGGTCCACCGCTACGAGATCATCGGCTATATGGGTTCTACCGGCATGTCTACCGGCTCGCACCTCCACTACGAGGTCTGGGTCGGCGACCGTCCTGTAAACCCCGTTGCCTATATTCTTCCAGGCGACTACTCGGTCGACTGATATCCTGGCTTGCTCCAGTTAGGTGGCGTTCCTTCGGGACGGCGGGCGGGATAAACCCCTTCGGGGGACTACATGAAATTATTGCCCTGGCTTGCGGTAACCATTCCCGCATGCCCAATGCTTGTGGAGGTGTTTCCGGACCCGACGGACGTACCTGACCAGGACGGGGAGTTTGTCGAGGTGCGCCTGGATGCTACGTTCCGGGCGGACACGTTAACGCTGCTCATGGACGGGAAGGCGGCTGTCCGGGTGCCGTACCCGGAGGGGAACCGCTTGGTGCTGGTACACGACAGCGCGTTTTGCCCCGTGCGGGTGAATGTCGCCTGCGCGGTATTCAAGGAATCGCTCCCGAATTCGCGGGAAAGTCTGTGGAAACTCGAGGCGGGCACGTGCACGGATTCCGTGCTGGTGCCGGCCTCGAAGGCGGGGAAGGCGTTCCAGAGGCGCGGCGGGACCGACGACTGGGAGTTTACCGCCGCCACGCCGGGTTTCGCGAATGCAGGTTACGAGCAGGGAATCGAAGACTGCGGGATTGGCGCGCTGCGGGTTGTATCCGGGGAGGTTTCCGCGGGTGTGTTTGAATTCCGGGTGGAGGGTGTTCTCGATGGTTGCGACAGTGCGCAGGTTCATGCGGGCTGGCTCGACCTGATGGCGGGTGCGCCGCAATCCGGGTGGCTCGATACGCTCGCCGTTTCGGGCCGGTTCGGATTCGGGTTTACCGCCCGAGGGAGCGTGCTGCTGCAGGTCTCGCTCCCGGAAGACGAGTACCCGCTGAATGACAAAATCGATACGCTTCTCGTGGTACCGGGCAAGGCCCCGCTCGTGATATCGGAGGTGCACCACTGCCCGCAGGAGCCCGTTCCCGAGTGGGTGGAGGTGTTCAACGCGTCGCGCTCGGCAGTGCCGCTGTCGCAGGTGGGTTTCTGCGGCAGGGGCGCAACGCTGGGCGGTAGCGGGGATTCCCTATACCCCCTGCAGGCGCTTCTCGTGACACGCGATTCGCTCGAGTTGAGAAGGCAGGTCGGGTTCCCCGACGTGCGGATTGCGCAGGTGGCGCTCGGGTACCTGAACAACACCGGCGGGTCGCTCGCCCTGTGTTACGGAGGGCAGGTTATAGACTCGGTTAGCTGGGGCAAGGGGACTGCGGTCTGCCCCGCGGGTTTCAGCCCGCTTTCGGGTGCTACCGACGATTCGCCCGGGTTTGTGCGCAAGGCGGGCAAAAAGACGGAGGCCCCGTTCACGCTGACGCTTTCCAGCCGGGTAGTGCGTGCGCGCGGCGTGCCCCTGCGGGTTCGGGTCGAGGGGGAGGGCGAGGTGAAGCTCCGCCTGCTCGATTCGGCTAGCAGGGAGGTGTGGAACGCCGTCGCGCAGGCGAGTTCCCCGCAGTGGATGGACGTACCCGTGCAAAGCCTGGGGAGCCGCGGCGTGAACTACGTGGCGGCGAGGCAGGGCGATTATGAAAAGGTGGTGGGAATTGTATTGCGTCCTTAGTTTGTCTAAAATCGCGGGCCGTTTAGTTCAGGGCCGTTTAATCGCGCGCGGCTTGATCCCGTGCTGTCAAAACTCCTGTCTTGAACTGCGTCGCCTTACCGCCATCATCTTCCTTGTTGGCTTTCTTTCGGGCTTTATCTCGCAGGCCTTCTGCTTCGATGCTCCTGTCGCCTTTGTCGGCGACTTCGGTTGCGCTCCCGAGGGCCTCCCGGGCTGGAACTCCACTCCGGCGCGCAGGGCAGCTCCCGCTTTCGGCATTTCGGGCTACATGCGTTCGGATTCTCCCGAGGAATGGGTGCTCTCCGCTGCAGGGGAATGGGGCAACCCGCATTACCGTGTCGCGTTCCTTTACAGCTACTACGCGCTCGATTCCCTGTTCCGCGAGTCGGGTGCGTCCATCGAGGTGTCGTTTTCCCGCTGGTTCCTTGTGGCGGGTCTCGGGTTCGGCGGTATAACGCAGTGGGTTCCGGGCGATGCCGCCTGGCTCCGCTACAGGCTCAAGTTCGGAATCTCCGCGCAGGCGAGGGGCTTCACGCTTGCTTCCTGGTGGCAGGGCTTTACTGACGAATGGCGGGAGTACCCGCGTGCGGGCGTGTTCTGGGACGCCTCGCAATCCTTCCGTGCCTATGTCGCGACGGACATGCAGGCTGTTTTCGTCGGCACAAGCCTCCGCTTTGCGTGGGGGAGTATCGAAACCTCGTACAGTTTTCCGGGCTTTTCGCTTGCGTTCGGGATTTCGTTCGCCTTCTCCGGGTATGGAATCGGGGCAAAATACGGTACGGGCGGCGCTCTTGGCCCGTGGGAAGGGCTCTGGGTGTCCAAATCGCTAAAAAAGGGAACTTAATTACAGGAATAGATGTTCCCAGCGCGATATTTTGTTTATCTTGTAGGTATGGATTCTGCGATTTCCGTTGCTGGACTCGGAATAAACTGGGTCATTGTGCTAGCCTTTACGTGCGTCATCCTCTTGGTGGCGTGCTGTATTTTCGTTTTCCTGCTGCGCGAGGGCATTCACAAGCAGAGGCTTTACGACAAGTTCCAGGGCAGTGTCAACGAGTTTATTGTCGTGCTGTCGCGCAGGCTCGAGTTCCTGTACGGGCTTCCGATGTACACGTCAGACCCGCTGTTCGCGAGGCTCTCTTCGGGCAATATTTTCCAGGACTTGCTTCGCTCGAAGGACTGGTCCCGAATGAAGCTGTACTTTGACGAGGTGGAAAAACACCAGAACATGTCGTTTGTATTTTCCGTGGAAATAGACCCGACAAATGCGAACTCCGACCAGAGCCGTGTGCAGTGGTACGAAATGAAGACGGTGCTCGATTATGTATCCGTGCAGGAATACCGCTACATCTGCTTTATCAAGAACTTTACCCGCGAAAACGAGAACAGGAAGGAACGCGAGCGCATTCAGGTGCGGCTCGATAACCTGTTGCAGAATACCGGCGACTTCCTCTGGAATTTTGAGGTCGATGACCGAAGGTTCAGGCTCCTTACCCCGCTTATGGACGAGGAACATCGCGTTATCCCGCAATCTACGGGCTATGTGGATATCCGCAAGATGATGCCGGAATCCGACTACAACCTTCTCGATGCCGTGGTGAATGCGCGCGTCAAGGATTTCCATACCTACGGTTCCAGGGGCGATCCGTTCGAGACAATCAAGCTGCGTCTGTATGGTGCCGACAGGGCTATGGTGTGGTACTGCTTCCGCTGCAGGCTCGTAAACGACGAGGACAACCGCCTTGTGCTGCAGGGCTCGGCACGCCGCATGGATATGGTACTCGACAACCCTGTTTCGGACGATGACGACAAGGAAGCCATGCTTTCGGCGGCGCTCTCGTTCCCCGATGTGCGCGTGCTGTGGATCGACAGGAACTTTACCATCCAGGGCTGCAACCAGGCCTTTGCGACCGACTTCCAGATTGTGAACCCGAAGGATATCTACGGGAAGAACCTGGATACGGTCCTTACGAGCAGAATCCTGCCGTACGTGTCGAAAATATTCTCGGAAGTGTTCGATACCGGAAGGAGCGTTGCCTGGAAGGGCGGCTTCATGAAGGAAAACAGCCTGCTCATGTTCAACGCGGTTCCGCTCAAGTCGAAGGACAATGTGCTCCATTCCGTTTTGGGCGTGTACATAGTGCTTGACAAGAGCGACTTTGTAGAAGACGAAGAAAACGTTTAAATAAAAGGAGATATGACATGAAAAAGTTATTTGGTCTAGTGGTTTGTTCCGCATTGATGCTTTGTGCCTGCAACGAAGCGAATGCCGAGAAGTCTGCAACTGCGAAGGGAGCCCCCGCCGCACAGCCCGCGGCTGCGGTCGCGGCACCCAAGCCTGCGGAATCTGCTCCGGCTCCGGAAGCCCCGAAGGCGCAGATTACCAACATCGACTGGGCGAAGGCTCTCGAGATGCAGAAGGCCGGTGGTGTGCTGATCGACGTGCGCACTCCGGGCGAGGTCGCCGAGGGTACTGCCCCGGGTTCCATCAACATTCCGCTCCAGGAAGCCGAACAGCGCCTCGCTGAATTCCCGAAGGACAAGGACCTGCTTATCTTCTGCCGTAGCGGCAAGCGCAGCATGGCTGTTTCGAACTTCCTTATCCAGAACGGGTACGAGCGCGTGTTCAACGTGGTCGGCGGCTTCATGGCCTTCCCGAAGAACTAGTGAACTACCTACAGCTCGCACTAGAAGAATCGTTTTTCTCCATCGGGGTTAGCCGTCCTAATCCTGCGGTGGGGGCTGTTGTTGTTAAAGACGGGATTGTGGTGGGGAAGGGGCGTACGCAGCGCCCCGGGAGCGCCCATGCCGAAGTGATGGCGCTGCGTGACGCGGGCGAACTCGCCCGCGGCGCGGCCATATACGTGACGCTCGAGCCCTGTTGCCACTATGGCCGCACGCCCCCCTGCACCAAGGCAATCATCGATGCCGGAATCAAGGAAGTTTATTTCGCGCACGCCGACCCGAATCCGGTAGTTCGCGGCAACAGCCGCAAGGTTCTCGAGGAGGCGGGAGTCCGCGTTTTCGAGGGTGTGGAAGCCTGCATTGCCGCCTGCTTTGAAGATACGGAAGATGGCGATTGCGGGAGCGGTTGCCGCGTGTTCGGGTACGATGCTTCCGGGCGTGCTGCCGGCAATCCCGTGCCTATTTCGGGTGGCGGGATGCGCGCGCCTTCAGAAGCAGAAATCGAGGGGCGCAGCGTATTTGCAGAAATCGAGCGCTACTTCGAGGCGTACGACTACTTTGTGCGCAACAAGATGACGTTTGTCGAAGTAAAGTGCGCCGTGTCGGAATCGGGATTCATGGGGGTCGCACGGCCCGATGGCTCGCATGCCCCGCTTTGCATAACGGGTCAGGGTGCGAACTGCTGGAACCATGAACTGCGCGCGATGAGCGATGCAATTCTTGTGGGGGCGGGAACGCTCCTTGCGGACAATCCCTCGCTTGACGTGCGGTATGCCCGCGGGAACAATCCTGTGAAGGTCCTCTGGGCGGGGCATCGCGTGTTTGGCGCTGAGGATGTTCGCGCGTTGAAGTTCTTCAATGCGGCGGATTGCCTTCTTGATAGGAATGGCACAAATTGTGCAGAGGGTAAAACTGCGGCTGATTGCGCCGCGGGCGATAAACGTTCACTCGTATTTTCCCTTGTGGAACAGCCTGCAGTTGCATCGCTCCCGCATGTCGAGGTCGTGCACCTGGGCGCGGGTGACTTTGCTGCCTGCTGGCGCGAGATGCTTGCGGAACTTTCCCGCCGCGGGATGCACCGCCTGATGGTCGAACCCGGCGCGACGCTTGCGCATCTTCTTTTTGATGGGGCCGGCGATGCGCCCGCTGGTGCCGGCAACGCGCCCGAAAGTCGTCCCCTCTGGAACCGCCTGGACCTGTGGCACTCCACGGACCCGCGTGTCGAGGAAGTTCTTGATGGGGGCGCCCCGCTTTCCTTTCCCGGAGTCCCTTCAGGTGCAATTGCCCGCGAGTCGGCTATGCTTGGCCCCGACGTGCTGACCGTCTATTACCCGGGATAACGTTATCCCGCGGACATCTCGTTCTGGAGCGAAGCCTGCGGGCATATTTCAACCAGAGCGGAACCCGCGGGCATCTCGCCATCTATTTCACAATCACCATCGGGCTCGTTTCGCTCAGCAGGTAGTCCCATTCCTCGCGAATCCTGTTGTATTCGCTCGGGTCGGCGTACAGCGCGAACGTCGTCCACTTGATGGAAGATTGCGCCCCGGCGTTTACTCCCTTCTCGAAGCTCACGTAGTCTGTGTCGCGGGCGAGTGCCTTCGGGCCGACCACGTTCACGCTCTTGCCGTCGGCAGCCTTCACGGTGAGGCTGTACTGGAACTGCGTCTCGTGCGGCATGCGGATGGGGTGGTGGCGCTTTGCGACCTTGGGCATCTTGAACAGGCTGCGCTCCCAAACGTTGGGGAACCGCCCCTTCATTTCGCCGCCCTGCCCGAAGTATGCCTTGGACCCGTAGGTGGTAACGAGAACGAGAGGCTTGTTGAACTCGTCGAGGTTCTTGATTTCGACCTTCGAAATATTCACGTCGGGCACGCCCTGCGCCATGAAGTCTTCCATGAGCTTCTCCTGCTCCTTGACTTCACGCCCGTAGAACTTGTTGCGGATGGCGCTTGCGAACTTGCCTTCCAGCGTCACGGAGTCGCGGAATTCGCAGGTGCCGTCGTTCCCGATAAAGAGCCTGTGGTCAATCGCAATCTTGTGTTCCTGGTTGTCTTCGAGTATTGGCGTCTGCGTCACGCGGCTGTTCTCGCCGTCGATGATGAGGGCCACCTTGCCTTCCATGTCGAGCGGCACGGGGCGGTCGTTGCCCGTCTTGTCGGTCGCGTCAATCCACATCTCGCTTATGCGGTCCTGCTTGGGCACGTAGAGAATCATGTGGTTGAACTGCTGGATGGTCGGCAGCTGCGAGAAGCCTTCTTCCGTGAGGTGGATTGCGGTGAGGTAGCTCTTGACGCCGATGGTCGCGAGCATTTCCTTGAGAAGCAGCGCCATGTCCTTGCAGTCGCCACGACGCTCCTTGAGCGTCACTTCGGCGGTCTGCGGGATAAGGCTGTGGCCGCCGAAGCGGATATCGCGGTAGCGGATATCGTGGCGCACGAAGTTCGCGATTGCCTTCACGGCCTCGTTCCCGATCTTGTTGCCCTTCACCTCGAACGCCTTCTCGCGCACGCTCACGGCCTGCTTGAACTGGTGCTTGATGAGGTTCTGGTAGTCTTCGCCGACTTCCTTCCACTGCTGCTTGCCGGTGAGCATCAGGCCTGCGCCAAAATCGCGGTACACGGGCATGTAGAGTTCCTTGCGCGTCACGACGGGGCTTTCGATTTTCCATTCGCGACCGCCCTTGATGTTTTCGCGCTCGAGCGGTCCGTATTCTTCGGTGGTGAACGCGTTCGTGTCGGCGTACACGCGGAATATGGACTGGCCCACGGGAACGTCCTTGCTGCTCACGAAGTCGGTGTAGGGAATCATGCCCTTCGCCTCGATGGCGGTGCGGCTGAACTGCAGATAAATGAAGTCGCCCGGTGCAAGTTCCGAGAGCGGGAAGTGCGCCATCTGGCTTTCGTTCTTGCCGCCGATTTCGGTCGCGTAGGTGATGTAGGCGCCGTTCAGGCTAGCCTTCTGCTTCAGGTTCCAGTTGCTATCGTACACTTCGAGCGCGTTGAGGAATATGCGGTCGTAGCCCGGCAGAAAATCGAAGGTGAACTCGCGGTAGATGGCGGCACCGCGCACATCGAGGATTTCCATGAGCATTTCCTCGCTCCTGCTCCACGGCTGGTTCTTTTCGGCCTTCAGGCATTCCTTGCGGTAGTGCACTACGGCGGGGAAGTCTCCCTCGACTGCTTCCTGCTTGGCCTTCGCGCTCAGCAGGCTCTTGATGTTGCCGGTACGTTCTTCCACGGGTGTGATAGGTTTTTGCAACGTGCGGTTGTCAGCCTTCCCGAGGAAAGCCTTGGTGGCGCTGAGGAAACTCTTCGCGTCTTCGTTGTCGGCCTTGAGCGAGAGCGCCTTGGTGAGCGCCTTTTCGGCGTCGCGGTAGTTGTGGCTGTAGAAGAGAATCTTCCCGTGCATGGTCCACAGCTTGTAATCGTTCTTTTCCTTCTGGAGAGTCTCTTCGCTGATGGCGCGGGCTTCCTCGTAGCGGCCCAGGAACATGAGGGCGTCCATGAGGGTTTCTCCCAAGTCCTTGCTCATCCCGAACCGGCCTCGTACCCCATACAATATTTCGACGGCTTCGGCATACTGGTCCAGGCCCATGTAGGTCTTTGCGAGGTACACGCCCAGGCGGCTGCTCGGCTGCGTGTCATAGAGGCGTTGCACCACAACAAGCGACTGGTGGCGCTGTCCGAGTCCCCAGAGCGCGTCGGAGAGGTTGATGACGTATTCGGGATTGTTCGGCGTGAACTGGAGCGCCGCTTCCGCACATTCGCGGGCGTGGCTGTAGTCGAACAGCACCTCGTACATTTCTCCGAGGATGGAGAGGAGTTTCCCGTTCTTGCGTACGAGCGGCATCTGGCTTGTAAAGTAGGCGATGCCCGGTCCGTAGAGTTCCTTCATCTGGTAGATAAACCCGCAGTTCACGAGGTAGAGCGGTTCCTCGGGGTCCATCTTGTTCGCGCGTTCAAAATAACTGAGCGCCACGAGCGGCTGGTCTTCCACCAGGCGGAGGATGCCCACCTGGTTCATCACGGCGGCATTGAACTTGTTCTGCTTCTTGGTGCTTTCGGCGTCGGTCGCCTGCGCGGGCTTGGCCCCCACGGAGAGCCCTTCGATGGCGTTGTCTATCGCCTTCGCGTATTTCTTCTGCGTTGCGCCCTGCGTCCAGGCCGCAATCAGGATTCCTCGGCCGTTCTCGTAGAAGAACCGTCCCTTGTAGGCGAAATCGAAATTCCCGACCATGTGGGTGAGCGTGAATTCCTGGGCGTAGCGGTCGCCGACTTTCGTACGGCGTGCATCGAGCGTGCGGTTGTTCGGGTCCACGCCCAGGCGGGTGAGGAGCACCTTGAACATATCCTGCTGGTTAATCACGTCGGGCGGGAGGATGGCGCCATATACAAATAGCGAGACTTCCTCGGAATTGTCAGTGAGCACCAGGTCGGGGTCGTTGTTCTGCTTCGCGATGCCGTTCCAGAAGTGCCAAAGCGTATCCTTCGTGCTCCAGGTGTAGCCGAGGGCTGCGGAAGTGTGGTTCTGGATACGTTCCGGGGAGAGTTCCGGGCCCTGTTCCTCGGCGATTTCGTTGAGGGTGAATCCCTTGAAGAATTCCTTCCATTCCTCCTTGAGCATGTCCTTTCCGGGCACGTTGTCGGTTGCAGTAAGCGTGAGGGTGTAGACGCTGCGTCCGTTGCCCGTTACCATGCCCACGGCCTCGTACGGGGTCTCGTAGCGCTTGCCCGCGATGTCGAAGAACGCGCCGGTCGTCCCGAATGCCTCTTCGGGATTGAGCTCGCTCAAGGTCGCCTTCTTGCCGCTAGATTCCAGGCTCTGCATTTCCATGCGGGCGCGGTCCATGAGGTTCATGGGCTCGCCTTCGTCGAGCGCGACTTCGCGCAACACTGCCCTGCGGCCGGTTGTCGCGTTGTAGAACTCGTAGGGGGCTCCGTCCTCGCCGCCGATGACCGTCCAGTCGCCGCCGGGGAACTGGAAGCTGAAGCCCGCGTTGCCGATGGTGCCGTCCGGGTTGCGAACCGCGCTTGCTTTCGCGCCCGAGCCCGTCGAAGCGCCCTGGTCGCTATAGTCGTAGTAGTTCTGCGCCGCGGTGGCGGGGGCGCCGCTCTCGTCGGCCTTCGGTTCCGGGTTGGTCAACGGGTCGCCGTTTCCGGCGCAAGAAACCAGGGATGCGAAAAGGAACAGCGCAAACAGGCCCGCACTCTGCTGTGCGAGGCGGCCGCGAAAACCGGCCACACGGTTAAATCTTTTAGACGTTTGAATCATCATGAGAGCAAAGATACAAAAACGAATTGCTCCCGCCCTGCTTTGCTTAGTCCCAAGTGGAATATGGTATTTTATTGGTAAAAAATTATTTAGAAAATAGTCCATGAGAGGCATCTCCATTTATAACCTTCTTGATGCTTTTGGCCATCGTCATGAGCGTGTTTTTTCCCGAAATCAGCAGTAGGGGCAACCGCCCCTGCCGGTCGGGGAGGGGCAAAGCGGGGGAGTCCGTGCTCCCTTAATCACTAAATATCGGTCTTTTGTCTTTTTTTTACTCCAGAACTACACAAAGACCGCCTTTTTTTGTATCTTTGACGCCAGCAAAGCACCACCCTAAAGGTGGCTAGCAATTTCAACAATAAACAAAAGGATCCAATAATGGCTCTCAAACTCGGTATCAATGGTTTCGGCCGCATCGGCCGTATGGTGTTCCGCGCTGCTGTGGAAAACTTCTCCAAGGACATTCAGGTTGTCGGTATCAACGACCTTCTCGACGTTGACTACCTCGCTTACATGCTGAAGTACGACTCCGTGCACGGCGCTTTCAAGCACGACGTGTCTTTCGAAGGCAACTTCCTCATCGTCGATGGCAACAAGATTCAGGTGTTCGCCGAAAAGGATCCGACCAACATCACTTGGGGTGCCCTCGGTGTTGACGTTGTCGTGGAATCCACTGGCTTCTTCCTGACCGACGAACTCGCCCGCGCCCACATCAAGGCCGGTGCCAAGAAGGTCATCATGTCTGCCCCGTCCAAGGACGCTACTCCGATGTTCGTCTACGGTGTGAACCACACCACCTATGCTGGTCAGGACATCATCTCCAACGCTTCCTGCACCACCAACTGCCTCGCCCCGATGTCCAAGGTCCTCAACGACAAGTTCGGCATCAAGCGTGGCCTCATGACCACCGTTCACGCTGCTACTGCTACGCAGAAGACCGTCGACGGCCCGTCCAAGAAGGACTGGCGCGGTGGCCGCGGCATCCTCGAAAACATCATCCCGTCTTCTACGGGTGCTGCTAAGGCCGTGGGTAAGGTTCTCCCGTCCCTCAACGGCAAGCTTACTGGTATGAGCCTCCGCGTTCCGACCTCTGACGTTTCCTTCGTTGACCTCACTGCCGAACTCGAAAAGCCGGCTACCTACGAAGAAATCTGCAAGGCCATGAAGGAAGCTTCTGAAGGCGAACTCAAGGGCATCCTCGGTTACACCGACGAAGCTCTCGTCTCTACCGACTTCCGCAACGACGCTCGCACTTCCATCTTCGACGTCAAGGCTGGTATCCAGCTCGACCCGACCTTCGTGAAGGTTTGCGCCTGGTACGATAACGAATGGGGCTACAGCAACAAGGTTTGCGAAATGGCCCGCGTCATCACCAAGTAATTGATTTCGGATAAGCGCTAGTGGTGCGGACGCAACAGCCCTCGGGCAACTAGATTTCCGCACTTCCGCTTGAAACTTTTACAAAGAAACCCCGCTCGCTTGAGCGGGGTTCTCTTTTTTTGTTCCGTGATTATTAGTTTTGTTGTGAGGGGGTAAAATGAGTGTTGAAATAAAAAAATTCTTTTTTCTTGTTGCAGCATTGGTACTCATGTCGTGCTCGTCTGATGATGACGACTTGGTGCATTGTGATGCGACAGATTCGTGCTCCGAAGATTCTTCAGGAAAAAATACGGAGCCAGATCAAAATTCCGTTGAAGGAGAGGATGAGATTGACCCTGATCGTGCGGAATGCTATTCGAAAGCGTACCCGTTCCAGAGCACGATGAACGTGAAGGCTTTGTGGCCTGCTCAATATTATGATGCCTCTGCTTCCGGCTTGGCTTATGCGACCCTAGACTATACGACTTGTGACTCTGTATCGCTAAAATCGGTGGGGCTGAAGGTGACCCAGCTGTCTACCGGGAAAAGTGATTCCGTTCCGGCCGTATTTGTCAGGGACGATCATTCTCCAAGAAAGCTCTATTTTGGTGGGGACGCATCTGTCCGTTTAGATTCGGTTTGGGGCGAAGCCTTGCCGTTTGCAAATGGGGATTACCTTTTTGAGTGGGATTTCGTGTTGGAATCGTACGTTGACGACGAAATCAGGGAATCCCATCATTATGCTATGTCCAAATCGCGATTGGATGGCACTCTTCCTGGTCTTTTGCTCCAGGTTCCCAGTCACTATGTCCGCGGAACCCTTGCGGATGCTAATTGGGCGAACGTACGTGACACGCTTCGTGATGGAGCCCTGCGCGCTATCCGCGCCTATGTCGTCGACCTGACTACGGGTGATGCCGATACCCTGTTCTACAAGGCGCACATAAATGCAGAGTTTCAGGATCTTCGCTGGAATCCGGAGCATGTGCCCATGGCCGAAGGCCGCTATGCGGTTGTCGTGCAGGCTTATGACTATGCGGACCCTGACATGGATGTTAGGAGCGCTCTAGAAAGAGTTGGATCAGATTCAGGGCGAACGTCATGGGATGAAGTGCTTGATTCTACCGGCTCGTTTGTTCCGGGAATCAATGGTGTAACGTTGTCCGATACTATTTGGGTAAAAAGTACTCCACCCTCCATTGTAGATGGGTCGCTGGATTTTCGTTCCGTTCCCGACACTATGCCTGGCGCCTGTATTGATTCGGCGGAGCTAACACTTGCAGGGTATCCTGTATACAATGCGTGCAACCGTCTTTCTCTTTCTTTTGAATTTAGCGATTCCATCTTGGATATGCCTAAAAACCAGGCGAAAATCCGTCTTGTTTTTTCGGATTCGGCGACTAATTATGAACGTGTTTTTAAAGATTCTCTTGAATGGGACGGCTTGACGGGACGGTATGAATTTGATGAACCGCCAACGAGCTTGATTAGGGATGGAATGTATTCCTTGACTGTGGAAGTGGAGGATTTTATTGGTAATGTCTTCTCGGAACGTGTGGCCGATACGGTTGTGTTTGATAGAATCTCTCCGGCGGTGGATCTCCATACCGGGCTCATGTACAAAAGTGATTCCACAGTCGGCGATGCTACGGCCATTATTTCGCAGGCGACGGACAATGTGCGGAATATTTCTGCGATTTCCTGCAAAAGGCAGCTCGATACCCCGGATTCTACGTTTGCATGGACTTTTGTGCGCACGGATTCTGCTGCCGCAACGGCCAATGATTACAGATTCTCGATACCTGTTAAAGATTGGGCGATTGGACGGGCAAACGGAAGGTGGCATCTGTACGTAATATGCTATGATGCCGCCGGGAACGCTAGGTCTGGCGTTGATTTCTTCGAAGTAGGGGAGTAATTGCCCTGCTGTGCGAGGTCTACTTTTCGGTAGCGGTGAACACGCCGTCCCAAACTTCGCCTTCGGCGACGGGCGGGGTGACTTTGTACTGTTCGCAGCGTTGGATATAGACGTGCGACGGGGTGGTCTTGCTGCCGGGATCGCGGTCGGGGTGGTGCGGCTCCAGGTCTAGGCAGAGCGTGAACATCTTGATGGCTTCGTCCCATTCCATCGCGAGGTAGAGCTTGCGGGCCTTTTCCCACTTGTCGACCAGCTCGGTGAGCTTCTCTTCGTCCGCATCGCCGACCTTGCCGAGCAACTCGAATGTTTTTACAGGCCAGCTTTTGCCCATGACTCGGATGGTATCGAGCGAACGGTAGATGAAGAATCCCGGCTTGAGCAGCCTCTGCGTATCTTCGCTGATCTGGATGTAGGCGCCGTACTGCTTGGCGGCGCTTTCCAGGCGGGCGGCGAGGTTCACGGCGTCACCCATCATGGTGTAGTTCTTGCGCATGGTGGAACCCATGTTGCCGGTAACGATGTCGCCCGAGTTGATGCCGATGCGCATGTGCATGTTGTGGACGACGGTCGGCCATTTTTCGCCCTCGTTTTTCCATTTTTGGCGCAATTCGCCCAGTTTCTGCTGCATGTCCACTGCGGTCTCGCAGGCGCTCTGTGCGTGGTTTTCGAGCGGCATGGGCGCGCCGAAGAACGCGATGATGGCGTCGCCTTCGTACTTGTCAAGCGTTCCCTTGTTGGCAAGCAGGGTGTCGGTCATGGCGGTCAGGTATTCGTTGAGCAGTTCCACGAGTCGGCTCGGGTCGCCGATTTTTTCGGAGAATGTGGAGAACCGTGCAATGTCGGTAAAGTAGGCGGTAATGTTTGACTTTTCGCCACCGAGAGTCGGCATGATTTCGTTGTTCACCATTTCGTCAATCAGTTCCGGCGAGATGTACTGCTTGAACGCGTTGTCGAGGAACCTCTTTTCGCGGGATTCGTAGTAGAATTGCACGATAAGCGCCATGACGTTTGTCGCGAGGATGGCGAAGAGCTGCCTTACCACGCCGATATAGAGACCGTCTTCGAAGTACAGGTAGGCCACGAGGGTGTATATCGTGGCGATAAGGACGGAAATGCCGATGGACCAGTAGCTCTTGAGGTAGATCCCGAGCAGCATGCAGATGATAGCGAGCAGGGCGATGATGACCTTCTGGTAGCGTTCACCGAGCATGACCATGTAGCTGTCGTTCAGGATGTTCTTGATGATGGTGGCGTGGATGAGCACTGCGGGGTTGTTCTCTTCGTGAGGGCCTGGCACAAAGTCGAACAGGGCGGGTGCCGCCGACCCGAGAATGAATATCTTGCCTTGGTAGAATCCGGGATCGAGACGGTTCTTGGTGACGTCGTAGTAGGAGAGGTGCTGGAAAGCCCGGTTGAATTCCGCCGTGTTGTAGCGGCCTTGGTAGTTGACCAGGAACCTGCCGTATTTGTCGATAGGCACGCGCTTCACGTTGCCGAATCTCAGCTCCTCGCCGGCCTTGATTTTGTTGATGGTGCTGTCGGGCGTGGCTAGGATGTCACGGATAACGTTGTCGGAGAGGATGATGTTGTTGGAATACCATTTTTTCGTGTTGTTGTCAAAGCGGATGTCCAGGTCCATGGAAAGGTGCGCCGGTTGTTCTAGCGGCATGTGAGTGATGGAGTCGCGGAAGAAATGGACCGTGCTTAAGATGTAGGGAGATATGACGGCGTCCTCGTCTTCCTCGTTGTCGTGGAGGATGTACCTTCCGTCGATTTCGTCATCGTGTTTAATCGTGATGTCTGCGCCGAGGTCGCGCTCCTCGTCTTTCCCGAGACTCTTCAGGGTTTCGATGCTTATTTTCATCAACATTTTCGAGAGCTTGGGCGTGAGAATCTGTCCCTCGAAAATTTCGAAGGTGAATTCGTTCTGGGCATGCTTGGTGACGATGATTTTCGAGGAAATATCAATGAATTTTGCTTCGTCGTTTTCAATGTCCTGGATGTTTTTCAGCTTGTTGCGCAGGGAGAGAAACATCGGGTAGGTAAATCCCGGGTATGTCGTGTGGAAGTTGCCCCGGTCGTCTCTGTAGATGCCAAAGGGCTTGCCGAGTTCGATGTACTTGCCCATCTTGATGACGACGTTTTCCGCTTTCTGGTGGAATAGGTGGAGAACTGTCATGAGCGACATGGTCGAATAGATGTGCGGCGTGGCGTCGGGATAAATGTCGGGGTTGGGGAAACGATACAAGAGCGATACGCGGCGTACGACGCCGTCTTCGTCGGGGTAGGCGTTGACGGAGCCAATCTGCGCAGAAGCCCTTGCAAGTTCCGGGAAGATGTTGTCGAGCAGGTCCTTGGCCTCGATGTTGTTGGCCGAGTCCGCCTGGTCGAGGGTGAACGTGGAGGTGTAGCCCAGCTTGTCTGCGCGTTCGGTTGTGCTGATGGGCCTCCACTGCGTTTCGTGCTTGTAGGACTTGCTGTCGTCGAACATCAGGCACGAAATGGAATTGCCGCTTTCCTTGACTGCGTTCACGAGCATCGAGTCGTAGTCAAAACTTGCCTTGATGGTGGAATAGAGCGTGTCCCACGAACTTTCGGGGTAGAGGCGCTTGAGCACGCCTAGCGTCTGGTTTGCCTTTTGCTGGCCGAAGTCCGCGTTCTTGAAGAGAATATCGAAGCCGATGGCGGCGGCGCCTCCGGCGGTCAGGTTGCGCACCACGTTTGCGTGGATGGAACGGTCCCATTCGTTGTAGTTGCCGAGCTTGGCAAGCGAGGGCTCGTCGATATCGACGATGAGAATATTGGGGTCGTAACCCTTGGATACGGAAACTTTTTCGTTCGAGATGTATTTTTCTTCGTCGATACGCGTTACGGCCTTGAAGAAAAGGTCGTAGAAGATGTTCTCCATCGTGTCTGCACCGCTGTGCGTGATGTTGAACATGTTGTTCTGCGAGCTTGCAAACAGGAATATGGCGATAGTGAGGGTCGTCGCGCTGATGATTCCCGCGATGAGTTTCTTAGTTCCTTTTGAAAGTTTCGTGCGCATGTTTCCCCATTCTTAGACCTTTTCAATTTATAAAAAAAAGTCGTAGATTGTCACAACGTGACAAGGATTAATAATTATATTATGCCGTAGACGACAAGGAGGCCTGTTTGGCTACCCAAAAGAAAAAAAGCTCAAGAAATTCTGCCAAGTCCAAATCCAAGTCCGATGAAGTGGTCAGGGGGGGAGCGGATGCTCCGTTCTTCTGGATCGTGGTCGGCTGGTTTTTGGCTGCTTTCGGCGCCTTAATCCTGCTGGGAGGTATTTCCTCCGTTTGTAGTGGTGGCAACGAGAACTGGCTCGGCCCCTATCTCGGAAAACTGCTGCCCGAATTCTCGACGTACCTTTTTGGTCGCCTCGCCGTGATTGTCCTTTCTTCGTCGCTCCTGTTCTGGGGCGTCTGTATCGCGCTTACGTCGGCCCGCGAGAAACTGCTTCGCATTGCGGTCGGCTGCACGCTCCTCACTTTTGACTTGAGTTTCCTGATGTCCCTGAAGAATTACGGGGATGCCCTGCCGTCTAAAGAGGCCCTTTCGATGGCCGGCGGTGCGGTCGGGCATTTCTTTAGCCAGTACGTTATGCTGCCCGTGTTTGGAAACGTATCCATTGTAGCGCCTCTTATCTTGTTGCTGGCAGGGCTTGCTCTTATTTTGGTGTTCTCCTTTGGACTGCGCCCCAGGCATTTCCGTTTTGTGCTCCAGTTGCTGCGTGGAATTGCCGCGCTGTTCGGCCGTAAGCCCGCTAATCCGGAGACTGACGCAGAAGGCGAAGAAGGCGATTCCGACGACGAGGATTCTGTGGTGAACCGCCGCGGCGTCTCGATGATGAGTGACGAGACGATGCTTGGCAACGTGAACGACTACAAGATTTTGCGCAAGAACAAGATTAAGCCCTTCAGTGGACGCAACAACTGGCTTGAGGGCGAGTCGGACTTTACCGCACCGGCTCCGGCCGAATTTGCTATGGCCCAGGATGCACGCCCGGTGCCGGACGAGAATACGCTGAATACGCCGCCGGTTGCGGAATCCCCTGCGGTTGCCGATGGCGAAGATCCGGAAATCGCTCGCCTCGAGGAAGAACTCCGCCGCAACGAAGGGCGCATGAACGCTCTGCAGATAAAGGAAATTCGCGACAAGATTGCCGAGATCAGGCGCGCCCGCGACTTGCTGAACTGGGAGAAGGCTCACCAGAACAAGATCGTGGTGAAGGGTGCCGTGCGCGGAGGCTCGAACACCCGCGAGGTGGAAACCGTGGAGGTGCCGCCGATGCCGCCGCATGTGACCGAAGCGCAGACGGTTGTCGCTGGCAAACCCGATTTCGAGAACGACCCGACGGTTGCTCCGACTCTGCTTGGTGAAGATTTGATGGGAAGCGATGGAACGCGCTTTGATGAACCCGTCGCTGACGATGACGAGACGTTCTACCCGGAGGTCGTGAGTGCCGACGAGGTGGGCCGCGACCCGACTTACGTGCCGCCTAACAGGATAGGGACAGCCGAGTCGACTGGCATCCCTCAGCCCGACCCGACGCAGCATTACGACGAATACAGGGTTCCTACGGTCGACGAAATTTTGGATACGCACGACCCGCAGCCTGCCGACTACACTGAAGAAGAACTGAACGAGATCGGCCGCATGCTCGAGGAAAAGCTCGAGAACTTCAAGGTGAAGGGCAAGGTGGTCGGTTGCGAGACTGGCCCCGTGATTACGCGCTTCGAAGTGGAACCGGGCCCGGGCGTGAAGGTGAACCAGTTCAGTTCGCTGCAGGACGACCTCGCGATGGCCCTGAAGGCGACTTCCATCCGCATTTTGACGCCGATTCCGGGTAAGGGCGCTGTGGGTATCGAAATCCCGAACCGCAAGACGCAGACGATTTACGGGCGTGATATCTTCGAAAGCGCTGCGTTCAAGCCGAGTCCCGACAAGATCGTGATGGCGCTTGGCAAGGATATTTCGGGCGAGCCGTTTGCGATGGACTTGGCGAAGGCCCCGCACTTGATGATTGCCGGCCAGACCGGTTCCGGTAAGTCGGTCTGCATCAACGCGCTTATGGCGAGCATGCTGCTCAGCAAGACTCCCGACGAGCTCCGCATGATCCTCGTGGACCCGAAGGCGGTGGAACTCAAGATGTACGAGAACATCCCGCACCTTTTGGCTCCCGTGATTACCAAGCCGGAAGTCGCTATCCAGGCGCTGCAGTGGCTGTGCTACGAGATGGACCGCCGTACCGAGGTGCTTGCGAAGGCGAAGGTGCGCAACCTCAATGGTTTCAACGAAAAATTCGATGCCGGCGAGTTGCCGGATGATGTTCCCGAAGAGGATCGCAGCCACCGCATGGCGTTCATCGTCGTGATTATCGACGAAATGGCCGACTTGATGATGGTTGCGGGCAAGGAAATCGAGAAGAACGTGAGCCGCCTTGCTGCAAAGGCCCGTGCCGTGGGTATTCATCTGGTGCTTGCGACGCAGCGTCCGTCGGTGAAGGTGATTACCGGTAACATCAAGGCGAACTTGCCGACGCGTATCAGTTTCAAGGTGGCTTCGCAGGTGGACGCCCGCACGGTGATGGACCATGCCGGTGCCGAAAAGTTGCTGGGCCGTGGCGATATGTTGTACAAGGCCGTGAACGCACCGGATCCGATTCGCTTGCACGGCGCCTTCCTTAGCGACGAAGAAGCCGAAAAGCTTGCCGACGCCTGCAGTAACCAGAACGTCTGCTATCCGCAGCTCGAAAGTTTTGATGTGGTGGAAGAAGGTGCCGGAGACGAAGAAGACGGCAATGCTGCCATGAACGAGAAGAAGGACAAACTGCTTTTCGAAGTCGCCAAGTGGGCTATCGAATGCGGCAACGGCCTTTCGACCTCGGCGGTGCAGCGCCACTTTAGCGTGGGCTACAGCCGCGCGGGCAAGATTGTGGACCAACTTTACGGCATGGGGCTTTGTGCGCGCAGTACGGGCAACTCCAAGCCCCGCGCGATGCTTATCGGTATGGACGAACTCATGCAACTTGAACGATCCGGAGCGTTTAGATAATGGCTACGAAAGAATTTGCTCCCGCAAAAATCAATCTTTTTCTTGATGTTATTCGCAAGCGCGAGGACGGCTATCACGACTTGGGTACGCTTTTCCAGACGGTGGATGTCGGCGACACGGTTTCGGCCGAGGTCAGGGACGACGGCGTAGTGACGCTTGAGTACAGCGTGCCGCAGGATTATCCGAAGGAATCCGACCTCGTGTACAGGGCGGCGCTCGCCTTGAAAGACTATGCCGAGGTGGCTGCGTCCGGTTCCGGTGTAGCGGAAAGCGAAAAGTCCCGCGTGGCCGGGCTCGGCGCAGACCTGTTCTTGGAAAAGGTGATGCCTCTCGGTGCCGGTTTGGGCGGGGGGAGTGCCGATGCCGCAGCAACCCTCCGGTTGCTGAACCGCCTCTGGAATTTGAATTTCGAGGACTCGGTTTTGGAAGAAATCGGGGCGAAACTCGGAGCCGACGTGCCCTTCCTCGTCAGAGGCGGCACGGCTTTCGCCGAGGGCATCGGCGAACGTTTGAGCTTTATTCCTCCGCTTGACCTTCCGGCAGGGGAGGTCCTGCTGATTGCGACCCCGCACGATGCTGTCCCGACCAAAGATGCCTATGCGGGCGTTCCCAAGTCCGGACCGGACCGCTGGGAGGCGTACAAGTCCGCTTGGACTGGCGGGACCGATGCGGAAAAAGCCTTCGGTTGCCATCTGCTTGATTCGGGTTCTTTCTTCAACGCCTTCGAGGTGTCCGTGTTCCCGAAGCACCCGCTTGTTGCTACGATGAAGGACAAAATCCTCGACCTCGGTGCGCGGGTCGCCCTCATGAGTGGGTCCGGTGCGTCTGTATTCGGGATTTTTGCGGACAAGGCAACGGCAGAAGCCGCTGCTAGTGCCCTCAAACCCGACACCCGCTACCTCGCCCTCACTAAGTTTTGGCATAAGTAGTTTTCTTTGAGCAGGGGCCCCTCCCGCATAAATTTTATAACAAGGAAAGCTGTTTAATCCCTCAAAAGATTCCTCTCCCCTTTAAAAAATCCCAAATTTTGCTATATTTGCCCCCACCATTGGGGTATCGTCAAGTGGTAAGACAACGGATTTTGATTCCGTTATTCGTTGGTTCGAATCCAGCTACCCCAATGAAATTTTTTCTTAATCCAAATGGAGATAAATAAAATGGAACTCACAA
>JAEEGI010005061.1_pt1 | contig 30517 bp, 26 predicted proteins | sample 8958751 | NCBI WGS metagenome assembly JAEEGI01 (sample SAMN16246545, study PRJNA631951) | gut metagenome | biome: gut microbiome; feature: rumen; material: KS-attached | host: Bos | place: Iran: Karaj | collected 2018-10 | reverse complement strand
AGGCGTCATCAACGGCCGACGCAAGACCCTCCACCGCGGCAAGGCCGTTGTGACATTCATTATGGGTTCCAAAGAGCTATACGACTTTGTCGACCAGAACCCCGACATCGAGTTCCACCCCGTCGACTACGTCAACAGCCCACTCATCATCGCCAAAAACGAACGCATGATCTCCATCAACTCGTGCCTCGAAGTCGACCTCCAAGGCCAAGTGTCGAGCGAGACCATCGGCATGCGGCAGTACAGCGGCATTGGTGGGCAGGTCGACTTCATCCGCGGCGCCTCCCTGGCACGCGAAGGCAAAGCCATCATCGCCATGCCCAGCACTGCGGCAGGCGGCACCATCTCGCGCATCAAACCCTTCCTTACCGAAGGCGCTGCCGTCAGCACCTCGCGCAACGACGTCGACTACATCGTCACCGAATACGGCATCGCCCGCCTCAAAGGCCGCACCCTCCAGCACCGCGCCGAAGACCTCATCCGCATCGCACACCCCGACTTCCGTCCCGCCTTGGTCGAGGAGTATGAGAAACGTTTCCATTGTTCCTACCCCGAATAACATTGAGAATTGAGAGTTGAGAATTGAGAATTGAGAGTTGAGAATTGAGAATTGGGATACGTATTCAACTTTTTTTCGTATCTTTGCCCCTTGAACAAAAATACACACCAATGCTGCAACTGCAATATATAAAGGAACATACCGAGGAAATCATCGAACGCCTCAAGATTAAGAATGTCGAAAACGTCGAAGAGCGCATCGCCGAAATCATCCGTCTCGACGCTGACCGCCGTGCCCTGCAACAGAAAGCAGACGCCGTGAAGGCCGAGCAGAACGCCATCGCCAAGGAGATAGGCATGCTCTTCAAACAAGGCAAGCGCGACGAAGCCGAAGCCAAGAAAGCCCGCACCGCCGACCTCAAGGCGCAGGAGAAGGAACTCGACGACCAGCAAGCCGCCGTCGACGCCGACCTCAACGCCAAACTCATCTCCCTGCCCAACGCACCGCACATCACCGTGCCGCGGGGCAAAAGCGAGGCCGACAACGTCGTTGTGGCGGAGTTCGGCACCAAACCCAACCTGCCTGAAGGCGCCCTGCCCCACTGGGACCTCTGCGCCAAGTACAACATTGTCGACTTCGAACTCGGCAATAAGATAACCGGAGCAGGTTTCCCCGTCTACAAAGGCAAGGGAGCCCGTCTGCAACGCGCCCTCATCGACTTCTTCCTCGACCAAGCCACCGCCGCTGGATACGTGGAGATAATGCCTCCGCTGATGGTCAACGAAGCCTCGGGCCTCGGCACCGGCCAGCTGCCCGACAAGGAGGGACAGATGTACGCCATCCCACTAGACGGCTTCTATATGATACCCACCGCCGAGGTGCCCATCACCAACCTCTACCGCAACGTCATCGTCAGTCCCGACCAATTCCCCATCCGCCACGTAGGCTACTCCGAGTGTTTCCGTCGCGAGGCGGGAAGCTACGGCAAGGATGTCCGCGGCCTGAACCGCCTACACGAGTTCAGCAAAGTGGAAATCGTCGTCATCGAGCACCCCGACCGCAGCTACGACACCCTCGAAGACATGAAGAAACACGTGGGCGGACTGCTCGACCAGCTGGGTCTCCCCTACCACATCCTCAAACTCTGTGGAGGCGACATCAGCTTCACCTCCGCCATGACCTTCGACTTCGAAGTGTGGAGCGCCGCGCAGCAGAAATGGCTCGAGGTCTCCTCCGTCTCCAACTTCGAGACTTTCCAGGCCAACCGCATGAAACTGCGCTTCAAGGACACCGACGGCAAGACCAAACTGGCCCACACCCTCAACGGCAGCGCCCTCGCCCTGCCACGCATCGTGGCCGCCCTGCTGGAGAACAACCAGACCCCCGACGGCATCGTCATGCCCGAATGTCTGCGCCCCTACCTCGGCTTCGACAAAATCAACTAAACCACGCCATCAATGGTTCGCCATACCCCACGCCGGCATCCCGCCGGTGTGGGGTTTCTGTTTCCTATCACGGCATACGTTCGGATATATCAAATCTATCGGGCAGTTTACTGATTTTTGGGGTGATTTAGGTCAACAAAGGGAGCGTCCTCCTTCCGCCCTGCATTCGCTATGTATTTTCTATTTTATTTCTATATACTTTCTCTATTATTTCTCTTCAAGTGTGTATGTACAGTCAAAGCCGAATGTACAACATGAACAAGCACCGAGTGCAGGTCGGTGCTACAACTATGTGTCAGTCAGGCAACGGGGGCGCCTACTGCTTGCGATAGCGTCCGCCTAGTTCTGGGTCGTCGAAAATGGAGAGATTGGTGGCCCCGTCGTCGCCGGTGGTAATTTCTATGCGGTGCCAGTCGCCCTCGTAGAAGTCGGCCATCAGCGTATAGCCCATGCGGTCGCCAAGCAACTTGTACTTATATTCCGTGCGCTGGGTATAGCGGTTCTTGTTTGTGGTGGTTTTGAGGGTACCATATTGCGAGAAATCGAGCTTGAAGGAGGATACCTCGACAGGCTCCCAATGGCCGACGATGGATTCGGTATAGTCCACCGTGCGCTTGGCCTTGGCCTCGTAGCGCGGGGCTTCTGGGGCAGGCTCTTCGTTTTGGACGGGCGCCGCCTCTACGGCCTCGGTCTTACTGCTTTTCCCCTTCGACGGCGGTATGACGATAAGGAACATAAACAGCCAGAACAGGGTGGTGAGGAGGAATGTGGAGATGACGGTGATAAGGGTTTCTTTCTTCATGTATTGTATTTTATAATAGGTTAGTCTCTATGTTCAATCGGCATGGATGCGTATCTCTGATTAACTCGTTGATAGAATGCAAGTACAATGACTGCAACCAATGCCGACATACTATGCCAGATGGGCAGCGGTCCGCCTCCACTGTTGAAGAGGGCATAGTGGTGCAGGGCAAAGAAGAATATCACACCTGCCCCCAACAGTACCAAGCGATGGTGCGGGTTGCGCTCGTCGGGGCAGTCCACTATATGCAGCCGCTTGGCAAGGGCTGAATCGGGCAGTCTGCATGCCACAAGAGCTATGAGTGTGATAACAAGATTCATGTGCGTATAATTAGCAAAACATTGGATTTGCAAATATACACTTTTTTTTGGAAACGGCAACACCCATTTACCCGAATCGGTCATTGGAGAAGACATTAGGAAAGTTTTTTTTATTCATATTGATAAGATTGGGGATTTTTGCGTAAATTTGCACTATGAATATAAAGGATATGAAGTGGTATAATACATTGCAGTTCATCATGCTATGTATTACATTCCCAATTGTGGCAATCGATTGGCAGCTTGGGTTGTGGTCGACGCTGGCTCTTGGCGTTGCCACAGTGGTCAAGATTGTTGCCGAAAAGCAGGTTGGTAATCCGTCGCTCGACGCACCGTTGCGTGTGACGCTATTGACTGTTGCAGTATTTTTGCTGTGCTATGTAGCCAGCGTGTTCTACAGCCAGAATGTGGACAGGGCACTGGTGGTGGCGTCGCGCAAGGCCGTGATGCTCATAGTCCCTTTGTGTGTCCTGTTGTCGGACACTTCCTACCTCAGGCGTGACCATCTGCGGGTGATGTTCTACGGGTTGCTCGTAGCCATTGGGGGAATGTTTTTCTATAACCTGTTCACCAACACGTTCGAAGAGAGAAACCATACATACGTGGCCTTGTACACCCTGCCGACGGTGGGGTTTATCTACAGCGAGTTGTCGCAGCGCCGTGGAGCCATGCCTTTGTGGCAGAAACTGATGCTCTATGCCGCTGCAGTGATGACAATGGTGTTCATTATCTACATCGACTCGCGTGCGGGCATCCTGTGCCTCTACGGTGTCGAGGTGCTGTGTGCCTTGCATTTTGCCCAAAAGCGCGGATGGCGGAAAGGCGTGCTGCTAGCACTCCTGTCGGTGGGACTCACCTTCACTGCCGAAAAGACGCTGCCCAACCACAACAGCCGTCTGCCGATAGCCTCCTTGGCGAGTACGCAGGCGGTAGAAACCGACGACGGGACCGTTGCCGACACTGTGGCCACGACGGCACCAGCCTACGGGAAGTACAACGATGCCCGCATGGCCATCAACGTCACCGCTGTTAAGACTGTTGCCGACAGTCCGGTGTTCGGCTACGGAGTGGGTGACTATGACACCGTGCTCACAAAGCGCTTGGGCACCGAGGGGTATCCTAGTCTGGAGGAGCAACAGCTAAACGCTCATAACCAATACACCGAGACGGCCCTTGCCATCGGTATTGTAGGGTTGGCGGCAATGCTATGGTGGCTGGTGATGCCGCTATGTGTGGCCTGGCGGCGGAAGGCAGGGCTCTGGCCAGTCATGGTGCTGACATTCATCGTCATGTTCTGCTTACTCTTCGAGTCGATGCTGGAACGCCAAATGGGCATGCAATTCGTTTCGCTGCTATATGCCCTGATGGTCTTGATAATGACGGTGGACCAAGGCAAGACGCACACCGGACAACAACCAGTTGAAACGAAAGACTGAACAGCGCCATGTCATTACGCAGCCAATCGGTAACCGGGGTAAAATGGAACGCAGTGGGGACACTAACCACCACGGCGTTGCAGATGCTCAAGCTGTTTATCTTGGCGCGCATACTCACCAAGCAAGACTTTGGCCTGCTGGCCATTGCCACCATGTTTCTCGGCTTCACTGAGATATTTGCCAATATGGGCCTCGCCACAGGCATTATCCACAAGCAAGACATCACCCGCGACCAATACTCGTCGGTCTTCTGGCTAAACCTGATGCTCAGTGTGGCGCTGTGGCTGCTGCTCTGTGCCTTTACGCCACTGATAGCAGGCTACTATCATCAGCCCGCCCTGAAACAACTTATCCCGTTGCTGTCGTTCACACTGGTGATTGACTCGTTTGGCAAAATGTTCTACACCTTGAAGACCAAAGAGCTGGACTTTAAATTCATCTCCATCGTGCAGATTGTCGGTGTCACCCTCGGGGTAGTACTGACGGTGGTGCTGGCCTTGCAAGGCTTTGGGGTCTTCAGCCTCGCATGGGGTGCCCTGCTACAGGCTGCTATCACCCAAAGCGTCTATGCCTTGTCGGGACTCAAGGCCTACCGCATCAGGCTGCATTTCCGACTAAGTGAAATACGCGAGTTGGTCTCGATTGGGCTTTATCAGCTCGGCATGCAGGTGATTGACTATGCAGCGAATAAACTTGACATCTTCCTCATAGGGCGCTTCTTCAGTGCCGAGGTGCTGGGCGTGTATAATCTGGCCAAAGAGTTGCTGTACAAAGCTGTGCAGCTCATCAACCCCATCGTCACCAATGTTGCGGCCCCGGCATTTGCACGCTTCCAAGACGATATGCCAAAGATGCGTCGTTCATACGCCGAGGTGCTGCATCTGCTCTCATTCATCAACTTCCCGATATTCATGGCGTTCTTCCTCTTTGCAGAGCCGCTCACGGTGCTGCTCTACGGAAGCGGCATGGTGGAGATGGTGTGGTTTGTGAGAGTGCTCTCGGTGTGGGGGATGCTGCAGTCGATAGGTAACGCGGCGGGGATACTCATGGTGTCGCTAGGGCGCACCGACCTAGGTTTCAGATGGACGCTGGTGCGCATCGTGTTTGTGCTGGCAGGCACCCTGGTGGCCAGCCGGATAAGCATACAGGCTATGGCCTGGACACAGGTGCTGCTGGCCTTCATCTTCCTTTTTGCCTATTGGCGCATGATGGTGTACAAATGCATCCAGATGCCACTGAAGAGCTACCTTGGTGCAGTGTCGTGGCCGCTGCTGGGCATTGTTGTGGCAGCACTGCCCGCATTGCCGTTGTTGTTTTTCGCCGCAGGGCAGGAGGAGCCGTTGCGCACCATTATGCTGTATGCCGACATGGCCGTTTTCGGACTCGCCTACTTGGCCTTCTACTGGTTCACACGGCGCGAGATGCTGCTGCAGTTGCCCATTTTTAGAACAGGAAAAGACGCATGAGACTGATATTCCATATACCGCTGAAAATTGACCGCAACGACCCATCGGCCAGCCAGATTCGTCCACAAAAGTTGATGACGGCCTTTGCCGAACTTGGCTGGGAAATGGACGTGGTGGAGGGCAGCGCACGCGACCGCAAGCAGCAGATTACCAAGATAAAAAGAAAGATAAGGCAAGGAGTACACTACGATTTTGTATACAGTGAATCGTCGACCATGCCCACACTGCTCACCGAGCCACACCATCTGCCCACACACCCTTGTCTAGATTTCGGATTCCTGGCCTTCTGCAAGCGACATGGCATTCCCTTGGGGCTGTTCTACCGCGATATACACTGGCAGTACGCCAATAAGGGAGAGGGATTCAAGCAAAGGGTGGCGCGATATTTCTATTTCTACGACCTGTGGCAATACGGCCGTCTGCTCGACGTCCTGTTTCTGCCCACGCTGCCGATGCTTGAGCATGTGCCGCACAAGTTCAGCTGCAGTGTGGTGGAGCTGCCTTCGGGGTTGAATCATTCTGGCCGACGGATTGAGGAAAACAGCGGTCGGGAAGCAATGGAATTGCTCTATGTGGGTGGTGTTGGTGGAAACTACAACCTGAAACCCTTGATGAGTGCAGTGTCGACCATGGAGGGTGTGAGGCTTACTTTCTGCTGCCGCACATACGACTGGGAGACTGTAAGAGAAGACTATGCACCCTGTCTTGGCTCCAATGTGAAGGTGGTGCACCTTGACGGGGACGAGCTTGATGCAGCATACGGCAAAGCCGACCTGTTTGTTATGCCTATGAGCACGGAATACGTGCGCTTTGCTGCGCCATACAAGCTGTTTGAGGCCATCGGTCACAGATTGCCCATAGTGGCCGCCAAAGACACATGGAGTGGCGATTTTGTGGAACGGAACGGCATTGGCTGCGCTTGCACGAACGATGCCGAGGCGCTCAAGCAGACGATAGAATCGCTGCGCGACAACCCACAGAGGTTGTCACAGATGCATGAAGCACTGCCCGCTGTGGCAGAACAGAATACATGGACAGCACGCTGCCAACAGATTGCATCCGCCCTGTTGAAGAAAAAGATATAAAGCAAAGATGGCATTCACACTATATAAGCACGCGTGGCTATGGATAGGTCCCGAGTACGAGGAGCCGCAGTTGAGCCGTACCGAATGCAAGGCATTGCTGAAGAGAGGCGGCTGGCTGGTGCGCAACACCTATGATTTCGACTGTGGTGAGGAGACGGGCTTCTGGTATGTGGTGAAAGACTCGTTCGGAGGCATGGAGGAACTGAGCAGCAAGATGCGCAACCAGCTGCGGCGCAGCTTGGCCAACTATACGTTTCGGCGTATGACGCGCGACGAGCTGCTGTCCATGGGTTATGAAGTGCACCGAGCTGCCGCCGAGGGTTATAAGGTGAAGGCCAGTGTACCCACGGAAGCGGATTTCCGCAACGAAATAATAAATGGACCCGAGAATGAATACTGGGGTGCCTTCGACAAAGGCGACGGGCATCTGGCCGCTTTCGCCAAGAATATCGTGTACGAACAGATGTGCGACTACTCTGTAATGAAAGCCCGTCCCGACGATTTACTGCACTACCCGTACTACGGTTTGATATATACTATGAACGAGTACTACTTGAAGGAGTGCGGGTTGAAGTATGTCAACGATGGCGGGCGAAGCATTACCGGGCACTCGAACATACAGCCCTTTCTCATGCAGAAGTTTCATTTCCGCAAAGCCTATTGCAGGATAAACATCGTGTATAAACCCTGGCTGGCAGTGATAGTCAAAGCGTTGTTCCCATTCAGAAAGTGGGTTCCTGTGGCATCGGTGCGCAGTTTGCTCAATCAGGAAGAGATGACGCGCTTGTAGATGTCCATCATGGTGTCCACATTGCGCTCCCAGTCGTAGAGGTCGGCCACACGCTGGCGTGCTGCGGCACCCATTTGGGCGCGTAGCTGCGGATTGTCGATAAAGCGTTCAATGGCCTCGGCAGCAGCCTCGTGGTTGTCTTTGGGCACGACAAAGCCTGTGACATTGTTATCGACCACCTCACAGAACCCTTCGGCATCGGAGGTGACCACAGGACAAGCACAGGACATCGCCTCGACGGCCACAACGCCGAAGCTCTCCTCACGGCTCAGGGACACCGACACGTCGAACTTGGCGTAGAGCTTTGGGAGCTCTTGGTTAGGAATGTAGCCAAGAAAGTCGACAAGTTGGTGGATGCCAAGTTCTTCACAAAGGTTTATGAGTTGGTCGCGGTCAGGGCCGGTGCCGGCAATGAGCAGGCGCATGTCGGTCTGCGGGTGATGCTGATGGACGAGGGCAAAAGCGCGGATGAGGGTGTCGATGCCGTAGCAGTATTTAAGGGTCTTGACGTTGCCGACAACAAAAGATGCCGGTTTATCGGCAGCGGGGACTGGACAAAACCGCTGCATGTCGACCCCGAAGGGAGTAACAGATATAGGTTTAGGCGTGTAAAGATTGGTCTCACGAGCCATACAATGGCTGGTAGAAAGAATGTGGTCGGCCTTCTTGAGTGTGAAAGTGAGCAGATGGCGGTAAAGGTTGCCTTGACGCGGATAGCTATAGACATCGCTGCCCCACACCGACAGCACGTATGGGTGGAAGCCGGAGAGGGCGCCAATGAGGCCGAAGCTGCATGCATAGTGGGCATGCAGGAAGTCGGGACGGAAGGCTTTTATTTGTTTGCGGAGCAGGCGGACCGCCTTGAGATATACTATCTTGTCGAGTACCCGTTGAGAAATGGCAGCGCTGTCGCGCAACACGAAGTCACAACTGTATACCTTCACATTGGGCATACCGTCGTAGGGCGACAAGTCGCAGCGAAGCAGATTGAAAAGCAAAATCTCGCATCCTCGCTGGCTGAGTGAGCGAACCCATCGAAGGGTGTGGATGCTGTCGGCGTCGGATAAGAGCAGTACTTTCATATTTCAATTTTCAATTCTCAATTCTCAACTCCCAATTCCCACGTAATCGATGAACTTCTGCGACAGCGTGTGGTATTCGAGGTTTTCGAGGGCATATTTTCGTCCATTGGCACCCATGGCGGCACGTTCGTCGGGGGACATGTCGGCTATCGTCTGTATGGCTTCGCGCACCTGGTCGACATTCTCGGCTTCCACCTGTATGCCGCAGCCGACACGCTCTGTCTCACTGCCCGGCTCGTCAACCGACTTGACAATGGGCTTTCCTGCCAGCATATAATCAATCATCTTGTTGGCGGAAGTACCGTACTTGTGAAGGAAACTATGGACGCCGCCTTCGTAGCAGATATCAAACTGTTGCACCACAATGGGTATGCAGGTCTTATCCACCGGTGGGAGAAAATAGAAATCCTTGAGACCATAGCTTTGCGCCAATTGTATCAGCTCCTCTTTCTGCGGACCACTGCCCACCATGACGTATGCCAAATCATTACGCTCTTTGAGTGCGTTGGCCGCCTTGATGAGCACGTCCATGGCTGTCGACTGGGTATGTCCTCCAGCAAATCCGATGATGGTTTTACCTTCCTCATGAAGCTTGGCAAAAAGGGCTGCATGCTCCTGTGGCAACGAGCTATTCCCAGCATTTTCCCACTCCTCTTTTAGATATCCATTGGGCACACAGCAAAAACGGTCTTCCGTAAGCCCATGCCGTTTCATGTGGGGGAATGCCTTATCGAGCATCGAGACAACCATGTCGCAATGTTTGTAGGCATAGTTCTCGCAGTGCTGCAGCATGACAATGAACGGGTGCCATTTTTTGTATCCGCCGATAACCATCACCGACAGCGGCCACAAGTCGTGCACTTCGTAGACCAGCTTGGCATGGGTGCGGCGGGCGATATAATGGCATGGGTATATGTCGAATGTGTATACCGACGAGGCGATGACCATATCCGGCTGAAAGGCTATCAGCTCCTTGCTATGTTTGTAGACCTGATGGCAGAACTGGAACATGGAGAGCACACGTCTCCATCCGTTGCCCTCATATTCGACTGTAGGCAGCCACAGATAGTTGATGCCTTCAAGGCATTCCCGCCCAACCGGCGGCTGTGATTTGCGAAGGTGCGAAAAGGCGGCTCCCACTATTGTCACCTGATGGCCCATGCCCACCCACTCGCGGGCCATATAATAGGAGCGATACTCCATGCCATATTGCGGCGCTCCGGCGTAGTGGCTTATCATCAAGATATTCATAGGAAAAGTCTTATTACTTCAAACGACTCGGCATACTGGCAGCCCACCTGCACTCCACGGGTACGGGCCAGTGAACGTACAAACTCGGAGGAGGTATAGTCACGAAAACCCTGGCTTTTGTATTCCCGCAGGGCCTGGCATTTTGCTTCGATATGACGCTCTTCCAACTGGACAAAACAGTCGGTGTCGAATGTCAGATTGTTCCATATCAGCTCATATCCAAGCAAAGTAGTCTTCTTGAAGGCACGTATCGCCTCTTGGGCCACGGTGGTATGATCTTGGTGTATGTCGTGGGAAGAGGGCATGAATACCAAGTCGTAACGCCGCTCGTTGCGCAACTTTACCATGTCCTCCAGAAGCTCCTGCCGCACATAGTTCAATTTGCGGACCTCATAATGGTAGATGTACAGGTTTTCGGGAGGGATGCCCAGCTTGAGGGTGGCATTACGGACCTCGGTGGCAAGGATGTCCTTGGGAAACCCTTCGGGAACCGACTGGTCGGCGGTGGAAAAGGCTGCGTAGAAAACATTTTTCCCTTCCTCAATAAACTTACTGATAGTACCGCCCAAGCCCAATTCACCGTCGTCGGTATGCGGTGCCAATACGAGTATGTTCTCTATATTCATAGTAAAAAATCATTTTTCAATTCTCAATTCTCTTGCTGGCACACCGGCCACAATGGTATTGTCTGCCACATCTTTCAGCACCACAGCCCCAATGCCTGCAAATCCCCTATATCCTATTGTCACCTTTTCTTTTACAGTCACGTTGGGAGCCAAATAGCTCTGGGGGTTCAATACAGCCCCGCCGCAAACAATGGCGCCAACAGTAACCATACTTCCTTCACCTATATGGCTGTTGTGGCCTATCTGCACCAGGTCGTCAATTTTCACATTGTCCTCGATAACCGTACTGCCAAGGGTGGCGCGCTCTACCGTGGTGTTACTGCCAATAAAGACATTATTGCCCACAATGACATCACCGAAATGCGGGAAATGCACAGGCTCTCCCTCTTCGTTACGCTCAAATCCGAATCCCTCTTGCCCTAACACGGCACCCGACTTTATTTCACAATGGTGTCCAAGCACCACACGGTTGTCAAGTACCACATTGGGATGAAGCACGCAGCCGTCGCCCACCACGCATTGTGCAGACACATAACATCCGGCTCCGATAAAGACATCCTTCCCGATTGTGGCTCCGGACTCGATATTAGCTGTAGGGTGAATGAACCCTTTGGGCTTTTCCTGCACGAAGAAATTGGACAATGCCCTGATATAATCCAAGCGTGGATTGTCGGAAATGATATGGCTACAAGTCAGTTTGCCGACGTAGTCGCGTGTGACTATGGCCAAAATATCATTGCATTTGTTCAGAGCAAGAACCGTCTCATCGCTATATTTCTTTGCGAAAACAATACTGTGAGGAAGTGGTGCGGTCAACTGGGCATAACGCTCTATGGATGTGTCTTCTCCATTTAAAGTCGCCCCTAGGTACTTGGCTATATCATTTGCTGTTATCTTCATAATGCTTATAGGTTAACCACCGAATGGTGAAATATCTGACCCCTTGTCGGAAACTTCGTAGAATAGGTATATCTGCTCATTTCATGTATCTATTGGGGATTTTAATTGCTGTTGTTTCTTATTGGCACATCATCTTTTGTCACCGTGAAAAATATGTTCTTGGTGGCATTATTATCCGATACATCAGTTGTTTGTACAAACTGCTGTTTCATTTTTCACAATTCTATACATTGCAAAAATACGAAAAAATCCCCTTATACAAAAAAAAGTTGTATTTTTGCATCATACAAACAAACCTAAAGAGGATATGTATTTTATCATTGCCACCATAGCAATCATTGCCCTTGAGCTGCTCTATTTTTTCGCAGCCAAACGTTTCCATATCGTCGACCGACCCAACGAGCGCAGCTCGCACCACCGTGTGGCGCTCCTCGGTGCCGGCATCATCTTCTACCTCGCCGTGCTGTTCTACTCTCTCACCCACGGCTTGGCATTCCACAATTTCCTCATCGCCATCACCGTCTTGGCGGTGGTGAGCTTTGTGGACGACCTACATCCTTTACCCTCATGGCTGCGCCTTTTCACACAGATTGCCACAGTGCTTCTCACCTTCTGGCCTGACATCTCGGCCATTGCCCCGTGGCAGCTTGTCGTGCTCATCGTCTTCTTCACGGGAGTCCTCAATATATACAACTTCATGGACGGCATCAACGGCATGCTTGCCGCCTATTCGCTTGTGGTGGTGGGCACTTTCGGCTATCTCGACATCTTCGAACACTGGTTTATCGACATTGAGTTCATCGCTACCGTCATGCTGGCCATCCTCGTCTTCGGCTTCTTCAACTTCCGCACCAATGCTCGCTGTTTCTCCGGCGATGTGGGCAGCATCAGTATGGGTCTTATTGTGCTGTACCTGCTTGTTCGCTATGTCAACTCTTATCCTGGCTCGGGTCTGAACGTCAGCCGTATCTGCTTTATCATCGTCTTCTTGGCCGATGGTTTTCTCACTATCGCCAAGCGGTTCCTTTCCGGACGCAATATTTTTGCCGCCCACCGCGAGCATGCCTACGAAACCATGGTCAACGACCTCCATGTGCCATACCTCTTTGTCTCGGCCGGTTATGCCCTCCTGCAACTCGTCATCAATATCGGCTACATCCTTGTCTCCGACAAGAACTTCTACACCATAGCGGTCGCCCTGATCCTGATTCTCGCTTACGGTCTGTTCTTCTTCTTCGGCAACCGTTCCGGCAAAATACACCCCATCCAATAAGAAACGCCACTGTTTGTGAGATAGCAAACGGATTGGGCCGCTTCACCCAGCTGATGCCCAACCCCGCCCACGAGCTGGTGAGCGTCATCTATGAACTCAACGGACGACAAATGCTGGAGCAGGAGGTCCACGCCATCGCCACCAAGAAACTGCTGGTGGAGTGGCAATTCTGTCACCTGCCGAAGAGGATACCTTGCGAAAAAAAGTTGATGAACAAAAAAAAATGTGTATCTTTGCAAATTAAACCTTTACTGCTCAAAGGTTATGTTTTGGAATTAACGTATATATAAATAATAACATTACAGCACTTTATGCAAGAGATTAAAATTGCAGTCATTGGACTTGGATATGTCGGTCTGCCTTTGGCAAGACTTTTTTCCACTAAGTATAAGACGGTTGGATACGATTTGAGCAAGGCTCGCGTGGATGCTTTGATGGCAGGCCACGACGCCACACTCGAGGTGAGCGACGAGCTGCTGCAGGAGGCCATTACCAAATACGGTCTGTTGTGCTCAAGCAACATTGACGACATACGCGACTGCAATTTCTACGTCGTGGCAGTGCCCACTCCGGTGGACCGCAACAACAACCCCGACCTCACACCGCTCTACGGCGCCAGCGAGGTGGTGGGCAAGGTGATAAGCAAGGGCGACACCGTGGTGTACGAGTCCACCGTGTATCCCGGTGTCACCGAGGACGAGTGCCTGCCCGTGGTGGAGCGTGTCTCCGGCCTGAAGTACAATGTCGACTTCTTTGCCGGCTATAGCCCCGAGCGCATAAACCCCGGCGACAAGGTTCATACGGTGGAGAAGATCAAGAAAATCACCTCCGGCTCCACTCCCGAAGTGGCCGACCTGGTGGACAGCGTGTATGCCTCGGTGCTGCAGAACGGCACCCACAGGGCTTCGAGCATTAAGGTGGCCGAGGCCGCCAAGGTCATCGAGAACAGCCAGCGCGACATCAACATCGCTTTTGTCAACGAGCTGTCGAAAATTTTCAACCTGATGGGCATCGACACCCAGGATGTGCTGGAAGCCGCCGGTACGAAATGGAACTTCATCAAGATGAACCCCGGTCTGGTGGGCGGACACTGCATCTCGGTCGACCCCTACTATCTGGCCCAGTGCGCCCAACGCCTCGGCTACAACCCCGAAATCATCCTGGCAGGCCGCCGCATGAACGACGGCATGGGTGCCTATGTGGCCGACCAGACCGTGAAGCTGATGCTGAAGAAAGGCATCCAGGTACTCCACTCGAAGATTATCATCATGGGGTTCACCTTCAAGGAGAACTGTCCCGATGTGCGTAACACCCGCGTGATTGACATATACCACGCCCTGCAGGAATACAATGCCGACATCACCGTGTTCGACCCATGGGCCTCGCCCGAGCGGGTGAAACACGAATACGGCATCGACATCGTGAACGAGCTGCCCAAAGAGCGGTTCTCCGCCGCCATCATCGCCGTGGCCCACCGCCAGTTCCGCGAGATGGAGATCGACTTCAACAGCCTGCTGGAGCCCAACCACGTGATCTACGACGTCAAAGCCATCATGCCCCGCGAGCTGGTGGACGGAAGACTGTAATGGATGTTGATAGGTTGGATGTTTATATGTTGCGAGTCGTATAAACGTATCAACATATAAACATATCAACGATAATAACGAACTAACGAATTAACGAATTCAAAAATGGCCAATTTTGCATTGATAGGAGCTGCGGGATACATCGCCCCGCGTCACTTAAAAGCCATAGCCGATACCGGCAACACCCTGGTGGCAGCCTACGACAAGTTCGACAGCGTGGGAAGGCTGGACAGTTTTTTCCCCGACTGCTCGTTCTTCACCGAGCAGGAGCAGTTCGACCGCTTCTGCTCAAAACAGCAGCACACCGACAACCCCCTCCACTGGGTCTCCATCTGCACCCCCAACTACACCCACGACGCTTTTATCCGCTACGGGCTGCGGCTGGGCTGCGACGTGATATGCGAGAAACCCCTGGTCCTGAACCCTTATAACATCGACAACCTCATAGGGATGGAAGAGGAAACTGGCCACAAGGCCTACACCATCCTCCAGTTGCGCCTGCACGACAGCATTGTCGCACTGAAGAAGAAGGTGGCCGAAGGCCCCAAGGACAAGGTGTATGATGTCGACCTCACCTACATCACTTCGCGCGGCAAGTGGTATTACTCGTCGTGGAAGGGCGATGTACACAAAAGCGGCGGCGTGGCCACCAACATCGGTGTCCACTTCTACGACATGCTGCAGTGGGTCTTCGGACCGGTGCAGCACAGCGTGGTACACGTCATGTCGCACGACCGTGTGGCAGGCTTCCTTGAGCTGAAACAGGCCCGAGTACGCTATTTCCTAAGCATCAATGCCGACTGTCTGCCTCCCAACGCAGTGCAGGGCGAGAAACGCACCTACCGCACCATCATGATCGACGGCGACGAGTTCGAGTTCAGCCAGGGATTCACCGAGCTGCACACCCGCAGCTACGAGGAGATTCTGGCCGGTCGGGGCTTCCGCATCAACGAGGCCCGTCCCTGCATCCAGATGGTCAGCGACATCCGCCACTCCACCCCCATCGGGCTGAAGGGCGACTACCACCCCTTGGCACGGCTGCCACTGGCACAGCACCCCTTTGGTTGGGTGGATATGCGGTACTAATAAAACGTTCCCTGAGACCACCAAACCCTATAACAACAGAAAAAGATGTATCTGGTGTCTCCAAAAGTGAAGGGCTATCGACAAGAGGAAGTAAAGATTTGAATTCGTTAATGTGCTAACTCGTTAATCGATTAACACATTAACGAATTAACTTATTCAAGCAATCACACATTCAAGATAATATGGAATTTAGAGACTTGAAAAAACAGTACGCTGCGCTCAAGCAGGATATCGACCGGGCAATGACCGAGGTGGCTGCCTCGGGTGCCTTTATTATGGGAAACCCCGTCAGGGAACTGGAGGCCGAACTGGCCGAGTATGTAGGGGTGAAGCACTGCCTAGCCTGTGCCAATGGCACCGACGCCCTGACCCTGGCCTTGAAGGCCCTGGGCGTGGGCAAAGGCGATGCGGTCTTTGTGCCCGACTTCACCTTCTTCGCCTCGGCCGAAGTGGTGTCGCTCGAAGGCGCCACTCCCGTCTTTGTCGATGTCGACCCCCGCACCTTCAACATGGATGCCAAAAGTCTGGACGATGCCATCCGCTCGGTACACGACCACATGACCCTGCGTCCCAAAGCGGTGATTGCCGTGGACCTCTTCGGCCTGCCCGCCGACTTCACGGCCATCCGCGCCATCACCAAACGCGAAGGCATGTACCTCATCGAGGACGGTGCCCAAGGCTTTGGCGGAAGCATCAAGCTGCCCAAGCCCGACGGCGATGGTTTTGTGGTGCGCCGTGCCTGCAGTTTCGGCGACATCTCCACCACATCCTTCTTCCCCGCCAAGCCCCTGGGGTGCTATGGCGACGGCGGTGCCGTATTCACTGATAACGACGAGTGGGCCGCCCTCATCGAGTCCTACCGCGTTCACGGCAAAGGTAGCTATAAATACGACAATGTCCGCATCGGTCTCAACTCGCGCCTCGACACCCTCCAGGCCGCTATCCTGCGGGTGAAATTCAAAGCCTTCAAGGAGCACGAGCTGGCCGACGTCAACCGAAACGCCGAATACTACACCCAGCTCATCAGCGGCATGACCCGCTTCATCAGCAAGGAGATTCAAATCACCCCGCCCTATATCCCTGCCGGCTTCTCCAGCAGCTGGGCGCAATACACCATCCAGCTCAGTGTCCCCTCAGGCAACGGCACCTTCAACCGCGAGGTGCTGCAGGCCAAACTCAAAGCCAAGGGCATCCCCACCATGGTCTACTACCCCACCCCCATGAGCGGCCAGACCGCCTTCAAAGAGGTGCACAGCTTCGCCCTCACCCCCCATGCCCACACACTCTCCAAGAGCGTGCTCTCCCTGCCCATGCACCCCTACCTCACCCGCGAGGAAATCCGCACTGTGGCCGAGCAGTTGATTTATAGTATCTAACCTTCACACCCCAACAAGGCACAGGCTTCAATCATGAAGATACTCACCATCATCGGGGCACGCCCCCAAATCATCAAAGCCGCCGCCGTCAGCCGTGCGGTGCGCGACCTTTTCCCTTCGCAAATCGAGGAGTCCATCCTCCACACCGGCCAGCACTACGACAACAACATGTCGCAGGTCTTCTTCGACCAGCTGGGCATCCCCCAGCCCGACTTCAACCTCGGGGTCGGCTCCGGCTCCCATGGCCTCCAGACCGCCCGCATGATTAGCGGCATCGAAGAGGTGCTGCTCAACAATCCCTTCGACGGCATCATCCTCTACGGCGACACCAACTCCACCCTCGCCGGTGCTGTGGCGGCCTCCAAAATCCACGTCCCCGTGTTCCATATCGAGGCCGGCCTGCGCTCCTTCAACATGGCCATGCCCGAGGAAATCAACCGCATCGTCTGCGACCAGCTCTCCAGCATCTGCTTCGCCCCCACCCAGACGGCTGTCGACAACCTCCGCCGCGAGGGCTTCACCGACAGCCCCGCCACCTTCCGCAACGGCAAAGGCCGCCGCGTGTGCAACTGCGGCGATGTGATGTACGACAACAGCATGTACTTTGCCACCCTCGCGCAACAGCACAGCACCATCATGCAGCAGCTCTCGCTCCAACCCGGTGCCTACATCCTTGCCACCATCCACCGCGACAACAACACCGACAACCCCGAGCGGCTCTCCGCCATCCTCCGCGCCCTCGTCGACATAGCCGTTCAGGACAACATCCGCATCGTGCTCCCCCTGCACCCTCGCACCAAGAAGATTCTCGACACCAACCCCTCCCTCCTCCCCCCATACGCCGACAGCCTCACCATCATCCCGCCAGCCAATTTCTTCGACATCAACATGCTCGAGCAGAACGCCCGCATCGTCATGACCGACAGCGGCGGCGTGCAGAAAGAGGCTTTCTTCTTCGAGAAACCCTGCGTCATCCTCCGTCCCGAGACCGAGTGGGTGGAGATTGTCGACCATGGTGCAGGCATCATTGCCGACGCCGACTACAACCGCATCGTCAGCGCCTACCGCCAGCTGGTCGACCACCCCGTCCATTTCCCACACCTCTTCGGCGACGCCCATGCCGCCGAGAAGATTCTGCAAACCATTCTCGACTATTAACACCCGCACCATGACCCTCCACACCGACGCCCTGCACCGCATAGCTTACGCCACCGACGCTTCGGCCTATCGCGAAATACCCCTTGCCGTGGCCTACCCCGCCACCCAAGAGGAGCTTGTCGAACTCATCCATCTGGCCCGCCAACGCGGCACCCATCTCATCCCCCGCGCCGGCGGCACCAGCATCGCCGGACAGGTGGTGGGCAACGGCATCGTGGTGGACATCAGCCGCCACCTCAACCATATCATCGAAATCAATGCCGCCGAACGCTACGCCTGGGTGGAACCCGGCGTGGTGCGCGACGAGCTCAACCTAGCCCTCAAACCCCACGGCCTCTTCTTCAGCCCCGAGACCTCCACCAGCAACCGCTGCTGCATCGGCGGCATGGTGGGCAACAACTCCTGCGGCACCCACTCGCTCGTCTACGGCAGCACCCGCCACCATGTGCTCGAAATCCGCGGCCTCCTTGCCGACGGCACCCCCTTCACCACCGCCTCGCGCCAGGGCAGCCCCTTGCTCGACAAGATATACGCCCAGCTCGAAGCCTGGAAGGCCGACCCCGACATCCGCCGCCTTATCGCCGACCACTTCCCCGACCCCTCCCTGCGCCGCCGCAGCTGCGGCTACGCCATCGACGAGGCGCTCGACCCTAACCTCAGCGCCCTCCCCGGCAGCCCCGCCCAGCCCGACGAAATAGACCTCTGCAAACTGATTTGCGGCAGCGAGGGAACCCTCTGCTTCATCACCGCCGTCAAAGTCTCCCTCGACCCCCTCCCGCCAGCCGAACAGATGGTGCTCTGCGCCCACTGCCATTCCCTGCCCGACAGCTACCGCGCCAACCTCACCGCCCTGCGCCACCAGCCTGTGGCCATCGAGCTCATGGACGGCAAAATCCTCGAGCTCTGCCGCAACAACCGCACTCAGGACCGCAACCGCTTCTTCATCCAAGGCGAACCCGCCGCCCTCCTCATCGCCGAATTCAACGGCCCCGACATGGAGAGCCATGCCGACGCCCTCGAACGCGAACTCCTCGACCAAGGACTCGCCTACCACTGCAGCCGCGTCTTCGGTGCCGACATCAGCCGTGTGTGGGCCCTCCGCAAGGCCGGCCTCGGCGTCCTCACCGGCGTTAAGGGCGACAACAAACCCATCGGCGTCGTCGAGGACACCGCCGTGGCCCCGGAACGCCTGCCCCAATACCTCGACGATTTCCAGCAGATGATGCAACGCCTCGGCCTCGAGTGCGTCTATTATGGCCACATCAGCACTGGCGAGCTGCACCTGCGTCCCATCATCAATATCAAAGAAGCCCGTGGCCGACAGCTTTTCCGTCGGGTGGCCGAGGAGAGTGCCCTCCTGGTGCGCAAGCACCGCGGCAGCCTCAGCGGCGAACACGGCGACGGCCGTCTGCGCGGCGAGTTCATCCCCCTCATGTATGGCGACGAGGTCTACCAGCTCATGCGTCAGGTAAAGCAGTGCTGGGACCCCGACGGCATCTTCAACATGCACAAAATCGTCGACGCCCCGCCCATGGACCAAGGGCTCCGCTACGACGTCGACCAGACATACCTCTGCCCCGACCGCGACCTGATGTGCAGCATCGAGCAGTGCAACGGAGCTGGCGACTGCCGCAAGAGCAATGCCATCGGCGGCACCCTCTGCCCAGCCTACAAAGTCTCTGGCGACGAGCTGCAGTCCACCCGCGCCCGCGCCAACATCCTCCGCGAACTCCTCACCCGCGGCCTACCAGCCCAGTCCGACCTGTCGGACCAGTCAGACAAGTCAGACAAGTCCTCCCACTCCCTAATCAAGCAAGCCCTCTACAGCTGCCTGGCCTGCAAAGGCTGCAAAGGCGAATGCCCCTCCAACGTCGACATGACCCGCATCCGCGCCCAGGTGCTGCAGATGCTCTACGACCGCCACGGCACCCCCTTCCGCAGCTGGATGGTGGCTCGCATGGCCATGGTGGAACGCCTTGGCCATCTGGTCTACCCCTTCTACAACTACTTTGCCACCGCACACTGGTCGTCGGCCATCATCAAGCGCATCGTCTCTTTCAGCCCCCAGCGTGCCATCCCGCCCCTCTCGCCGCGCTCCATGCGCCGGCTGGTCAAAGCCGACGGCACCGACAGGCAAGCCACCCGCAAGGTTTACCTCTTCGCCGACGAATTCACCGACCTCCAGGAGGCCGAGCTGGGACGCACCTTCGCACGCCTGCTCACCGCCTTGGGCTACCAAGTCATCATCCCCGACCATGTCGAGAGCGGCCGCGCTGCCATCTCCAAAGGATGCCTGCACCTGGCCTCCTCCTTCGCCCGTCGCAATGTCGAGCGGCTGCGCCATCTCGTCACCGACGACACCCCGCTGGTGGGCATTGAACCCAGCTGCATTCTCACCTTCCGCGACGAATACCCCGACCTCGTGCCGCCCGAACTCCGCGACGACGCCGTCCGTCTGGGGCGCAACTGCCTCCTCTACGACGAATTCATCATGCGCGAAGTGGCACGCGGCAACATCCGTGCCGAGCAGTTCAGCACACTCCCCGTCGAGGTATGGCTCCACGGCCACTGCCACCAGAAAGCACTGGTGGGCATCGAGAAGACTGCCGCCATGCTGCGCCTGCTCAAAGGCATCACCCTCCACGTCATCCCATCGGGATGCTGCGGCATGGCAGGCTCCTTCGGCTACGAGAAGGAGCACTACGCCACCTCCATCGCCATCGGCGAGATGGTCCTCTTCCCCACCCTGCGCCTTGCCCTGCCACAGGGCGACGCCACCGACACCGTCACCCCCACCCTCGTGGCCGCCCCCGGCACCTCCTGCCGACAGCAGATCCTCGACGGCACCGGCATCCACGCCCTCCATCCCGTCGAAATCATGTACCGCTGGCTCGCCCGCTGACACCCCACCTAATGATGGATTCCACGTATCACGCGTATTACGCGTATCATCTCCATGTGATACGCGTGATACGTGGAGTATTCTATTGGCCATTAAGCAGAAACCTCGGAGTAAATGACGAATCGTGCAACGCATGGGGATAAACCCTGCCCTGTAGGGGCTTTCGTTTAATAGCATACCCGATTGATAGATGGGACATTTCTCCGTCGGAGATTTCGAATAGGTATATTCCAATGACCGATTTGAGAATATCTCTTCCGTGTGATACGAGTGATACGTGGAGACCCACCACCTGCCATGTCTAGATATCCACAATACAAAAGCCCCCGTCGAAACGACAGGGGCTTTAACCTAAAAACCTAAAACAAATTACTTCTTACTTCTTGGCATATTTCTTGTACTTGCTCATGAACTTATCGACGCGTCCAGCGGTGTCGACCAGTTTCAGTTTGCCGGTAAAGAAAGGATGGGATGTGTTGGAGATTTCCAACTTCACAACAGGATACTCGTTGCCGTCGGTGTAGGTGACAGTCTCTTTGGTGGCTGCGCAGCTTCTGGTCAAAATCATGTTGTCGTTGGACATGTCTTTAAACACAACCAGTCTGTAATTCTCGGGATGGATACCTTTTTTCATCTTTTTGAGTTCTTTTTGCCGTTTTAAGCAGTGGCTCGTAAACGATTGTTAATATTTATTTTACCTTACTTTTTCTATTCAAAATAGGCCCTTTGGGGCTTCGCTTTGAGTTTGCAAAGATACGAACATTTTCCGACATAGCAAACTTTTTCTTCACTTTTGGCCGAAAAAGTTTTCCACAGGCCTTCTTACGGCAGGCGGTAGTTCATCCTGCGGTGTTCGGCCAGCTGCTCGTACTTGGTGCCCGGACGGCCGTAGTTGACATACGGATGGATCGCGATGCCCCCACGCGGGGTGAAGATGCCCGTCACCTCCAGGTAGCGCGGGTCCATCAGTTTCACCAAGTCCTTGAGGATAGTATTGACACAGTCCTCGTGGAAATCGCCGTGGTTGCGGAAAGAGAAGAGGTAAAGCTTCAGGCTCTTGCTTTCCACCATGCGGTGGTCGGGGATATACATGATGCGTATCTCCGCGAAATCGGGCTGCCCGGTGATGGGGCACAGCGTAGTGAATTCGGGGCAGAGAAACTCCACCCAATAGTCGTGCTCAGGGTGCTGGTTCTCGAAAGCCTCCAACACACCGGGGGTGTAGTCGTCCGGATAGGCGACCTCATGCCCCAACTGCTGCAAATTATCGTTTTTTCTGTCCATGATATTTTATTACTCCTTATACATTTTACAATTCAATCAACCATACCACAACCTCATTACCCATCTATCCCACAGCTGGAATGCTCCGTAGGAGCTTCCGTTTAATAGCAACAAATCATACCCTCATACTCCATTCCCCGTAGGGGATTTCGGACCATCCATTCTTTCCTCTAAACATCTAAAAACATATCGGTCATCGTATTGAACTCCAAAAATCTCCAAAAACTCCATATACTCCTCTTTAAACGTCTTTTTCCTATGATGCTCCTCCTGATGTTTGATATAATTCACAACACCGTCAATCTGCGACTTCCCATACGAAAAGGCGCCATAGCCCTCTTGCCATGCAAACTTACCTACAACGAGACGTTGCTCATTTATCCAGACAGAGGAGGCTCTCTTCAACTCCAACACCAATTCCGATACCGACTGATTCGGTGACATGCTTACCAATAGATGGACATGGTCGGACATGCCCCCAATAGCGTACACCTTGTGACCACGCTTCTGAACCATGGCAACCATATATTGGTGAAGACGCTGTCTCCATGAGGCAGAAATGACACCATCACGGTATTTCACCGCAAAGACCAAATGTATAAATATCTGACTATATGTGTTTGCCATGATAATCCTTCTTCCGAAATCCCTTACAGGGAATTATGCTGCTTTTTCATCTCTCTCTATTAAACGAAATCCCCTACGGGGAATCGCTGCCGCCTCATCATCCTTACGCTATTAAACGTTATCCCCTTCGGGGAATCGCTGCCTAGCCACCTCTCTCTATTGAACGTTATCACCTTTGGGGAATTCTCCCGCGCAAATCCTCTCCATTCAAACCGATACATCATAGGCACACTTTGTTTTAAATCCATTTCAACCATCCACAAAGATTCACCATAGTAATTTCCGTTTAATAGAAACAAGTCTCACCTTCATACGCCATTCCCCACAGGGGATTTCTAGCGCAAAATCGGCTGCAAAGATACGAAAAAAAATCCATACCGCGGGAAAATGCCGACACCGACAATGCACTAAGTCCCTTCAATATCGCATCGATTGACGATTGTTACTGCATCGTTTTCCTTTTATCTAAAGGGTAACGATCCAATAACGAACGGAGAAGGATCCGATATTGAACGACGCCTCAGCGACTGGAACAAATAAGAGGGGGCCTCACGACCCCCTCTAGTAATAGATTAACTTATAATGTAAATAAGTGTTCAATTAATCTACATCATGCACTAGACGGACATTTCGACCTATCCATTTCCCTGCCGAAATAGTTGTGTAAGTTGAACTAATAGCTGCGCTCTCGGAAAATCCCGAATAATATGCTTCTCCAGTAGATTTAGCATTGGATGCCCAATATTGTCCATACATGAATTTTCCCTGAGAAGTGGGATTATAGTAGCTAATTGATGTAGTACCACTATTATTAGTTGTTCGGTAACCACACTGGGGCAGAAAAACGGCCCCATTGTCTTCGAGCGTAGACCACTGGTCAGCAGAATATGTATTAATTGTCGAAGCATCCAACCAACTCCCACTGGCTGCACCACGATTAAGCGGTTCGCCAGTCTCGGGCCAAGCATCGGGTAGGAGTATCATACCCCGTTGACCGTTTACTATTGCCCTTGCCCACCTATTTCGCCTTTGATCATTATTTCCTGTCAAATAATTCCACTCAGAAGAAGTGAGTGTACGCCATGTATCTTGGGTATTACCTCCGTTGGAAATGGCATTGTGGCCCCAGTCGTAGTTCTGGTCACCTGACACATCGAATCCTCCCGTTGCAGGACCGTAGGTTTCGGTATGAAGGTAATTATAGGGATTGGATCCACCATAGCCGCTGGTACCCCAACCGAACATATCTATCCATTCAGTACTTGTGTTGCTCGGATGCTCATTGGCATCTCGGCTGCAGACATCGTACTGGTGTTCAGCGAAACGCCAAGTGTTTGCATCATATTCGCCTGTGGCAGCAGCCAGATATTGGAGGTTGCCCTTGGAGAAACGGACTTTCTTACCGTTGCTGTTTACAGAAAACAGACCTCCTTTTGCTCCAATGACATTGCCAGTAAAGGCAAGGTCGGTCTCGCCGAGAGTGATGGTGGAGTACATGGCGCGTTGAATATGGAGGGTGCCGCTCTGCTGGGTCTTGATACACTTCTGCCCCAACACTGCAGTAAGTTCAATCACGAGGTTGGTGTAGTCGCCTTGAGGCAGCGGGATGTAGAAAGCCTTCTGGCTGCTAAGATCCTGAGGAGAAGCAAACGACATAGTGGTTGACTTCATATTATCAGTAACAGTGGTAGTGGTCTCCATGGTAATGGAAGGAATCCCACTGTTACTTGTCAGACGATATTTTCCATTAATGGCAGAGGTCGCAGTGACCTTAATAGAAACGATGCTGACCCCATCTTTCTGAAGTTGAAGCCTAAGCAATCCGCAGATATGTTTGAAAGGTAATTTCTTGCTATCAGGTGATGAAGACTGGGCAAACATGGGGTTTTTTAGTAGATTGCCATTAGCATCGGTGTTATATGATGCATTAAGAGTGACATCGACATATCTTAATACACGATTGCCATTGCGAGTAGTGAATTGTTGTGAAGAATGAATACTAGAGGGATAGACAGCATAATATGGTCCTTGGTATGCATTGTCGTCAGTCACATCTTTATTGCTACCAGATTCTGTGCCATTAAAAGTAAATTCTGCTTTGGAATTGTCGTCGGTAAGAGCGGCAATATAATTACCTTTGCCAGAATAACGAAAAACCTTAATCAGGTCGCCGTTTTGCCAGGAGAAGGGGGAGTCGGAGCTGGAGGGGTCGTAAACGACTTTGGTGTCTTTGTCCATAAAGCCCTCGAGGGTGCCGGTGAGGGTGCCGGGCTGATGGTCGTCCTTCTTGCAAGAGGCAAACACCAGGGGGAAAACTGCCAATAATATGATTAAAATCTTCTTCATGTCTATAAAGTATTAAAAGTAAGTACCATCCAATGAGGAATTTGCTCCTGTGTATTCTTGCATTTCTTCGAAACCGCTTTCGCTCTCGCTGGAAGTCTCGTTATCCGACGAGAGGGGGCTGTCGGCAAAACCGCGTTCGACGCGGAAGGCGACGGCTTTCACCGTGGGGGTGAGGTATATATTGTGTTTAATCTCTTTCATTGCCGTTATTATATTTCTTTTTGGTTTTATTTCGGTAAATTGGTTGTTTTTTATAAAACGCGGGGCGGCGGGCCGCCCCGCGTGGTTGTTTGTTTATTGAAACGTTGATTAACGTGTAATCATAAGTGGATTAGTTGGCGGGAACATAGTTCTTGACCAAACGGACAGCGGCCATGCCACGGTACTCTTCATTGTTGGTACCGGCGATGTTGCCAGTGTTGGCACCATCGACTACACCATGGAAGGCATTCTTCCAAAGGTCAGAAGAGGTGTTGTAGCCAGCAGCAGTAACTGTCCAGTAAGCACCATAGTTGGCACCGGAGCCAGCTCTTATATTCAAGGTGCTGGAAGCAGCACCAGTGCAAGGCAGGAATGCAGCACCATAGGATTCCATCTCTGCCCAAGCCTCTGCGTCATACACATTGCTTGTATAAGCGTTGGCAGTGTTGATAGCAGGGCCATTCCAGAGGTCGGGAAGCAGAAGCAGACCGGGAACACCACAAACGGTGGCACCACCCTGACGGTTGGCACGCATGGGTGCATTACCAGTTTGCTGGGTCAGGAAACGGAATTCATCGTATGTCCAGGTACGCCATTGGTCGCCGATAATATAGACACCCCAGTCGTAGTTGGTGCCGGCGATGCTCTCCACATTGTAGAGAGGATCGGTGTCGTTGGAGTAGCCACTACGAGTGGAGAAGCTGGGACGAGGCAGAGGATTGAGACCATTGTAGCCGGTAGCTGCCCAGCAGACCAAATCGATCCAGCCGTTGCTGGAGGCGTTATCACCGCCTTCAACATTGCCCTGGAAACTATTGGCAGCATAGGGGCCAAAGGTACGGTTCCAGCCGCAGCGGTCGTACTGATGCTCGGCAATACGCCAAGTGCCATCGTGGGTTTCCTGGTCGATGGAGGTGTAGGTGCCGATGGTCTTGTTGAACTGGAGGTTACCGGCGGCAATCCAGACCTGTTGGGTAGCGCTGACGGAGAAGAGACCCCAGACGCCATCCTCGGGAGGAACAGGCATGTTGAGAGCCTGGAAGCCGAGGGTGAAGTAGCGGCTGCGCTCGATGGTGATGGAGGCACCAGCGGGGCTGTGCTTCTCAACACCGTAGCCAGCGTTCTGGATGCTGATGGTGAGGTTGGTGTAGGTACCGGCAGGCAGGGTCACGAAAAAGTCGTGGCCGTTGCTGATGTCCTGAGGCTCGGTGCAGACGAGGGTGGTGGAGAAGATACCGCCATCGACATAGGAGACCACAGGAGCGTCGCCGCTGTTGTCGATATCGAAGTTACCGTTGATCTCGCGGTCGGCGGTGACAACGATACGGCTGACGGTGGCACCTTCCTGCTGGAGGTGGAGTTTCAGCGCACCGAAGAGGTTCTTGAAAGCAAGGTTCTCGTCGGTGGTTTTGGCATACATGGGGAAGTTGCTGATGAGGTTACCGTCGACGGTGACCTGCTCGGCAGGGAGGGACACGCTGGTGGCGCTGTTGGCCAGGGCAGCGGGATAGATAGCAGTTACTTCATCGCCCATGTAGGTGACGGGAGCACCCAGACGGCGCAGCTTGGCGGCACCGGGGTTGCCCTCCTCGGGGGTGGCGATGTAACGGCCGGGAACGAGACCGTAGATCATGACGGTATCGTTGGCATTCCACTGGATGGCGGTGCCGTTGTAGGTAGTTTTGGAGTCGCCGGAGCAGTTCTCCATGGTGGCACGGAATTGGTAGTCACCGTTGTTCTGTTCGATGTCTTTCTTGCAGGAGGTGGCACCAAAAGCAACCAATGCACAGAGGGAAAGGCTTACTAAAGTTTTTTTCATGTTTTTTCTCGTGTTTACTGAATAGTTTCAATGATTGAACTTGGATGTATTGCACTGGGGAAAGAATCAACTCCAAGTGGCGGAACCAGACTCGTTGAAAGACTCGATGGTGCTGTTACCGTCGTTCTGTACGTTGCTGAGGATAAATCCACGTTCGACACGAGCCTCCATGGCCTCGACTTGAGGAGCCATGTAGGCCATCTTGATTGTTTTCAGTTCTTGTTTCATTTAGTTTTGTAATCTAATGATATAAGGTTAAATAATAATACTAATAATGTTTTGTTTTTTTATATAAGCGGGGCAGTATGAGCTGCCCCGCTTGGTTAGTTGATAAATCTTGACTTCAAGACGGAGAGTTACTGCTCGTTAGCAGTCTTGACCAGACGGACATTGTGGGTGTTGTAGGTTTGGCCAGAGCCACCTGCATGATTGTTGAGCTTGAAGTGGAGTTTCCACAGCGCGTGATGGCTGGGATCCTCGGTGGAGGTCCAGTAACGGGACCACTGATTCAAAGTCTCCATGCAGGGGATAAAGACGGCACCAGCGGCTTCCATAGCAGCCCACTCCTGAAGAGTGTAGACATTGGCCTGGGGGAACTGCATAGTTCCACCGTAACCGTTGAAGTGTTTGCCACCAGTGGTGTCGCGATCGTTGTAGTTATCGGGAACCAGGATGAGGCCATCGACGGAAGTGCCGTTGTCCAGATTAATTCTGCCCAAGTTGTGGTTATGACCGCGGCGGGTATAAGCAGAGGTACCAGCTAATTTGTTCAGGGCATAGGCCCACTCGTCTCTGGTAAGGGTATACCAAGGATCGTTGGCGTTGTCCGTATTGACGGTGACGCCCCAATCGACGAAGTCGGCATAGTCCATGTCGCCACCCTCACCGGGAGTATCGAGACCATAGTTGCTGGCCACGGTGCTGGGGTGGAACAGGTCGCGAGGACCGTTGGCGGTAGCATTGTTGTAATGCTCGTACTGGGTGTTGCCCAGACGCCAGGCGTTGTTCTCATAAATCAGGTTACCCTTGGCGAAGTAGACCTGCTTGTTGTCGGAGACAGAGATGAGACCGTCGATGAAGGGGTCGGGAGCAAAGTCGGTGGCAATGTTGAGGGTGAAGTAATGGCTACGCTCGATGGCGATAGTAGCACCGGCGGGAGCGGTCTTCACGCGCTTGGCATTGTCGTAACGATAGATAGTGACCTGCAGGTTCTGGTAGTTGCCAGCGGGCATGGTGACGAAGAAGTCGTGACCACCAGTGATGTCCTGCGGGGTGGTGCAGATGAGGGTGGTGGTGGTGGTGCCTTCGGTACCGTTGGTGAGAACGGGGTTCTCACCGCTGTTGTCGATGTCGAAAGTGCCGTTGATGGCAGTCTCGGCAGTGACTTCGATCTTGTAGATGCTGACATTCTCCTGCTCGAGGTGAACCTTCAGAGCTCCGCAGAGGTTTTTGAAGTAGAGGTTCTCGTCAGTGGAGGTGGCAATCATGGGGAAGTTGGACATGAGGTTGCCGTCCTCGGTCTCCTGGAGGGCAGGGAGAGTGATGTTGCTGGCGCTGTTGGCCAGAGCAGCAGGATAGATAGCGGTTACTTCATCGCCCATGTAGGTGACGGGAGCACCCAGACGGCGCAGCTTGGCGGAACCGGGGTTGCCCTCCTCGGGGGTGGCGACGTAACGGCCGGGAACAAGACCGTAAATCATAACGGTATCGTTGGCATTCCACTGGATAGCGGTGCCGTTGTAAGTGGTTTTGGCATCGGAGCAATTCTCCACGGTGGCACGGAACTGGTACTCACCATTCTGTTCAACGTCTTTCTTGCAGGAGGTGGCACCAAAAGCAACCAATGCACAGAGGGAAAGGCTTACTAAAGTTTTCTTCATGTTTTGTTTGTGTTTGCTGATTCTTTTAAATTGATTGAACTTAAATGGATTGCGCGGAGGAAGCATCAACTCCATGTGGCGGAACCAGACTCGTTGAAAGACTCGATGGTGCTGTTACCGTCGTTCTGTACGTTGCTGAGGATAAATCCACGTTCAACGCGTGCTTCCATGGCCTCCACCTGGGGAGCCATGTAGGTCATCTTGATTGTTTTCTGTTCTTTTTTCATTTTGTTGTTTTGGGTTAATAAAATGGTTAATTAATAATGGTTTTGATTTGCCATAAAAGCGGGAGGCATGAGCCGTCCCGCTTCTACAGATTATTTCTTATTCATTGGTTTCGCGTGCGGTCATGACAAGACGGACACCGATGGGCTGATTGTCGTTCCAAGAGGAAGTGGAGCTCATGCTAGCATTGCTGGCCTTGAAACGCCAGCTCTGGAAACGCTCGCCGATACGGCTGACGGTCCAGTAGTATCCTTGAGTGGAAGCGCCGACTCCGACGGGGAGGAAGGCGGCACCGCTGGCTTCCATCTTGGCCCATTCTTCAACAGTGTAGGTGTTGGAGCTGAAAGAGGGATTGCCGCTTCCGCGAGGAACGAAACTGACACCTTCGGGGCAAGTCCAGACGTCCGGCACAATGACGAGGCCGTTGTTGCCAGCGATAGAGGCGAAGCCGTGCTTGGTGTTGCCGCGCTTGACGGTGTTGCGAATCATGAAGTCAATCTCGTCATAAGAAAGGACATACCAAGGATTCTCGTCCTGGTCGTCGTTGATGGCAGCGCCCCAGTCGACGAAGTTGGTGTCGCTCATGTCGCGGGTGAGGCCGAAGTCGGAGGTAGGTGTGCTATAGTAGAACTCGTCGCGCAGACCAGTGTTGGAATGGTTGTTGTAGTGAGCATACTGGTTGTCGGCAAAACGCCAGGCGCCAGTCTCGTTGTCGAAAAGGAGGTTACCCTTGGCAAAGTAGATTTGCTTGGTGTTGGAAACGGAGATGAGGCCGTCGACGAAAGGATCGGGAGCAAAGTCGGTGGCGATGTTGAGGGTGAAGTAATGGCTGCGCTCGATGGTGATGGTAGCACCGGCGGGCGCGGTCTTCACGCGCTTGGCATTGTCGTAACGATAGATGGTGACCTGCAGGTTCTGATATTCGCCAGCGGGCATGGTGACGAAGAAGTCGTGCCCGTTAGTGATGTCCTTAGGAGTGGTGCAGATGAGGGTGGTGGTGGTGGTGCCATCGGTACCGTTGGTGAGAACGGGGTTCTCACCGCTGTTGTCGA
>JAEEGI010005060.1_pt1 | contig 30518 bp, 25 predicted proteins | sample 8958751 | NCBI WGS metagenome assembly JAEEGI01 (sample SAMN16246545, study PRJNA631951) | gut metagenome | biome: gut microbiome; feature: rumen; material: KS-attached | host: Bos | place: Iran: Karaj | collected 2018-10 | reverse complement strand
TCAACAATAAAATCAAGACCATGAAACGGCAAGCCTATGGCTACAGAGACATGCCTTTCTTTAAGCTCAAACTCCTCTCCCTACACGACTCCACCTATCCATTTAGCGGATGAACCATTAATAAGAGGATAGCACATGATACTAATGCAAGTCTCTTTTTTGTGGGATTTGTCACACTGCGGGTTCCGTCCGCATAACAGCGTCGTATAACGATGATGTGTGGTCTTTGGAAATCTGAATTGAGGGTTATGGGGTAGGCTGTCCCCGAAGGGGACATGAGAATACAGGCAGGGGTGCAGCGAAGCGAAACCCCTGTACGACGGACACCCCACCAAACCCCAAACCCCGAAGGGGTGACAGAATAGTATCATGACGCCATCTGTCACCCCTTCGGGGTTCTATTTTTTGTTTACCATATCAGACAGGGGTTACACCCCTGCCTGTGTTCTGTCGCCCTTTCAGGGCTTTGTACTGCTGGATACAAGGGTTGAGCCTCTGCCTGTAAGGGCTATCTGGGTATGTTCCAACATTTCATTTTTGGGTAAATATACAAATCTATTCTTCAAAAGCAAACCGTTCATCGTATTGTATTCCGTATGCTTCAAGGAACAGTTTGTATTCTTCACGGAATGTACGTTTCTTGTGATGCTCTGCTTGATTACGGATATAGTTCATTGTTTTTTCAATCAATGTAGGGCTTACCGAGAATGCCCCATATCCTTCTTGCCAAGAGAATTTGGAATAATGGCTATCTAATTGTTTTATCCATTTGCTGCTGTCGGCCTTGATGACTCGTACGAAATCGGTCAATGCCATCGTTTTAGGTAATGAGGTTAGAATATGGACATGGTCTTCTATCCCGCCAACGATAATAGGAATGCCACCGAGATTGTTGATGATTCCGCCCAGATAAGCATGAATGCGTTCAAGGTCATTTTCACGCATTTTTACCCCATGGCTTTTTGTATGAAATATTAGGTGGATGTCGATTTTTACAAGGGTACTTGCCATATTTTGTATTATTTATTCTGTCGCACCTTCGGGGCTTGGTGCTAATTGCTGTTCACATTATACAGGGGTTGCGCCCCTGCCTGTGTTCTGTCGCCCCTTCGGGGCTTGGTGCTAATTGCTGTTCACATTATACAGGGGTTGCGCCCCTGCCTGTGTTCTGTTGCCCTTTCAGGGCTATTAATCCTCTAAAAATGTTTAAGGACACAATATGCGACCTTAAACAAAGATATGAGATGATGCTTATTCCTCCCTCGTAGAAGGGCATCTTGACGGTGACGGCCTTGAGAAGTTCTTTACTGTTCTTGATGTAGATCCTGGTGCCGGTCTTGGCTTTAGAAATCAAGCTGCTCCCATTCCGAAACGGGGACATAGATGTGGAAGGCTACCTCGGGGCCAGAAGCCAGTTTGCCTGCCATTTTCATACGGAAGCCGTTGTCGTCTTTCTCAACGATTACGGTGCCGATAGTGTAGGGGTCGGAGCTTTCGAAACTGGTGATGTAGTTTACCTCGGAGGTTACCCGGAAGAAGACGCCGCCACCTGTGGCCAGATTGTAGGTGCCGTTGGCGGGGTGGTCGGAGACGATGTTGAAGATGGGCAGCCCGTCGGCGGTTTTGTCTATTGCGAAAGCATCGATGTATACACGTCCACCATGCTCATACTTATAGGTACTGGTCATCTTGTAGATGGTTCCGTTGTATACCAGCGTGTTGGGGCCAACTTCTTTTTCTTTTTCCGGGGAGCACGATGTGGTGGAAAAAAACATTGTGGCTACAGCCACAAACATCATCAATAATTTGGTTGTTTTCATGTTGGATTGTTTTTTGGTGATAAAAAAGGGGATGAACGTGCACCCCCTTTTCTTAATTACCATTTGGTGCAAGATTATCCTTCGTAGAAGGGCATCTTGACGGTGACGGCCTTGAGAAGTTTCTCACGGACTTTGATGTAGATTTCGGTGCCGACCTTGGCGTACTCGGCGCAGATGAGGGCGGTGCCGATGTTCTTACCTGTGCTGGGGCTGGGGGAGCCGCTGCGCACTTCACCAATCTTTTTGCCTTCGGCGTTGCAGACTTCGTAGCCATTGCGGGCAATACCGCGGTCGATCATCTCGAATCCGGCCACTTTGCGTTTGAAGCCAGCAGCCTTTTGGGCAAGGAGGAGCTCCTTGTTGATGAAGTTGTTGTTCTCGGCTTTCAGCTTGACGATGAAGGCCAGCGGAGCCTCGAGGGGGCTCACGGTGTCGTCCATCTCGTGGCCGTAGAGGGCGAAGCCTTTTTCCAGACGGAGGGTGTCGCGGCAGCCAAGACCTGCAGGCATGATGCCGTATTCTTCACCAGCCTCGAAAACTGCGTTCCACACCTCGATGGCTTTCTCCTTGGGGATGTAGATTTCGCATCCGCCAGCGCCGGTGTAACCGGTGGTGGAGAGGATGATGTTGTCAATGCCTGCGAAGGTGAGGATCTTGAAGGTGTAGTACTCCATGTCGACGATGTTCTCGGAGGTCAGCTTCTGCATAGCCTTGAGGGCGTTTGGACCCTGAACGGCAAGCTGGGCCCACTGCTCACTCTCGTTGACGAAGTCTTTGCCAAGTTCCATGCCCATCTTATCGGCAATCTGGCTCATCCAAGCCCAGTCTTTGTCGATGTTGGCAGCGTTGGGCACCATGAAATATTCGTCGTCATGGACGCGGTAGACGAGCATATCGTCGACCACACCACCTTGACCGTTGGGGAGGCAGGTGTACTGCACCTTGCCATCGAAGAGGTCTTCGACGTTGTTGGTGGTGACATACTGCATGAAGTGCTTGGCGATGGGGCCTTTGGCGCGGAACTCGCCCATATGGCTCACGTCGAACACACCTACGTTGTTGCGGACATTGTTGTGTTCTTCAACCAATCCTGTGTACTGAATAGGCATGTTGTAGCCGGCAAATTCGGCCATCTTGGCTCCAAGTGAAATGTGGAGGTCTGTGTACGGAGTTGTTTTCATTATATTAATTGTTTGATTTATTATTATTTATGTCGTAAAATATATTATTATTGAATTTACAAATATACAATTTTTTTTTAAATAATTCCTAAAATTTTTCTTTCAGGTTCATGTTTAATGCTGTGTAGAGATGTTATGTTCCGTTGTTTTAAATTGTATTTCAAGGCATTCTGTGTGTAAAAAGGTCTTTTGCCGGGTTGTTATTTTGTTGTATTATGTGCATTCGTGGGTCGCTTCATATTCGTTAGTTGTTCCTCATTTATTCCTTCGTTCTTTCTCCGGAGAGGGATAAATGATGGTAGAAGTGACGGAGAGACGAGTTTGAAAGGGCGGAGGTGGGATTTGTGGGATGATGGTTAACTGCCAACCTGCCAACAGGGAGATTTGCATGGGCATGGTTGGGGGTGAGGGACACCGACAGTGGGCAGTCGGGGGAGATAAAAAAGAGGCACGACGTGGACGTGCCTCTTTTTTTAATGATTGAATTCTGTTGCGCTTACGGCTATTGTATGAACAGTTTGACGGGTTTGTTGTCACCAATGCGTACAATGTAGATGCCGGTTTGGGGTACTTTGAGGGTGACGTTTGAAGTTTGGCGGGTTTCGGATTGGGCAACGGTGCGGCCGAGGAGGTCGTAAACGAACACTGGTTGCCCTTCAACGCCTTGGATGGTGAGTTCGTGGTAGCGGGTGAGGATGAGATAGCCGCTGGTTTGTGATGCGTCGTTTATGCCGAGGGGTGTGCCGAAATAGGCTACGAAGACGGTGTCTTGGGTGAGGATGACCGAGCGTGGGTTCTCGGTGCTTTCGTCTTGCCACTTCATGAAGCGGAATCCGACTTTGGGGTAGGCATGGATGTTGATGACTTCGTTCCGGTTGTAGAGGCCTTGTCCGGTGACGCGACCGCGCGTGTCGTTGTCGGCAATGATGCAGGCGTAAACTTTGTCGCCGTTGTCGGGGCATCCGGTAAAGACAATGTTGTTACGGTAGCGGTTGCGGCTTTGAGTTCCATTGATAGTGTCGGCGTAGGGGTCGGGGTCGGTGGAGGTGCTGTGGTAGACGTATGACATTATGTCGTCGGTGTTGTGGGTGAAGAATTTCTGGCCGATGTAGGTGCGTGTGCCGGAGTTGTCGTCAATGGCTAAGAGGAGGTTGTCGGTGCCGTTGTAGTAGAAGGGGGCGTTGAGGATGATTTCGTTCCAGCCTTGTTTATATTCGATTTTGCCTTCGAAGACATTGGTGAGTTGGGTGACGGGCATGAGGGGTGTGGAGTCGTTGAAGTTGGCGAGGGAAGTGTTTGCCATGTAGACGGTGCATTTTTTCTTTGATATCTCTTGGGTGCTGTTGTAGTAGATTTTGAAGGAACTGATGGTCATGGCACCCTCGAGTTCGGAGGCGAGGAAGATTTGTTGGGAGTAGTTGTAGTCTTCTCCGTTTGCATAGGGTATGCCGGTGCGCTCCACTTCCTGGTTGAGGTCAATCTGCAGGGATGTGGCATTGTTGCATATCTGGGTGGTGACGGAGGTGTTGGTGAAGTCGCTGGTGTCGCGGTAGGTGTTGCCGTCGTGGTTGTACAGGCCTGCAATTTTGATATCGTAGAGGGTATTGGATGAGAGGTTGGAGAGGGTGATGTGCGGCGAGGATACGGTTTGGTGCAGGAAGTTTTCATTGCTGCCGTTTGGGCGGTAGTATATGTTGTAGGCCTCGAAGTTGCCAATCCACGAGAGGGTGATGGTGGAGGTGGTTATGCGTTCGATTTGAAGGCGTGCGGGGCGTGGGTAGTTGCTATAGTAGAAAGTGATGGAGTCGCCGGGGGTGGAGATTTTTGTGATGGAAAATGTCGGGTCGGGGGTTCCGTCGGTGAGGTAGGGATAGATGGCTCCGGAGGGAGTGAATTGGCTGCGCGAGCGGCGTGGGGTAAAGTAGGCATTGCTGATGAGGCCGTTCTCGGTGTTGCTGTTTGAATTGGGGCGGAAGAGCCATATTTCGTCAAAGTGGTCACGGCCGTTGTATCCGGCGTTTCCTTCAAAGCGGGTGTCGATACGGTAGACGAGGAGTCCCTTGCCGGGGAGGGTGGTTTCGAAAGTCTCCTCATTGTCGCGGTATTCGACTACGTAGAATTGGTCTGGGTCGCTGCTGGGGAAGCGGTAGGCGACATTGCCAGGGGCGCTGTCGGCCACGGAGTGGAGGGTATAGGTGCCGGGGGTGGCGACGAGGGGGATGGAGTCGAGCCAGTTGCCGTATTTGTATTTCATGTAGGCGCTCATGTGTTGGGGCGGACGCGAGTTGGTGGCCATCAGATCCCAGGGGCCGACCGGCGAGATGTCGGTGCCGCGGTTGTAACGGTAGAGGTCGGGGGCACCGAGCGAGTGGAACATCTCGTGGCAGAAAGTGCTGGTGCCGAAATAGGAGTCGCCCGAACCTTCGAGAGCGAGATTGAAAGTGCTGACCCTCTTATTGTTGATATACACCTCGCGGCCATAGAGATTCCACTTGTGAGGCCAAAGCAAGTCGCTCCATCCCGCGGCGGGACCCTTGACGACGAAATTCACATTGTCGATTTCGCCATCGTTGTTGCAGTCGAGAACAATGTTCGAAGGGATGGGTGCGGAGTCGTTGATATAGTTGACGGCACCGACGATGAGTTCGAATTCGCGTTCGCGGCGGCTGTCGTCGTTGGTATAGCCAATCGTGTTGTATTCGGTATAAGGCATAAAATAGTCGCGTGGATGGGGACATCGGTACGAGAGGATATTGTCGCCGTCGGGTTGCGGAGCGTAGTACGTGCGGACGAATAATTTGTTGTACGAGGCATGTTTGAAATAGTTGTAGACCGAAGTGGAGCTTTCCGACGAAGAGTCGCTGAACATATAGTCGACATTGGAGAGGGGACGGGAATAAGGCGTGTCGTCGGCAAAGCGGATGAAGATGATAAGGTTGCAGAAATCGCCATGGTTGCGACCGCTTGTTTTGGGTTTTTCAATGCGGTATTGCTCGGGAATTTCCCAGTATTTGCGGTGTTCGAGCCACTGGTCGTACGTGATGTCCAATCCCGGAGCGACGCCGAGAGAGGCGGGATTGAGCGTGCCGACAGGGTGGGCGGACGGCTGAACACCCCCGGCAGGCGAGGGAACGGCGTAGACCCACCAGCCGCTCACGGCCTGGACAATAGTGTAATTCTGTGCATCGTGGTAACGATGGTAGCACTCGTCGCCCGTGACGAAGAAACGTACCGTGTCACCGTTGGGTTGAACCCTGAAGACGGGCATCCTTTCCACATAAACGGCATGGGCGGAAAAACAGTTTAGAAGCAAAGCCGTCAAGAGGATAGTTCTGATAATGAATTTCATGATTAATAAATGTTACTGTATTTTATTGTAAATGGATTTTTTCAAAAAGAGCGCCTGAAGAATGCCCCGAAGTGCAAGATAGACTATAAAGGCAGTCCATAGGATGTTGTTCCAGACAAAGGTGTCGGCGAGGTGTTGCGGGAAGATGGTTTTGCCCAGATAATAGACGGCAAAGAACATCGCGGAGGCGATGAGCATGCATATAAGCATGGTGCGGGAGGCTGTGGCTCCGACAAATATGCCGTCGAAAAGGAAGGCTGCAAACCCGCAGACGGGTATGATGAGTGTCCAGAAGAGGTATTGTTGGGCTCCGTTGATGATGTCGGGTTTGTCGCTGAAGAGACGTAAGATCCATTCGCCCCCGAATGCGTAGATGAGGGTGAAAAGAATGGTGAGAATGAAGCCCCAACGGAGCAAGAGTTTAACGGTGAGACGGAGGGATCGGCTGTCCCGGGCACCGATATATCGTCCTACAAGCGATTCGCCTGCATAGGCAAAGCCGTCCATAATGTAGCTGAAGAGGGTGAAAAATTGCATTATGAGGGCATCAATGGCAAGGACTTCGGGACTAATGCGGCTGCTGGCGGCAGTGACGAATGTGAAAACAGTGGCCAAACAGACTGTGCGGAGAAAAATGTCACCGTTGACTTTGAAGAAGGGTTTGAGTTTGTTCCATGGCAAGGATTCGCGAATGAGTGGTTTGAATTTGAAAGAGAGGGTGGTGCGGGATTTGATACGTTTCATTTCGCGATAAAGGAAAACGAGGCCTATAGCGAAACCACTGTATTGAGCAACGACTGTGCCGAGGGCCACACCACGGATGTCCCAGTGGAAAACCATCACAAAGAGGAGGCTGCATGCAATGTTGACACAGTTGAGGAAGATGGCTATCCACATGGGGAGTCGCGAGTTTTGCATACCAATGAACCACCCTTTGACGGCATAGAGGCCAAGGGTGGCGGGAGCAGCCCAGATGCGCACAAAGAAATAGGTTAGGGCAAGTTGAAGCACTTGAGGTCCGCCTTTGAAGATGACTAAGGACAAACGGCTGATGGGCCATTGCAGCAATATGAGGAAGAGGGCTACTGAGAAGGCAATGGAGATGGCTCGAACAAAGATGCGCACGGTTTCGTCGAAGTCGTGCGCACCGTATGCTTGGGCTGTAAATCCACTTGTTCCCATGCGGAGGAATCCAAAGTTCCAATAGATAAGGTTGAATATCTGTGTGCCGATGGCAATGGCACCTATATGGCTGGCACTGAGATGCCCGACGATAGCCATATCTACCATTCCCAATAAGGGGACGGTGATGTTGGTGATGATGTTGGGCAGTGCCAGCGATAGGATGCGTTTGTTCATGTTCAGAGGTCGCACTGGACGACGTTGAGAATCCTGCGGCTTCCTTTCTCGGAGACGAAGGCTACTAAATGGCTGTGCGCTTCAACAACCCCTTGGGGGATAGAAACGGGGAGGGTGATGAAATATTTCATGCCCTTAGCTTTGCCAACATTGATGGGTAAGCCCCAGATGTCGGTGTAAATCTCGCGGAGGACGTGGTTCTGGGCGTAGTGTTCGATGTCGCCGCCGGTACGGCTTTGAGTGGTGAAGATGCTGTCTTCGGTGAGCAGGAGGGTGAGGGTGAGCTCTTCGTTGACATCTTCCTCAAAGCCGATATGCACATCGGCAGTGATTTTGCTGTCCACTTTCGCTTTCTCCATCAGCATGGACACGGCAGGTTTCCCGTTGACTATAGCGTCCACTTTGTCGTTGATGCCTCCGATGGGATTGAAGTGAGCGCCGCGGTTGATCATTGCAGCAGGAAGGCCGGTGGCGACGCCGATAAAGCTCTCGTACCATTCGTTGGCTTTCTCGTTGCGCAAGTCGGGATCGTTGCCTAACGGGCGGCCAAAAGCACCGGAATGGACGGCCACGGCAATCAGTTTATCGCCATATTGGTCCAGGGCAGCATGGATGACTTCGTCGGCGGTGGGGCAGTTGACGCACCGCACACCGGTATATTTCTCGACCAAGGCACGCTGCTGGGTGGGGATCTCTTTCAGGCTGACAAGCCATTCGCCGGTGACGCCGCTGGGGATGATGTATTCGTTTTGCTCTATTTTATCGCACGAGGCGGCTATCGACAAGAGCGCTATGAACAAAGTGTAAAGGACTGTTCTTTTCATTGCTATTCATGTTGTGCGGAGAGTCTCCGCAGTGTTTTCGTTAATTCGTTAATTCGTTAATCTTTTGAATTTGTTAATTCGTAAACGTGTTAATTCGTTAATCGATTTACACATTAACACATTCACATATTCACACGTTAACACATTAACACAGTAACACATTCAGAACGATGTTGTGAGACTGAATGTGAGGCCATTGCTGGCGGGCACCTGACGGCACACGCCGCCGATGCAGAGAAGACCTTCGCGCTGTTTGCCGTAGCCGAGCTGCAGACGGGTGGCGTCGTGGGTGTATCCCACACTGATGTTGTAGTAGTTGGCCTTGTTGCCGTCGTTGTAGACGTACTGGTCGCTGGCGGAGATGAACCAAGCGCTGGCGAAGTTGTATTCAACAAGTCCCATAATCCAGTCGCCACAGCGTTTGTCGTCCACTTCGGCGTCGTACTTGCTGTCGCTCCCCATCCATTCGGCTTCAAAACGGAGTACATTCTTCCTGTTCACCTTCCAGGTCATGTCGGCCACAACCACATGGTTGTGATGCAGGTCGCCCGAATGCCCCTCAACAACGGGGTTGAAGATTTGGTAGCCGTAGGTGCAGGTGAGCTTGAGAGCGGAGCTGAGTTTCTTGGCCACTTCGAGCGAGAGGTCGGTGTAATACAAGTCGCCGGTCTTGAACCATGAAGAGGTGTAGCCGTCGGTACCCATGAAGCCAATATGATTGGTGTCCAACCCAGTGATGACGGATCCATTGAAGTGGATATCCGTGCCATACCTGCCGCCAAGAAGGGTCCCCTTCTTTATTTTGTACATCACATCGCCCTGCAAGCCCATCTCGCCGGTGGTCTGTGTGGCATAGGGGTACATGTTGAGGAAGGCGTATGTGTGCTGTTTGGTGATTGCGGGGATATAGTTGATATACAGCATCTCGCCACCTTCGGAGCGGGATGATTTGAAGCACATGTTGTCTATGCGTTTGGCTTGAAGGTTGGCGCTGAATCCCTTTTGTGAGTAGGTGGCATTGAGCATCAAAGCCTCCCCCTTGCGGTAGATATAGCTGTTCATCATGCAGGGGTCCTGCCCCTTGCGGGCATACTCGGCCTGGAGACCCCAGTTGCCATAGCTCATGTCCATACGCACGGCGCCGGCTCCCACATTCCTGGGGAGGTTGAGTTTGTAGCCATTTTCTTGGGTGGCAATAAACTCGTCGGGTTCATACTTACTCACAAAACCGGCACCGAAGGTGGCGCGCAGTTTGCTGTCGGCCATAGAGGTGATGAGGCTGTTGAGGTTCACCTCGCCGTCGATACCCCTCACAATGTTTTCGGAAATATAATTCCAGAAATAACGCTGGACACCGGCCAGAGCCTTGATGGTGACCCCGCTGAACGGGCGCAGGGTGACATTCAAGCCGCGGAGCGAATTGTCGACACCCAAATAGCGGTCCTCATAGGCACGAAGAATCATGCCGCTGCCGAACTGCTCGTAAAAATTACCCGCCGTGATGCTGACCATCTCCCCTTGATAGCTGGCGAAATAGTTGGGTATCCCCATGCCCTTGTATCGATAGTCAAAACCCAGCATAGGGTTTAGATACGCCTCGAAACGCATACCGGCACTGAAATTGCCGTTAGTATAGAGAATGTCGGCACGGGCGTTTGACAGTAAGTTTTCCGGCACGTCCGTGGCACCAATGAGTGAATCGGCATGTGACACCTGCCCGTCCAATTGAATATTACCCGTAACATGTCCCCCCATGATCCCTTGAGCCATAAGCGGGAATGCCGGCAAGCACAGCAAAGCCAAGAGAGGGATGATTTTTTTCATGGTAGTCATCTCTTTGTCGTGTATAAAAAGTTGATGCTTCATATTCAATTGCCCGATTCGGCAGCCACTTTTCTTACCACTTCAATCAACTCCTCCTCGTCGCCCTCGACATAAGAGGCGTGCTGCCATACGATTTCGCCCTTGCCGTTGATTACAAACGTGTGAGGGGGATTCACCACATTCATGGCTCGTTTGAAGTCCTGGTTCTGGTCAATATATACTTCATATTCCCAACCATTCCCGTCAACATGGGGCTTAACACGCGAGGCACTGCGGGCATCGTCAATGGAGATGGCTACAATCTTTACACCGGTTTCTTCCTGCCATTCTTCGTACAATTCTTTAATTGTGTTCAGTTCGCGGTTGCATGGTTTGCACCATGTAGCCCAAAAGTTCACAATGATGGGCTTTCCGTCATTCTGGATGGCAGATGACTGGACGGTGCTGCCGTCAAGGGCTTTTAGCGTGATGTTTTGAGGCAAGGTTGCATTTTGCGCCATGGCGAAACACCCAATAGTCAGACTAATCACTGTTAAAAAGAATCTTTTCATGATAAGATAGTTTTAAATTGTTTATTATTTATTTTGTATTCAATTCTGTGCTTTTATTGTAGTGTCTATATAATTTGTTAGTATCGCTTGATACGGTTTATAGGCGAGTCGGTTATACTAATAAGTGTAGCATATTTTCCAATGCATTGCGGGACGGGCTGTCGGGTAGTTGTTTCAATGCGGTTGAAGCAAGTGCCTTGTGCTGGTCAATCAGTGTTTGGGGACTTGAAGTAGAGGGTAGCTGAATGTCGTGGACGGTTTGTTCGTCGGCAAGGTCATCAAGCATCTGGAATACGAGTCCATAGTGATAGCCAAAGTCGTGCAATGCTTTGCGATATGGTGAGGGTTGGTTTGCAGCCAATGACAAAGCACCAAGTTCGCAGCAGGTGGACATGAGCGATGCTGTTTTTGATCCGATTATGTTCAGATAGATGTCTTGTGTAATGCTTTTTCCAGCAGTCCAGTACAGTTGGGCTAATTCTCCACGGCTCATCGTGGCTACAGTTTCGGTTATCAGTATTGATGCTTCACGACTCTCGGTTTTTTGCAAGATAGACATGACCTGTGCCAGATAATAGTCACCGCACAATACGGCTACTTGGTTGCCCCATATTTTTTTTATAGATTCACTACCGCGTCGGTTATCCGATTCGTCCACCACATCGTCGTGCATAAGTGTTGCATTATGCAGCATCTCCATTGCAGTGGCCAGCATAATGTGTCCAAAAGAAAGATGTCCGCAGGCTTTGGCAGATAACAATACAAGGAGAGGCCGCAGCCGTTTCCCTTGGTGTCGGCATAAGTAATCCTCCACTTGGTTCAGCAAAGAGATATCAACGTTTGCTACATCTCCGAGGGTGTAACGGTCATATTCCTTTGAAAAAGCAAGGAACTCATCGTGTACAGTTAACCGTATGTCTTCTATAGTCATTGTAGTATGTTGTTTAAAATATTTATTTATTCACTTAGTTTCACTCCCCTTGCCGTTACGATGGCTACGTTTCTCTTTAGTTCGTCAGTGATGTGTATCAAATACACACAAGAGGTTTTCCCGTGTTTTATGCACTCTGTTTCGGCTGTCAATAGATTCCCTTTGGGCTGCGTAATAAACTCAATGTTGCTTCCTGACGTAACCCAGGCAATGGGCATGTCCTGTTCGAGGCATTTGCTGTTGGCAGCTGCTGCGAAAGCAAGGTCGGCAAGCGTGAACATCACACCACCCATCACAGCTCCCATGGCATTGCGCAATCCTTCTGAAAGGGGCACACTGCAGCGGGCATACTCCTGTTCGACAGCATCTATGGCCACGCCGGTGGCCTGTGTCGCATATGTATCTTGGCTGAAAATATGTCGGGCTTTAAGCGTTAAATTCGTCATACAGTGATGATATCTTGTTGTATAGTGGCTTGCTTACTTTGACAAGCGGCAGTCGCAGGGTGTTGCCTATTTTCCCTTGTTGTTCCATCAGGGCTTTTATGCCCGAGGGGTTGCCTTCTTCGAAGATGGCGTTCATCAGGGGGAGCATGCGGAAGTGCAGGGGGACGGATTTTTTCACGTCGCCTTTCAGAGCATATTTTACCATGCTGCTCATTTCGTTGGGCAGTGCATTTGCGATGACGGAGATGACTCCCTGTGCTCCCATCAGCACCATGGGGAGGGTCAGACTGTCGTCGCCCGAAATGACGATGAACCCTTCGGGTTTGCCTTGCAGGATCTGCATCACTTGCGCCATATTGCCGGAGGCTTCTTTGATGCCGATGATGTTGGGGCATTCGCGTGCGAGGGAGAGGGTGGTTTCGGCGGTGATGTTGACTCCCGTCCGTCCGGGGACGTTGTATATGACTACAGGCACGGGCGATGCTTCGGCAATTTGTTTGAAGTGTTGTGCCAACCCGCGTTGGTTGGGTTTGTTGTAGAAGGGGGATACGGACAGTATTCCGCTTATTCCGTCGAAATTGGTGTTGGCTATGGCGTCTCTCACGGCCAGGGTGTTGTTTCCGCCCAGGCCCAGCATGATGGGGCAGCGCCCTCCCACGCATTCCACGATGAAGTCTTGAAGGGCATGACGCTCGGTGTCGGTCATGGTGGCGGCTTCGCTGGTTGTGCCCAGGGCGACGATGTAGTCCACGCCGCCTCCGACGATGTCGTCAATCAGCCGTTCCAGCCGGCTGAAATCTATTGTTTCCTGTTTTCGGAAAGGGGTGACTAAGGCCACACCTGTGCCAACGAATGGATTTTTCATGATATGCTATTTTATAATTTCTTTTAACTGCAATCTGTTCGGTTGTTATGGGTTTACGATTTTTTTATCCTGATTAGGTATTCAAGTATGTTGGTGAGGTAGCGGGAGAGTTCGAAGGGCTCGTTGCCCATGATGATGAGGTCGTATATATTTAGATAACTTTTGGTGTCGTTGCTTTTTTGATCGGAGGGGGAGGGGAGTGGCGGCGTACCGCCATATCCCACCCGAAGGCTTGAAGATGCGTTGAGTGTGACGTAGGGGCCGTAGAGGTCGCTACCCGTGGTGGTGTCGATAAGCACATCGTAGTGATAGCTGGAGAAGAACTGCATGAATTCCATTTTTGGCAGGCCGTATTTGTCCAACAGTTCATCGGCGTTGTGTGGCAGTTCAATCTTCCTTACCATACAGCCCCGGTTGGTCATATGGTGGGTGAACTGGCTTAGTGTTATTTGTTCAGCATCGGAGAGGCAGCGGGCAATAACACCGATACTTCTCACCTCGTCAAGGTGCATGATCTTTTTTCGGTGAGGTTTGGACACAAGTTCCTGCATCAGGTTGGCCCGATATTGCTCTCTTATTTTCTCTACTACGTTCATGCTTCTATTGTTTAGTGTGGGATGGCAATGGGTGACGCTTTGTTTTCTGTATTCATTTTGGCCGGGTCTTTGCTCAGCTTAAAGGTCATGCGATGGATAGGGGAGGGACCGTGTTGCGCCAAGGCGGTGTAATGGCCTGCGGTGGGGTAGCCTTTGTTTTTGTTCCATCCGTATTCGGGATGCTGTTTGTGCATCTCGTTCATATAGTCGTCACGGTAGGTCTTCGCCAGAATCGAGGCAGCAGCGATGGACAGGTATTTACCGTCGCCTTTGACTATAGTATAATAGGGGATAAGCCCTTCGTTGTAGAACCGGTTGCCGTCTATGAGAAGCAGTTCGGGTGTGACGGACAGTTTGGCAATAGCTAAATTCATCGCGTGCATGGATGCCCGAAGGATATTGGTTTTGTCAATCTCCTCTGCAGTGACACTTGCTACAGCCCATGCCAATGCGTCGTGTTGGATTTCTTCACGAAGGGCATATCGTTGCCGTTCGCTGAGTTGTTTAGAGTCGTTCAAACTTTCGTTGCAATAATCTTTGGGCAATATCACCGCTGCAGCATACACGGCTCCGGCCAAGCATCCTCTTCCTGCTTCGTCGCAGCCGCATTCAATCAAGTCGGGTGTATATTGACTCTTCAACATGGGTTTCGACTTGGTTTTAGGATATTAAAGGAGTTGTCCAATTTGTGACAACAAAGAACAAGACCACGGCAATAAACAACAGGTTCAGCCATATCTCTTTGTTGTGCCTTCCAAAACTCATCGACCCCACCGACCCCGAATCGATAAAAAGATATGTCACACAGCACGCAAAAGGGATGGCATAGTTTGCTGCTGCGATAGGGAACAAGCGTGTGTATCCAGCCAGAGCCACGCTGCCGATAATGAAAAGAAGCAACGTCGTGACATTTTTATTGAAGTTGATATTGCGGTTTCTGCTCATCCCCATTATCCGTAGGATACCCAATACAAGCAGCAGCAAGAAGACAATGCTCACAATCCACTGGATTAAAGTGCCCCCAACGTGTAGATGGAAATCTGTCAGTGTATAAAATAGCAAGTAGTTGCGATAAAACATTTCATCGCAAACCCAGTAATACGTCTCAACCAGAATCCACGGCGCCAGAAGACCCAGAATAAACATAGTCCAATCACGCCAGCTGTAGAGACTATAATTGAACATGCTGATGATTACAGGGATGATGAATACCGCCATAGTGGGGCAAAGCAACATGGCCAGACCAACACAGGCCGCGGCTCCAAAGGTCTTGTCCAGCCCGATGGAAAGAAGAGTGCTGGTGAGCAACAATTGCTCTATGGCAAGCAGAAGAAACAGCGTCCCCAACAAAACAGGAGTCAGTGCCGGGCGACCTATACTCATGGCTATTACGAAAAAGAGAACCGGCATCAATGTCCCTTGTCCAATAAGTTTATGTCGGTATAGTATGCTTGTAAGTAATACTCCTTCCGACAGCATCAGGACAAAGGCAAGTATGGTGGAGACCAAAGGGCTCAAGGCTCCTGTCAACCAATAATACAGACTGCCGCCGCCGGGGGCAGGGGTCGATAAAGGATGGGCAAAACTTCTTGCCCACATCAGCCCTGCCACTGCCAACACGACAATAATCTGTACAATGATATTGTTATTCCTAAATGACTTGAGCATTATTCTCCTTTTGTTGCTGTATGAAATTGTTAGGTTGTTTCTATTAATCTATTAGTGAACCAGTCTTGCTGTGCGGGCACCACATTTCAAAATATAGATGCCGTGAGGCAACTCCGAGATGTCGAATGTGTCTTCCATCACCACGTTCTTGCTCATCATCAGAATACCGTTTATGGAATAGATATTTACCACCTCGGGGGTGTGGCGGCCGGTCATCACTTTTATTATATCAGAGGCAGGATTCGGCCATACCTGTAGTGATTTTTCAAACCACTCCTGTGAAGCATTGTTGATGTCCACACGTGCCAACGCCTCGTTAACAGCGTTCAAGGCATCGACTTTACCCCATCCCCAGCCGTCGCTCATACTGTCGCGTTCATGTAAAGGGCCTGTGCGGATGTCATTGCGGGAAGTTTGGCAGAGTATTTCCTTCACCTGTGCAGGTGTCAAATCCTTGTTGGCTTCGAGTAGCAAAGCCACTATACCTGTCACTGCGGGGCATGACATAGATGTTCCCGACATTCTGCTCCAAATATAATTCGTTCCTCCATGCGAGAAGGTCATTACTGCATTGTAAGCCTCAGTGGTCATGGAACTAATAGAAGAAACCACAAGGGCACCGGGAGCTGAAATCTCTGGTTTGCGTCGACCATCAATCAGTGGGCCATGGCTCGAAAAAGAGGTCAAGTTTCCATAATTTATTGACCCGTCCATGTTTGTTCCGTCGGCATTGTGCGCAGCCACGGCAATGCAGCTCTCGGAGCATGCAGGCTCTCCCACGCCATAGCTGTTGTCGCCGTCGGTGTAGTTGGGGAGCGAACCTTTCTTGAATTCCGCTCCCATGTTTCCTGCCCCGTTTTCCAGTATGCACAAATTCCATGCGTGTACGGTCCCTTCGGCGGCGGTGAATGCCAGATGGATGTTGTATCCTTCCACTTTGTCTACATTTAGTACCATGTGGGGACGGCCGTTAAAGATGTTGCTGTTCTCCACTATCAACTCAAAGTGGAGCCTGTCGCCGTTCGGTGCCACCATAGTGCTGTCTAAATAGTATACTCCGTCTATGAAATTCATCTGGGGATAGGTGTTGTTGTCGGAAGTGCTCACCCAAGGCATGCACACGGAGTCGCCATTCTTTACCATGGCAAACGACATGTCGAAATGCTTGCCGGGTTCGCCCCACAGGGCAATGGCCTCGCCTATTCCGGGAGAACCGTAATAGGTGGCAATGGTGCGCAGGGTGTCTTGTCTGCCGCTCTCGAAAGTGCGGGAAGTGTGGAATTTGTCATCGCCGCAGTTTCCTCCGCTGACCACAAACACGATACCGCTGTCGGAAAGATTGTTGATGGCTTGGCTTGCAAGTGATGTGCCGTCGATGGGTCCGAGGGTGTACATCCCCCAACTGTTGTTGACCACAAGGCGTTTGCCTTCCTCTTTGGCCACGTTCTTCATCCAGCCCACTGCATCAATCCATGATGCAAGGTCGAGATAGAACGAAGCAAAAATGAGATTGGCGTCGGGGGCTTGTCCTTTATATTTGCCTTCAATTCCGCGGCCCGCACAGATTCCTGCCACATGGGTGCCGTGGGTGGCATATCCATAAAGTCCCGAAGTGTCGCCGCCGGCCTCAAGCAGGTCGTGGCGTCCAACAATCTCGGTACCATAGTCATACCCTTCGGGGGCGGGGCCTTTCAGTCTGAACTGGTCCCATGCGCGGAGAAGACGACGGTTGTCGGTTCCGTTGTTGTTATAGTTCGGGTGTTTGTAGTCGAAGCCCCAGTCGGTGATACCTATCAGGACGTCCTTTCCCGTATAACCCCTTGGAAGACCTGCACCGGCATGCACACTGTCGGTACGGGTGTCGAAGCGGGTTCGGTTCATGGTGGGGAACACCTTTTGCGAAATGCTGTATTGTATGATGTATGGGTTGCTTTCAAGCATGTATAGTTTGTTCAGGGGTACTCTCAGCGTGACGATGTTCCCAGCCTTGGTCCCTACAATGATGCCTTGTTTTTTGAGCTGCTGTATGTCAATCCCGTCAGCCACTTTGGCAAGCAGACGCACTTGCTCTTCACCCGATTTTGTTTGCCCGAGTTTCTGCAATTTCACTTGTGTTATGCCGTCGCATTTGTTGCTGTTCAGGCTTACCCTTTGTCCGAATGCCTGCACCGATGCAAGCAATATCGATAAGATGATAATAGTTTTGCGCATAATTATGTGAATTGTTAATCTTCAATTTCTTGTTCTACTTTTCCGTTTTTGTATATGGCATGGGTCACCTTGCCTTTGCTGTTTGTGTAACGGCCTTCACCGTTGTATCTGCCGTTTGCCCATGAACCCGTATATCGGGCACCGTTCTCAAAGATGTATTCTCCTTGACCGCTCATGGCTCCGTCATGCCATTGCCCGGTATACGAAGCCCCGTTTGGCCATACTTTTTTTCCATTGCCTTCCGGCACCCCGTTCACAAGGTCGCCTTCGTAAACGCTGCCGTTGATATATGTGAATGTCCCGTGTCCTGTTTGGGACATCCCGTCGGTGAATTCGCCTTCAAGCTCATCGCCGTTCGGAAAAAATATCTTTCCGGGACCGATCATCTTGCCTTCAACCCATGTGCCCTCGCAGCGCCCCCCTTTGGCATAGGTGTACACCCCTTTGCCATGGTATTTCCCTTTGATCCATTCCCCTTCGTAACGGTCTCCATTGGGGTAGTCCATCGTTCCATAGCCGTTGGGTCGTGTAAACTTATCATATGTGCCATGATAAACATTTCCGCTCTTATATACCACGGGGCGGGATACTTGACCTGTCGCAAAAGGACTGTATGCCAATACAATCAGTCCAATGATTAAGAGTTTTTTCATTGTTTTCATATGCGCATATTTTTTTGCAAAGATACAAAAAAAATGGAATCTGATGTTTTTTTTACTTCAAAAGAGACTAAATTTAACCCCAACCGGTCATCGGAGAATATCGCCGGGGGCAATAATCCTGTTTTTCGAGCGAAAAAAAGCGCATCTGGATTGTCGATTGTGTATATGTTTCTTTATTTCAGTTGCTTGTTATATGTTTGCCGAGCATGACAAGGGACGTCGTTCCCAATCACAGACACCGCTCGTCATTCGTTCGTTCACCCTCAGTTATTCCTTCGTTCTCCCATCGTTCTCCCATTTTCGAAGGAGAAATGAAGGTATAGGTGACGGATAAGTGAAAACGAAGAGGCGGGGGATGGGCTATGCGAGGACTCTGAATACGCTAATGTGATAATGTGTGAAAAAAAGTATAGTGCACTAATGGTTGCACGCTGCGACAAATTAACGCGGCCAGACATGATGCCTTTGATATAAACATGCAATTTTCAATGTATGTGTCTTTTATGGAAATATTAACAGTCTTCCTTTTTTTTCTTTTTGAAAATAATGATAATTTATTGTTTTTTTTTCGTATTTTTGCACTTTCAATTAATAAAGCATTGTTTATCTAAATCTTATTAAAATGTCAAACGATCAGATAGTTAATAAAGATGACCTCGTCGTCCGCTTTGCCGGTGACTCTGGCGACGGTATGCAGTTGTCGGGTACGCTGTTTTCCGACGCCTCTGCATTGACGGGTAACGACATCGCCACTTTCCCCGACTATCCTGCTGAGATTCGTGCTCCTCACAACACAATCGCAGGCGTTTCGGGTTATCAAGTGCATGTGGGTAACCATATTTATAGTTCGGGCGACAAGTGTGATATTCTTGTGGCCATGAACCCAGCCTCTTTCAAATCCAATTTGAAGTGGGCAAAGAAGGGTGCTTCGGTGATTGTGGATATCGACACTTTCACCGACGAGGCTATGGAGAAAGCCGGTTACAAGGAGAATCCTTTCACCGAGGAAATGGAGCGTGCCTACACCATCATTAAGGCTCCCATCACCTCGTTCACCGCTCGCATCGGTCAGGAACAGGGTGCCGACAAGAAGACTGCCGACAAGTGCCGCAACATGTTCGCACTGGGTATCATCTTCTATATGACGCACAAGAAGCTTGACCAGACTTTTGCTTATCTGGAGCGCAAGTTTGCCAAGAAGCCCGATGTCATCAAGCTGAACAAGGCTGTGCTGAGCGAAGGATATGAGTATGCCGACAAGTTGGAGGTGATACACTCCCATATCTTCGAGGTGGCTCATGCCGAGATGCCCAAGGGCCGCTACCGTAATATCACAGGTAACGTGGCCACCGCATGGGGTCTGCTGGCTGCTTCGGAGCGCAGCGGTCGCCGCCTGTTCCTTGGCAGTTACCCCATCACTCCCGCCACGGACGTGATGGTCGAGCTGTCGAAGCACAAAGCTTTGGGCGCACGTGTGTTCCAGGCCGAAGACGAGATTGCAGGTGTTTGTTCCGCCATCGGTGCCAGCTATGCCGGTGCTTTGGCCTGCACCAGCACTTCAGGTCCCGGCTTGTCGCTGAAGAGCGAGGCTTTGGGTCTGGCTGTGATGACCGAACTGCCCTTGGTGGTGGTTGATGTCCAGCGCGGCGGCCCCTCCACGGGTCTGCCTACCAAGACCGAGCAGAGCGACTTGAACCAGGCTCTCTATGGCCGCAACGGTGAGGCTCCCCTTATCGTCGTTGCCGCTTCGAGCAGTGCCAACTGCTTCTACTGGGCTTACACCGCAGCCAAACTGGCTTTGGAGCATATGACTCCCGTCATCCTGCTCACCGACGGCTATCTGGGCAATGGCTCACAGCTGTTCCGCATCCCGAAGGTTGCCGACCTGCCGAGCATCACTCCGCGTCTGGCCAAGCCCAACGATCCGAACTACCGTCCGTTCCGTCGCGACCCCGAGACCTTCGCCCGCGAATGGGCTCTGCCCGGCATGGAAGGTCTGCGCCACCGTGTAGGCGGCCTTGAGAAATGCCCCGACGGTCCTCTCAGCACCGACCCCGAGAATCATGCCTTGATGACCTACAACCGTCAGGAAAAGGTGAACCGCGTGGCCAACTACATCCCTGATCAGGAGGTGACTGGCAATCCCGAGGGTGACCTGCTTGTTATCGGTTGGGGTGGCACTGCTGGTGCCATTACCTTGGCTGTTGAAGAAATGAACAATGAAGGCAAAAAGGTGGCTTACACCCACTTCAACTATATCTGCCCGCTGCCTAAGAACACTGGCGACATCTTGCGCAAGTACAAAAAGATTGTGGTTTGCGAGCTGAACAACGGTCAGTTTGCCGGCTACCTGCGCACCCAGTTCCCCGAATGCCCCATGCATCAGTATAACAAAATCATGGGTCTGCCTTTCGAGGTTGGCGAGTTAAAAGAATGTTTCACCAAAATTTTAGGAGAATAAGTCATGGCACAGAGACATTTCGTTCCCAAAGCGGACAAAGAATATACAAAGGCTGATTTCACCAGCGACCAGATGGTAAAATGGTGCCCCGGATGCGGCGACCACGCCATTCTTTCCTCCCTGTTGAACACCTTCCCCAAGACCGGCCATAAGAAGGAGAATATCTGCATGGTGTCCGGTATCGGATGCTCCTCGCGTATTCCTTATTATGTGGACACCTACGGTTTCCACAGCATCCACGGCCGCGCTTGCGCCATTGCCACGGGTGTGAAACTGGCCAACCCCGAGCTGAGCGTCTGGGTGAATATGGGCGACGGTGACTCCATGGCTATCGGTGGCAACCACCTCATTCATGCTGTCCGCCGCAACCAGGATTTCAACATCACTATCTTCAACAACGAGATTTACGGCTTGACCAAGGGTCAGTACAGTCCTACCACCAAGTTCGGACAGGTGACCAAGACTTCTCCTTTCGGCACTATCGACTATCCCTTCAACCCCGGTGAGTTGGTGATGGGTGCTCAGGGTACCTTCTTCGCCCGTTCGCTCGACTGCGTGCCCGCACTCACCAGCCAGGTGATGGAAGCCGCTGCCAAGCACGACGGCACCAGTGTGGTGGAGGTATTGCAGAACTGCATGATCTTTAACGATAAGACTCATGCCGCTATTACCGACCGTGCCGTTCGCGACGACCGCACCATTGTGCTTGAGAATGGCAAGCCCATGATTTTCGGCAAGGAGAAGAACAAGGGTATCCGTTTCAATGGACGTTGCCTCGAGGCCGTCACTATCGGCGAGAACGGCATCACCATGGACGACATCATGATTCACCATGAGGACACTGAGGACACTGGCATCCACATGATGCTCGCCCGCATGAGCGGCGACCTGCCTGTGGCTCTTGGTGTTATCCGCAATGTCGAGAAACCTTCCTACACCGAGTTGTACGAGAACCAGATGGACGAGTGCAAGGCCAACGGCAAGTACAAGTGCGTGGATGACCTGCTCAACTCCGGCGACACTTGGGAGGTCTGAGTGTAGTTGAGAATTGAGAATTGAAAATCGGGAAATGGCTGTGAGTGTATCCAGATGATTCTTGATTTTCAATTCTCAATTCTATTTAGTTATCAATATTCAATTCTCAATTTTCATTTAAATGTCAATCGCACCGAAATACGACCCCAGCATTGTTGAGGAGAAATGGTATTCCTATTGGCTGGAGAAAAAAATCTTTCATTCCGAACCCGACAACCGCAAGGCTTACACTATCGTGATACCGCCGCCCAATGTGACGGGTGTGCTGCACATGGGCCACATGCTCAACAACACCATTCAGGATGTGCTGATACGCCGTGCCCGTATGCTGGGCTTGAATGCCTGCTGGGTACCAGGCACCGATCACGCCAGCATCTCCACCGAGGCCAAGGTGGTGGCTATGCTCAAGGAACGCGGCATCGACAAACGCAGTTTGACGCGCGACAAGTTCTTGGAGTATGCATGGGAGTGGAAGGAGAAGTATGGTGGCATCATCCTCAAGCAGTTGCGTAAACTCGGTGCCTCGTGCGACTGGGACCGTACCGCTTTCACCATGGACGATGTTCGCTATGAGAGCGTCATCCGTGTTTTCGTCGACCTCTACAACAAGGGCCTCATCTATCGCGGCGTGCGTATGGTGAACTGGGACCCCCAAGCCCTAACAGCCGTCAGCGACGAGGAGGTTATCTACAAGGAGAGCCACGGCAAGCTTTATTATCTGAGATATTATTTATCGGAGAACTCGGATTCCTCCGAGTATTCAGAAGAGTCCGGCATCAAGCAGGATGAGAAAGGTCAGTACATTGTGGTGGCCACTACCCGTCCCGAGACCATCCTTGGCGATACCGCTGTCTGTGTGCATCCCGAAGACCCGCGCTACACCGCTTTGAAGGGCAAGCGTGTGGTCATCCCCGGTGTGGGCCGTGCGGTGAAGATTATCATGGACGAGTATGTGGACCGTGAGTTTGGTACAGGTGCATTGAAAATCACTCCCGCCCACGACATCAACGACTACAACCTTGGATTGAAATACAGCCTCGAGACCATCGACATCTTCAACGACAATGGTACCCTCAACGAACATGGCTTGCAGTACGCCGGCATGGACCGTTTTGCCTGCCGCAAACAGATTGTCAAAGACCTTGAGGATGCCGGTCTGATTGAGAAGATTGAGGACTACACCAATAATGTGGGTCATTCCGAACGCACAGATGCAGTCATTGAGCCCAAGCTCTCGGCCCAGTGGTTCATGCGCATGAGCGATGTGGCTAAGAAGGCTCTCGAGGTGGTAGAAGACGACACTATCCAGTTCCATCCTGCCAAGTTTAAGAACACTTACCGCCACTGGCTGGAGAACATCAAGGACTGGTGTATCAGCCGTCAGTTGTGGTGGGGTCATCGCATCCCTGCCTACTACTACGATGTGGATGGCAAGAGCGAGGTGGTGGTGGCCGCCACACGCGAAGAGGCCTATCGTCTGGCCTGCGAGAAACACCCTGGAGCCGTGAAGAGTGCCGACGACCTGCGTCAGGACGAAGATGTGCTCGACACCTGGTTCAGCAGTTGGCTGTGGCCGGTCAGCCTGTTCGACGGTATCCGCAACCCCGACAACGAGGAGATTAAATACTACTATCCCACCGATACCCTTATCACCGCTCCCGACATCATCTTCTTCTGGGTGGCACGTATGATTATGGCTGGCGAGGAATACCGTCAGGAGGTGCCTTTCCACCATGTCTATTTCACGGGAATCGTGCGTGACAAACTGGGCCGCAAGATGTCGAAGAGTCTGGGCAACAGCCCCGATCCTATCATGCTGATTGAGAAGTATGGCGCCGACGGTGTGCGTATGGGTATGCTGCTCACCGCCCCTGCGGGCAACGACATTCCCTTCGACGAGAGCATCTGCGAGCAAGGCCGCAACTTCTCCAACAAGATATGGAACGCCCTCCGTCTGGTGAAGGGTTGGGAAGTTTCGGACGGCTCCGACAAGTCTGACCAGTCCGACCAGTCTGACAAGTCTGACACCCTCTACAACAACAATGTCAGCGTCCAGTGGATGGAGATGCGCATGGCACAAGTGCTGGAAGAGATTGAGAAAGACTTCGACGAGTTCCGCCTGAGCGAAGCCCTCATGAAGAGCTACAAGCTTGTTTGGGATGATTTCTGCTCCTGGTATCTGGAGATGATCAAGCCCGCCTATGGCACCCCTATAGACCGCGAGACCTACGAGGCCACTCTTGGTATCTTCGACCGCCTCATGCGTATCCTGCACCCCTTCATGCCTTTCGTCACCGAGGAGATATGGCATGCCCTGGCCGACCGCCCCGAGGGTGCCAGCATCATGGTGCAGCACATGCCCCACAGCGTGTTCTACGACCAGCGTATGCTCGACGACTTCGAGATGGCGCGCGAGATTATCGCTGGTGTCCGCAACCTGCGCAACAGCAAAGGACTTTCTCCCAAGGAGGTGCTGGACCTTTATATCAAAGGCCATTGCCCTGCCATGTTCAACGGCATTATCTGCAAGCTGGGCAACGTGGGCAAGATTGAGTCCGTCACCGACAAGGTGGAGGGCGCACTGAGCTTCATGGTCGGCACCACCGAGTGTTTTGTGCCTGTCAGCCTCAACATCGACAAGGAGGCCGAACTGAAAAAGCTCAACGAAGAGCTGAAGTATGCCGAAGGCTTCCTCGCCACTGTGATGAAGAAACTCGGCAACGAGAAGTTCGTCAACGGAGCCCCCGAGAAGGTTGTCGCCGTCGAGCGTCAGAAGAAAGCCGACGCCGAAAGCAAAATAGCCGCCCTCAAAGCCCAAATAGAGGCCTTGGGTTGATAGATTATTCAATTGTGACTGCAATGTAGTCGCAATTCAAATGTAGATTGGGCACGCACGCGTGCCCAATCTTTTTTTGCCATTCAGTGCCGAAGGCACGTCATCTTATTAACCCCACACTAAACGAAGAGCAGTGTGGGGTACCTGTATAGGGACAGACAGCGTGCTGAAGGTACGCAACAGTACCACATTCGTCCGAAAAAATGTAGTTTTTAAGCTTTTCGTCGTCCAAAAAAATGTATTATTTTATGCTTTCATCGTCCGAAAAAATGTAAAATGTAACGAATAATAATTGATATGCAGATGGTTATCTGGGTGGAGTGATGAGAATTGAAAGAAATAATAAAAAAAGTATTTTAATATCAGAAACTTTGTTTATTTTTGCATCATAAATAACAAGTAATGGAGATAAATAATATTTATAAAATCGGTGTTGATAGAGGACACACAAGCTTTGAGGAATTAGAGAAAAACCATGTCGTCTCTCAAGGATGGTCTGGTACTGGCGATTTATCTTTTGCTTTCCGTGACGAAGAAGGGTTTAGTCTGTTCTATGATAATTTAGATATAATTGGCAGCGGTGATAAAAAAATATCCTATACATTGCCTCGACTGTTAAAATATATAATACCTGGGGATATTATATTAGCATTCGAAGGGGATACTTTGGTAGGGATAACGCAGATACCAGAAAGGTTTATTTATTTCTACAACGAAAACGTTAAGGAATATAAAAACAGTTTATTTCCTGTAAATTGGGTAAAATGGAGTGATTTTTGTAAGGATAAGGATTTGCAAGGTCAAGGAGGTCAAGGTGTGAGGGGCATTGAAAAATCAAATTTGGGAAACATCAATGATTACTGTAAACGCCATTGGAATGATTATACTTCTTCAAACGATATTAATCTTCAACCTTCTGAATGTGAAGACGCGTATACCAAGATAAAAAATCAATTTGAAGAGAAAAAACATAATAGTAAGATCTCATTTAAAAAAATGATTAATGATATAAATCATAAAAATATGATAACCCCATATATAAATCTTCTTGAAAGCAATAATAACATTATCCTAACCGGTGCTCCTGGTACAGGGAAAACGTACCTTGCCAAGCAGATTGCGGCACAAATGATACTTGGGAAAGAGTATGACGAAAAAACTGCTTCGGATGAAGAAAAGAAAAAAATGAAGGAGCAGTGTGGTTTTGTTCAGTTTCACCCTAGCTATGATTATACTGATTTTGTGGAAGGTTTAAGACCTATTAATGATAACAATGGGAATGTCGGCTTCGAAAGACGTGATGGTGCATTCAAATCCTTTTGTAAAGATGCTATTAAAATCACGCAGAGTAATGCTTTAAAGATGCTTGAATGGTGTAAGAATAATTTTCCAAATCACCCTCTAATATCTCTTCGTTCAAGCAAGGAGATATCTTTTGAATTAGAAGACGGCCAGATATATGCAATAGCCTCCTCGGGTAATAAATATTCCGTAAATGATGACAAGATTATTCGATATCTACAGACACAGGAATACGATACACATGAGACGTATGTACCCACTATTGGGAAATATATATTAGATAATTATCCTGATGATATTGAGAAGTTTCCGTATGTCTTCATTATTGATGAAATCAATCGCGGTGAGATTTCTAAGATATTTGGAGAGCTATTCTTTTCGATAGACCCAGGCTACAGAGGCACAGCCGGAAGAGTGAAAACACAATATCAGAAGCTTGTGGAGGAAAAAGATGTCTTTTACGATGGCTTCTATGTACCAGAGAATGTCTATATCATTGGCACTATGAATGATATTGACCGCAGTGTCGAAAGCATGGATTTCGCTTTCCGTCGCAGGTTTGCTTTCAAGGAGATTACGGCTGAGGACAGCCAGCAGATGCTCAAATCTGAACCAGCATTGAGCGAAAAAGTCGACGTAATAATAGATCGCATGAACAAATTGAATGAAGCAATATGCCCAAAAGACAAGAATAATTCAGACAAAAAGGGTATAGAAGGACTATCCTCAGCATATCACATCGGTGCTAGCTACTTCTTGAAATTAGCCAATTACAAAAAAGATGATGGCACATTTGATTATGACAAACTTTGGGACTATCATTTGAAAGGATTGCTGTTTGAATATCTGCGAGGGATGCCGGATGCCGAAGAAAAACTAGATGGATTAAGAAAAGCTTTTGAAAAGTCAGATAGCAACCCGTCATGAGCCGTCTACGTATTACAGACAACCACGTGGCAGTAGAAATCACCCTTGAGAGTGATATAGGGTATTGTCATGATGAAATAGATGACAATACTCGAAAGGATTTGCAGCGAATAGCCAATGCTCAAATAAAAGACTTAAAAAGTGATGAACGCCCGAATCTGTTGGTTTTTCCAAGAGACTTGGGCTACTATGGGGATGATGTGGGCGAAGGCAGGATTATCGGCTTTCATGATGACAGCATTTCTACAGGCAATATAATGGGATTTGTCGGTGTGAACGACACCCAAGTGGATATCGTTTCCCGCTTTGCAAAAACAGATGGCGAAGACTATTTCCTGCACTATATGCTGCAGCGAGTGTTTGCCATCAACCTGTTTGACATTAAGCACACGACCAGTAGTCAGCCAATATTTGACTTCTTGCTCTACCTGTTTCCATACTTTCTCAAGAAAGCACTTCGGCAAGGCCTCTATAAAAAATACAGGCGGTTCGAATACAATGACTCCAATATACGAGGACCTATTGATGTAAATCGTCATATTCGAGAAAACATACCTTTCCGTGGAACGGTGGCGTATTCGACACGGGAACATACCTATGACAATGAGTTGACAGAGTTGATTCGGCACACGATAGAATACATTAAAACTCACCCAATGGGTAATGGAGTATTGAACTGTGACCAAGAGACTAAAGATGCCGTCATGACAATGACGCAAGCCACCCCGACATACAATACGAGAGACCGCAACAGAATTATTAATCTAAACCTGAGACCTGTTACCCATCCATACTACTCTGAATACACTGCATTGCAGAAAATATGCCTTCAGATTCTCAGACATGAAGCATTAAAATATGGACAGGAAAAGGACAGAATATATGGTGTTCTGTTTGACGGTGCCTGGCTTTGGGAAGAATATTTGAATACCATATTTACCAAAGCGAGGCTGGAGATTACACATGCAAAGAATAAGACTGGAGAGAATGGAATTCTTCTATATAAGAATAAAAGAAAAAGTCTCTATCCAGATTTTTACAGGAAAACTGACGTTGCAGAAACCTCGTTTGTGTTGGATGCAAAATACAAACAATTAGACCAAGAAGTAGACAATATCAGCCGAGAGGATTTGTTCCAGATGATAACCTATATGCACGTTCTGCCTGCTCGGCATTGTGCATTGCTCTATCCAATAGAACTAAAGGAGTCAAGCACCAGTACCATTGTGCCATCCTCACCACTACAACTACAAGGAGATGGGGGCGAGATAATAGGTATAGGTATTCCAATTGTCAATGAACCGGAGTTTTCTAAATACTGCGGTTCTCAGGGAATTATAGAGAAACAATTGGTAGTCGAAATAAAGAAAAAGAAATGGATGTAAAAGCCAACATAGTAACGTTTGTGCGATAATCTTAATATAAGGTGTGTCACAAGCCTTGTGTTTTGTTTTGAAAAATCGCAATAGATTGCGATTTTATTTTGCTGATTGAAAAAAAAATCGTACTTTTGCAGCGGAAATCGCAATATATTGGTATTATGGACTTGAAGGAAATTGGACAGATTATCAGGGAGCGGCGGGCGGTGCTGGGAGTGAACCAGCGTACCGTTTCTGAGCTTTCGGGGGTTGCCGTTAACACCCTTGTGGCCATTGAACGCGGTGAAGGAAACCCACAGATAACCACTTTGCTGGATATTCTTGAAACTATCGGGCTACAGCTTGACCTTAAACCTAAAGTGATGGAGTATGAGACAAGGTAAGGTATATGTAAACGGCACAGAAGCTGGCATCCTTCAGGAGGATGACAGCGGGCGGTACGCTTTCTCCTATAACGAGGACTATAGGGGCAGACCTGTATGTCTCTCTATGCCGTTACGGAATGAGGAATACAAGTCCGATTATCTGTTTCCGTTCTTTTTCAATATGCTCTCGGAGGGTGCTAACCGCAAGATGCAATCGCTACTGCTGCACATCGACGAGAATGACGATTTCGGTATCCTGCTGGCCACAGCCCAGACCGACACAATCGGAGCCGTAACCATTAAACCAATAGCATGATGGAAGAACTGAAATATAGCCCCTCAACGCTTAAGGAAGGCTTTAGCACCTACTCTCCCGAAGCCTGTCGCAAATTGTTTGGAGGGAAACAGGTGTCGCATATACTGGATTTTGACAGTCCCAATAACAACAGTGCCGATTCCACCGACTATGCTGAGCATATCGGTCGCATCTCGCTCTCGGGTGTACAGCCCAAAGGTGCGCTCGTGTTAAGTGAAGGCTCGTTAAGGAAACCCAAGGAAGGTGAAAGAGGAGAGTATATCCTGAAACCCGCGCCGGTGTCATACGCATTGCTGGAACGCAAATACTGTCCGGCCAACGAACACCTCACCATGCAGATGGCGACACAAGCATACGGGATTGAGACCGCCGCCAATGCGCTGTGTTTTTTCCGCGACGGGGAAGCTGCCTATATTACCAAACGGTTCGATGTCGCCCCCGACGGCTCGAAATACCCGCAAGAGGACTTTGCCTCACTGGCAGGGCTAACGAAAGCCAACGGAGGTACCAACTACAAGTACGGTGTATTGAGTTATGAAGACTGTGCCGACATTATACGGCGCTATGTACGGGCTGCCCAGGTGGATTTGCTGCGATTCTTCCGTGTGGTGCTTTTCAACTACATCACACTGAACGATGATGCACACTTGAAGAACTTCTCCCTGATAGACCGTGGGAATGGCGACTACCGCCTTGCGCCAGCCTACGACCTCATCAACACAAGTCTGCATCTGCGCACCCCTCAAATCTTTGCGTTGGAGAAAGGCCTATTCAAGGAAGGCATGAAGATGACAGACATCCATACCGTGGACCGAAACGATTTTGAGGAGTTTGGCAGAAGAATCGGTTTGCCCGACAGAATGGTCAAGCGAGAAATCAGCACCTTTGCAGAGGAATCGCCTATTGCATTAGGATTGATAGAACGCTCTTTCCTGTCGGAAGAGTTAAAGAAAAGCTATAGACAGTCATATCAATATCGCTGTTTCACTTTAAAATGATTCAACTATGAATGTACTCTATGCCTGTATTATTTGTTTACTACTTCTGCCTATTGCGGTGCAGGGGCAGAGCGAGGTGACGAGGCGGGTTAGTGCGGAGGAGGTGGGGTATCGGGGGCTGGTGGAGACGGTGCAGCACACGGAGTTTTGCATGGACTCTGCCAACTGGTTCTTTGTCACCACGGCGGAGGCGTATAACAAGCAGGGGCTGCGGACTGATATGTCCATTATGGATAACATCTATCTGACCAACTACCACTATGAGTATGACGGCAGCGGACAGCTGGTCTATTATGTGGCAAGCTTCTCCGATGGATGGAAGGACAGCATTGTGTTCTTTTATGACAAGAACGGCTGCCTTTTGGGTTATGAGGAATATGGATTCAGCGCTGACCCGACCGAGGGCAACGATGTAACGGACTTTCTCGTGACTTGCGATGCTCAGTGCCGAGTGCTGACCTGCGCCTCGGTGTGGGAAGACACCACATGGTATGTGTACGACAGCCATGGCCGGTTATTGAAGAAAATACAGTCATGGCATACCGACAAGGCAGAGACTTTCGACTACAACAGACATGGACGATTGGAAAGAGTGCGTATTGGAGACAAACA
>JAEEGI010005056.1_pt1 | contig 30528 bp, 33 predicted proteins | sample 8958751 | NCBI WGS metagenome assembly JAEEGI01 (sample SAMN16246545, study PRJNA631951) | gut metagenome | biome: gut microbiome; feature: rumen; material: KS-attached | host: Bos | place: Iran: Karaj | collected 2018-10 | reverse complement strand
GAAAAAACTGTAACAATAAAAGGTAAATCTATGAACGAACAGGACAAAAGAGCGGTTGAATCTATGTGCAGGATAGGAATGGAGCTTGAAACGATAATAGCTTCTTTCCCGAAGTTTTCCAAAGAAGAATTGGCCATTATCTATGAAAACATAAAAAAAGAGGATAATTCAACCGGATCGGAAAATTCGGGAATAAGCATCAATTGTTCGTAAAACTTCTGCGAAACTTCCTTTATCTTAGCGATCTTAAGTATTCTTTGTGTTCTTCACTTACTCTGAAGCTTTCGATCGCTTTTTGAATTGCTTTTCTGTGTACCCACTCATCAAGCTTTCTTTCTTCTATATACTTAACACTTTCTTCGTATTTTTTTGCCAATGCTGTGGCAAAATACCAGGCGACCATCATTTTCAGATAATAATCGTCTCCCTTTTTTGACGAAACGATCTCCAGATATTCTTCCTTAAAATCATCGCCCAAAAACTCGTTCATAAGCATACGTATACCAAACCTTGCGGTATAAACATGTTCGTCTGCGATCCATTTCTTTATGTAAGGAAGAAGCTTTTCATGATTTTTCTTAAATGACTTCGGAGTTGCCTGATCGGACACCGGCCAGCAGTCAACGTAAGGAAGAAACCTCTCCGTCGCCGCTATACACTCGTCAAAATCCTTAATAAGCGAGATCACAAAAAAATGTACGAGATTTTCTTCGTAATACTTATGCGGAAGATCATTTAAAAACTCGTCACGCTCCTTGCTTGAAAACACTTCTTTTGCAACTGCCCTCATGTCGGGAGTCCGCACACCGATAATGGTATCGGGAGAGATATTGGGAACAAGCTTCGCCTGAAAATCTCTGTATCCTTCGTCTTTTACTTCCAATAATCTTTCGTATACCGACATATTTACTCCTCTGTCAAATTAATCGTTTCTTCAAAATTATAACAAAAAAGGTACCCAGAATGGATACCTTTTTAATCGGAGTGACAAGATTCGAACTTGCGGTCTCCGCTTCGCTCCGGTCGGTGCAGACCCAACGTCCACCGGACGTTGTGCACCCTCAGCGCCCGAACATAGCTTTAGCAACAATACGAGGTCGCAATTCGACTTTTGTTTTCGATTAAAAAGGAAGTACCCTTAAAAGAGTACTTCCTTTTTAATCGGAGTGACAAGATTCGAACTTGCGACCTCAGCGTCCCGAATATTGATTGCAATTTTTTATCTCAGTCCGTTTTGTGCCAAAGGTTCTTATATTCTCATTCTTTTTTCAAATGACCCCTCAAGTATAACACGCGATCACATGGAATAAAATCTGAATAACTGATTTCGGTTAGAAAAAAAGTTAGAACGGAGTTCTCTTTGAACCTTGCTATTTTACAAGGTTTACGGAGGGCTTTTTTAAGCTCTTCTTTTTTGCACAAAGAAGGAGAATGCATGGCAGTACTTAAGAACAAAACACAGGGAAGTTACACCATAGTTTCCCAAAACATCATGAGAGACAAAACTCTGACCCTCACAGAACGAGGACTTCTTTTGACTCTTCTTTCCCTGCCGGATAACTGGAACTTTACCATAGCCGGACTTAATCAGATCCTGCCGGACGGAAGAGAAAAAATCTCACATACACTCAACAATCTGATTTCCAAAGGGTATGTTACCCGGATTCAGAGCAGAGGAAGCAAGGGACAATTTGAGTCCACTGATCTTGAAGTCCATGAAACACCCATCAGATCGTCGAATCCACCCGATAAACCAAGGAACGACGATGAACCTCAGGAAATATCAGACATTTCACCGTTCCCCGAAAACCCGTATACGGTAAATCGGGATACCGAAAATCCGCTTACGGAAAACCGATCACAATATATTACTAACAAATCTAATATTTATAAATCTAATAACAATAAAGAGTGTAAGGCGGACACCCTCAACGATTCCGATTATGAGAAGCTCGTCTCCGAATTTGGAAAGGTATCCGTAGACTACACTATTCAGCGTATAAAGAACTGTGGCTATCAAGGCTGTTGTAACTACGAAACGATTTATAAGTGGTGTCTGGAAAAAAAGAACAGAAAGACAACCTATTCGGTTTCTCCTGTCAAAAAGAATTCTTTCTGCGACTACCCTCAGCGTACGGATTACGACTTCGAAGCAATTGAACAACAGCTACTTAGCAGCTGATCACTACACACATACGAAAGGAGAATTATAAATGACACAGGAAGAAAAATCAAAAAAGATATTACAGGCTGAAGAAAGGGTAAAAAGGGCACAAGCTGAACTTGCCAAAGCCAAGCGTGAAGAGAAGGCAAAAGCAAGAAAAGAGCAAGATCATCATAAGTTTATAATGGGCGGAATCGTAGCAAAATACTTCCCCGAGTGTTATGACTTCTCGGAACAAGAAATGACACGTATTTTGGCTTGTGCTTTCAAAAATCCTGACATTCAAAATATGATAAGAGCGATCGTTAAAGATCGCACAACAAAGGTGCCGGAAACGGCACAAAACAGAGAGGCGGGTGAGAGCTTTGCAGAAGACAATTTCTGATAAAGTCTTTCACCTAATTTTATTAGGTGCGCACAGATATACCACCTGCGCTGGTATTGCGCGCTCTGCCGAGAGCGTCCTGCGGACAGCTGGGGCAAGCCCCTTTTATCGTGTGCTGACGCAACGACAGAAAGAGAGGGCTGAACATGGCAGTTAAAAACTTAAGTACCCGAGTCGGAATCTGTGGACGAAGTGCCGGTGCAAAAGCAGGCCATTGTGCCGTGGAACAAAGTTCGTATATCGAACGTGAAAAAATTTACTGCGAATACAACGGACAGACCTATTACCCCAAATATTCAGAGGACCTCGTTTATGCCGAGGTGTTGCTTCCAAAGAACGCGCCACAGGAGTACAAGGATCCGTCCGTCTTGTGGAACAGCGTAGAAATTTTTGAAACTGCCTGCGATGCTCAACTTGCCAGAATATATAAGGTGGAGCTTCCCAACGAATGGACGTATGAACTTGCCACGGAAGTCATGCGCGAATTTATTCAAAAAAACTTCGTTGATAAAGGAATGTGTGCACAATTTGCTATCCACGATTCCGAGAATAAGCAAACCGGACAGCGCAACCTTCATTGTCACATCATGCTCACCATGAGAAGCATCGACGAGCTGGGGCATTGGATGCCTAAGCAAAAGAAGATTTATCTCAAGGATGAAAACGGAGAAAAAATCCCGCTCATTGATGAAAAGACGGGATTACAGAAGGTCGATAAACAGAACCGCAAGCAATGGAAATGTGCCACCGTCCAGACCAATGATTGGAACAGCCGCGAAAATGCCAAGTTATGGAGAAAGAATCTAGCGGAAACGATAAATGCAGTAAACGAAAGAATAGGAAATACCGAGAACTTTTGGGAGCATCGTTCTTTCAAAGAACAAGGGCTTGATATCATCCCGCAGATTCATCTTGGAGAGAAAGCAAGTGCTTTGGAAAGAGCAGGTATTCATACAGCCCGAGGCGATATCAACAGAGACATTATCGCCCGTAACGCTGTCATTGAAGCTGCCCGTGCAGTTTATGAAAAAGCCAAAGAAGGACTGCAGGCTGTTGCATCCGTTCCGATTGCTATCGGTAAGGCGATAAAGAATGAAATTATTGATGTGATCCGTGCCGTAGCAAAGCGTAATCATGATCGCTTATCCCTGCCTATCATCGGATCCAAATATCTGAGGTTAATCTCAAACAGACCCGCCATGCAGGACAGAGCAGCAATGGAACAGTTTGTTACTGATATCGGTGTGACTACCTTCGATGAACTGAAAGCGTTCAAGAAGGAACGTGAGGCCGTGTTTGATAAGATCGCTACGGAACGTGTTGGCCAGCTTGAACGCATGAACTACCTTAAGGGCCTGCTTAGTGTTTACAAGGAATACGAGCCGTATATCAAATTTCATAAACAACAATGGGAACTGAAAGGCAGGGAGCGCAAACATTTTGAAACCAAGCACATAGTTGAACTTGCATATTATGACACTTACCGGAATCATCTTAAGAGCATGATTATAGAACCGGACAAGAAGATTACCGCGGGAGCATGGAGAAAGGAACTTGCCGACTTGGAAAAGGCTTATGAAAAAGGCACCGAGCCCTATGCAGAAGTGGTTACAGATCTTGCATCAGTCGAAGTCCTTCAGCACAACAAAAAGGATTTCGATAGAATGCTTGAAAACGAAAGCAAAAAGGGGCCGGTTGTTGTCAGAAATGAACCGCAGTTATAATAGCTTCTGTTACATCCATTGTTGAAGCAGAAAAGCGCAGATCTCAGAAATGATACCTGCGCTTTTCTTTTTAATAAAGAATTAGTCAGCATACATAATTCATAATAATCACATAAAATAAAGATTTTCTATACATACCACATACATTTATGTGGTATGTTTTTTGTGTAGAAGATCTTTCGGAGGCAGAAATGATTGATATATTACTGATAGAAGATGATCCCGATATTGCGGACAGTTTACAGGAATATTAAAAATCTGCCGGGAACGGGGAATGGCGTATTCACATTTCGGATAACGGTACGGATGGACTTGAACTGGCCGGAGAGACGATATATTCACTCATTCTTCTTGATATCGGCCTTCCGGGGCGTGACGGATTCGCGATATGCAGGAGTTTACGGCAACGTGGCATTCAGACTCCGGTAATATTCATCACGGCCCGCTTTTCCGAAGAGGATGTGTTAAAGGGATACGAATGCGGGGGAGACGATTATCTTGTTAAGCCGTTTTCGATGGCACAGCTTGCCGCCAAGATAAAAGTTTTTTTAAAACGTCAGGGAGAGATCCATTTTACGATCAATTATCTGTGAGTTTTTCAGATTAGGATATTTGCTAAAAAGCAATAACCCGGATCATTCCGGGTTATCTCTCTGTTTATTCGTGATAGTATCTTAACTCAGAATTCCAAGTTGAAATAAGTAATGTGGAATTATCTAAATAGTATTTCGCCTTTTTTTCAAAATCTTTAATCTTTTCCTCATTATTTTCGTATAGGGAATCGTACATTACTCTATTACCCAATGTATCGAAAGAAAAAACTTCATATGAACAATGCCAGGTTCCCTGTGATTCGTGTGGCGGAGTATAATTAATAAGATAGGACTTGTCCTCTATTTCTATGATATAGTATTCTCTCCATCCGGCATGTGATAAAGCTAGCGCATCTGCATATAGGACGTCATCTCCTTTTCCGTATGTTGTAAGATAGATCGGGACTACGTTATCCTTATTGAATTTAGAGTAATCAACTACGATAGCGTTTAAGGTTCCATCTCTGTCAATATCACAAAGACATATAATTGAGGTTTCGTCATTTGATATTGTTATTCCTGAAGCATCACATGTATTTATATTTTGTTCAATATAGTCTTCAATCGTTTTATTGACTATTGGGATAAACTCTGGAATTGTCATTTCATATTTGGTAATAATGGATTGAGCCATTGACTCGTCAATTGTTATATAATTTTTTACATCACATATTAGATCATCAGACTGTGGCATATCGGAATAAAGCCATATTGTCCGGTTTTTCCCTTCATCAGATTCAATACGAGAAACTAAAGATTCAATTGTATTAAGAGTGCCGTTTTTAAATGTATTAAACGTGTAACATACAGAAAAAGCATCCATAGAATATCTATGTCCTATGATTCCGTTTTTACACAAATAATAAGGAGAATCTGATGAACTATCGACAACCCGGACCGTTAAGTTGTCGATAGTTGTATAGATTTTATAGATATAACCGGCTTGTTTATTAGACATTAAAGTAGGATTTGCGCCGATAAGCAATTCATCAATCCCATTCCCATCTATATCCATAAAAAGGTATCCTATTCTGTAAAGCCCTAGTTTGATATTGTTAATATCGAGTTCACTAAAAAAATATGAGTTATTATCACATTTATTTTGAACAAGAAGACCTATACTATCTATTATTTCCTGATATGTCATGGCCATTTCATAAGGAGATTTAGTTATAATATCAACCTTATTACAGGAATTATTGTTCTTTTCCGAGATTTCGCCATGTGTATTATGGTCTATGACATTATTCTGATATCTTAAGTCTTGATCTTCTAAAGGCGAATTAATACCTGTGACCGGTTTTCTTATTATTTCTAAAACAGATTTATATAGAATAATGAAAACGAGCGCCGCAAGAATCAATGAAACGACAGCTATTTTCTTTTTCATTAGTAGGTCCCTATCTGAATTTGTCCGCTGTTATAAGGCGAATATGAGTAGTAGTATGAAAGGATTTCAAAAGCTGTGCAGCCATCTTGAGCTTTTTGTATAGCATTCTGAAGCGCACATACAACCCGAATGTTCTAAGTGAAGATCTGTGTCATAGTGAATTATTATATGAGTGGTTATGTTTTTCATATGTATCCCTTCTAAAATGTGTTGTTTTCATAAAATATTCATAAAAAGTGGCTGTTATACAACCACTAATATTTTTTTAATAAGACTCAATATCATAAAATGAACCGGATAAATCATATAGTAAATATACCATTTGCAATTTGGTTTCCTTGTCTCTACCAGCCTTGTAAGTAGAACACCAATTATGCCTATCCATTCCATTTCTGCCAAAAAAGAAGCACCAACAAACAAGACAATCATCAAAATCCAAAACAGTTTTTTTCGCTCTTGGAAAGAATAATAAATCCATATCATCAGAACTGTGAAAATATGTCCGTCTGCTCTAAATGCCAAACTAACGGCCATAGTTGCAATCACAACAAGTGTTGTATAGATATAATGCATGATTCTCTGCTGATTTGACTTCAACCTGTCAAGAGCGATGAGCATCAGCAGGCCAAATAACAAACCCCAAATTGTATTTTGCAAATCACAGTCCCATAAAACTCCGCCCATTGCATAATCATATGGGATTTCTGATATGATAGCTAATATTAATAAGCGAAAAACATAGCGCCATTTATTCCGAGTATGATCAAAGCCATAAACAATACAAAATGCAAATATAGGAAGCGCTATTCGTCCCACACCATACATAACAGAATATACGGAACGTGCTACGATGGCCGAATGTGGTCGCAAATCCCCCATTACAAATACTCCATCAGGACAGCAAAGAACTAAATACAATGGCCAAATAACTACAGCTCCTATATGATCAATCATCATAGATATATACCCAATGATTTTTAAGCCGTATGGTTTTGTTCTCACACTTTTACCAGAAAACATATAGCGAACCCGATAAATTATAAATTTGTACAAAAGAGCATATCATTATTTTTGTCAGTTTGTTCTAGTCAAATAACCGGTAACATAAAAAGTTCCTATAAACTTAAGATAATACTTTTTGCTAGAGTTAAAGTTATACAAGTGAAGATATATACTATCTCCTGCCTCAATATTTCGTGTATCTATTAAGGTATCAGACAAAATATTTTTTTGATATATTTCAACCCTAACACCGTACCTTGGATATCCTTGATAACTTGAATGCGCCTGGACATAAAGATACCCTTCTTCAAAGTCTGTAAAATACTTCTCCGAATACAAATGGGTATCTGTTGAAGTATTTCCGTTAATTGGCATATCTCCTTCAGACCAATCATATGCTTGTGTTGGTTTATAAAAGCCTCGCTCATCCCCTGGAACCAATGTGCACGAAGAGTTCATAGATGTACTTTCTCTAAAAACATAATCAACCACCTCACAAGATTCTGGATGATCTTTTTCAGCGTTTCCTCCTAATGATGACGCCGATAATACAATTGAAATCAAAACACATATTATTTTTTCATAGTTTCCTCGCAGTTGTTGTCCGGCGTATTTTTCATTATTTGAATTTACCGGAACAATTATTTAAATAAACTGAAACAAATATAAATAATTACATCTTAAAAATCATTACTTACTACATGAAAAAACTCAATTTCTGTCTGAAACGACATTTTTACTACACACTAATCATTTTGTCCGTTAGACTTACCTGTTTTATTTACAAATGTTTTGATTATATCCGGTATTTGTAGAATAAATGTCATTATTATACCGATACAAATCCACTTCCCGAATGCACAGCTGTCAATGAAAGAAAATAATAAAAGTACAACAACCAAAAGAACGCAAATAACAATAATTCTGCAATTATGCTTAAAGAAAAAGCCGGACTTCTCGGTTATTGAACTTTTTATAGCTTTGTATAACAGATATCCAAGACAAAAGAATGCCAGAAACATTAACAACACAGATTGCACTATGTTTTGTCCTATTAATTCCAATAAGAGTAAGTAAGCAAAAGACACAACAAAACATACTGTGGCATTCTTGAAATGAAAGCCTCCGCAATGCCGCCGCAACAGGGTAAACGGAATAATCATTATATACCCTTCATAACTTATCTTTGTGATTGGAATAAGAAGAGTTATAATAAGAAAAGGAGCGATAAGATAGCAAAGAACTGTTGCTGCATACTCATATACTTCCATATCAGTAGCATCAATCAGCCCTTTGCTCACCAAATTATTTGTTACCGCTTTACTTATTCTTTCTACTATCAAAATTCTTTAAGTTCTCCGGCTTCCGGGGTTGAAACATTATCGCGGTATATAACGTGTCTTTTTCTCTTTCAATTATCCCGGTTAAAAGTTTTTTCAATTGTTTCTCAATAACATTTTTCATAGCTGGTCTCCTTCCTTTTATTTTCGACGACTATCATCGCCCTTATCGATATTCTTACATAATCATATGCTTTGTAAAATACATATTGCTTACAAAGAGCGAACCTATGAATAAAACACCATTTTTAATAAAATGAAACAAAAACAACTACTCCGGCAGAAAAAATGTGAAAAAAGGGTGAAACCAATTGCATTACAGTATTTTTCTGTAATGCATTCTTCTTCCTTTCCTATTTCATTGATATTCTTATCATAAAGAGGGTAATGACAATATGTCTGGAGAAAATGATTTATCAAATAAAGAATGGGAAGAAATCGGCAATCGGATAAGAGCACGACGAAAATCCTGTTGCATCAAGCAAAGTGAACTGGCGGAGAAGGTTGGAATTTCACTTTCTCATATGTCCGGTATCGAGAACGGGCGGCAGCACCCGAGTATCTACGTAATAATTAAACTGAGTGAAATACTGGCTGTTACTCCGGATTACTTTCTTTTAGGTAATATTCGAACTCACAATATTTCGCAAAACATTGTTGAAACACTTTACTTATGCGATGAGTCAATGCTTCCACTTGTAGATCTAATTGTGAAAGATATATCAAAATTTTCAAACATACTTCCATAGTTGTGTTTGACTTTTCATGAACTCCATTTTACTATTTCGATAATGGAGGAATGAAATGGTAAGACTTATACTGTTGCTGTGCCTGTCAATTGAAGGGATCGCTTTATTTTTCTATAATAAAACACTGTTTTTATCAAAAAAGAATATACCGGTTCAAGTGATATATTACGTTCTTGCGTATCTTTTTGTTTTTTTCTCTCATGGCTTTTCTTCTTATTACAGCATTTTTTTTAATATTCTGGTTTTTTTCGTTGCAAATGTATTTCTCATATCTTTTCTATATGAACAATTCTTTGTCTCCGTTCTGATTCATGCATTGCTATTATCGGGGATATCTATTATTTCGGAAGTTATTGTCGGTAATCTAACAGAGTATCTTACCAGTAACTTTTGGAGTAATTGGAATAATGATCATAATCTAATCATCCTTGGACTATCTTCTGTTTTGTATTCCTTTCTTATTCTTTCTGCCGCATTCATTGAAAAGCGGCTAAAAACGTTAGGAAAACTGGAAATAATGATTATTCCAATTGCGCTATTATCAGTTATTTCTTTTTTGGCTATTATTTTTAATTTTCTTAATTATTTTATTAGTAATTTGAAAGAGTCTATCTCTATGCTAAATATCTGTTTTTATTCAATTTTATTGTTGGGTGACGTTCTTATCTATATTTATATGTATCGAACAGGAATAGAATTAAGTCAACAAAGACAACAGTACCAGGTGGAAAAGGATTATGTCGATTTCATTAAAGAAATCAGAAATAGAGATTTTGAACAACGGGTATTGATTCATGATATAAAAAAACATTTGGCCTCTATCACACAATTATATAATGAAGGGAATGAACAAGCTTTTAAAGAATATATCGAAAAAGTGATTTCTGCTCCTATATTGAAATCATCTATTAGGTATTGTGATAATGATTTTATAAATGCAATTATAAATCGCTATCAAAAAGATGCTCAAAATCGCGGAATTGAATTTGAAGTTAACTCAAATGCGATAGAGTTGTCCTTTCTGGACAACTATGATATTACAGTTATTCTGTGTAATATTTTTGAAAATGCCATAGAAGCGGCCGAGAAATCACCCGCACCCTCTGTTTTGGTAACATTTTCTGCAGATTACGAAAAGCAGTTAAGTATAATAACTCTTGTAAATGCTTGTAAAGATACTTTAAAATTTTCAAATGGTATTCCGGTTACTTCCAAAAAGGACAATTATAGTCATGGATTAGGAATGAAAAGTGTAAATAGAATAATAGAAAAATATAATGGAACAATTGACATGTATCAAGATGATAATAATTATATTCATACTATTATCTTGTTAAACTGGAGAGAAGAAAATGAGAATAGCAATTTGTGATGATGACAAAGAAATCGTTGCGAAAATTCAATCAATAGTTGTCAACTTCTTTAAAGAAAAGAGACTCCCGATTCCAAAGATAGCTGTTTTTTATTCAGGAGATAGTTTGCTCGCTGACCGTTTAAAAAAAGACATAGTTTTTCTTGATATTGAAATGCCGGGACGAGATGGAATATGCACCGGCAAAAAACTATTTGAACAAAACAAGAATATTATTCTCGTTATTATAACTTCGTTTTCAGAATACCTCGATGACGCTATGAGAATCAATGTTTTTCGATATATTAGCAAGCCCATAGATTCTAAGAGACTTAAAAGAAATCTTTCTGATGCATTAAATGCTTATATCATTAAAAAGAATAAAGAAATTACAGTTGAATCAGATAAAGGAATAACCAGATATAACAGTTCTGATATCTTAATGATTGAAACATCAAACCGAAAAGTAGTAATTCACACGGTTAATGGAACTGAAATATCGGATAAACCTTTGAAAGAATGGTTAACAATTTTACCTGATTCAGTTTTTTATCAATGCCACAGAAGTTATATTGTTAACATATCTCACATAAAAAGACTTCTAAGTGATAGAATTATCCTTGATAAAGAAAAAACAGAAGCTTATCTTACAAAGAGGAAACATCATGAAATAAAGAAAAAATGGATGCTTTATATAGAATCCTCTCATTAGTTATATGTAAAAGCCTGCTGCATTATAAAATGAGCAGGCTTTTTGTTATATTATTAGATAAAATGATGAGTTATGAAAGTATAGTTTGGGAATCGCCTATGTACGGATTATGTTTATCATAAGATACTGACTTTAGAAAGATCAATTCGGTTGTAATCTAACATATAGCATCCTCCATAATGATTAGTAGTCCATCATGCGATGGCCATAATCATTATAAGAAGGATATTTCACTCACATCAAGCAACGAAATTGTCGTTTTAGACAATAAAATGGTCGTCTTAGATAAACAATATTGATAATGAATGATAATTATCATATGTTCATAAATAGATAATCATAAATCATTTTTTTGATGCCTTAGGCACTGTTTTTGAAAGGAGACGATCAATTATGAAAACGATAATAAGAGTATCTACATTATTCATGTTAGTTTTATTATCCATTAATGTCATGCCATTTTTATATGTTAGTGCTGGAAATACTCAAGACACAGATTTCTCATATGTTCTTAATGCCGGAGATCAATATAAAACTGAGGCTCGGCAAAAACTAGACTATTCTTCAAGTTATATGAATTGTATGATTTCAGTGGAAATTATGTTGCGGCAGTTTGGGGCGGATATGTAGACGCCTCAGCTTACAATTGTTCGCAGGGATATCGTTACTATTTTGCAACAAATTATAAGAGATTTATGTTTAATGAAGTTAAAGAAAGAGGATTTCCTATGTGTCAAATTTTTGCCGAACCAAATCTAAGTGGAACTACAGCATCTGGTAAATGGAGTCCGGATAGCGTTTATGAAAGTGGGGTACTTCCCGCAACGGATTATATTCCTTAAGTTTAAAGAGCGGTGTCACGAAAGAAAAAGTGACACTGCTTTATTATGGTGCTTTTATATGAAAAAAATACTTTATATATTTTGCAATATTGCATTTTATTGCATGGGTTTTGTAGGAATTATCATTTTAACGTACAAAGGCATCGTTAGTTACTCTTCAACTCCCAAAATCAAAGACAAAGATAATTTGAATATTATTGATACCTCTGAGCTTGTGAGTAATGATTTAGAGCAGTTATCGTATGATAGTGCTTACTTAAATATTGTAAATAAGACCGATGCAGTATCAAAAGATGATCCAAATTATAAAAATGACAAAAAGGAAGAAGATGATATATTTCCTATCATTGTCGAAATGAATAAAGAGAAAATTGAAATAATGGACTATTACTTTGACAGAGATATACCAGATGATAGTGACTTTCCCGGAGAAGTATTATCTGCATTCATGAGATTTGATGATGGTAATGATTTTGATGAAAACGGAGCATTTAACGGGAATTATGTTTTCTTAGTTATGCATGTCAAGGTAACTAATAAATTAAACGAGGCTTATGAGTACCAAGTTAATGATGTAAGTGTTAAATTTGGCGTCTCACCTGATTCGCCGGGTTCATTTTTAAATGAATTATTCTTTTCAACTGCGCAGCAATCGGACCATCCTGTAACAGGTATGCATTACTTATTCAAGCCAAACGAAACCTACGAGGCAAACTATTATTTTTGGATATTTAGAGAGTTTTTTGAAAATGAAGATGAAATGTGTTTGCTCGTGTTTAATGATAATGGAAGTTATGTACTGGATGAAGACGATACAATTATTGTTTTGGACAAGAATAGAATTTGTTACAGAGAATATAACTAATGAGACTATTTAAAAGATTACTTAAAAACAATATTATAATAGCGCTATTTAATCCGGGTTTTTGGATTTCGTTTGCAACAGGAGTATTATTGTCGATTTCACAATATATAAAAGAATCTTTTTCTGTCAGACATTACTTGGAAGTATATAAAAAAGTTTGGCCGAGCATGCTTGTACCTCATACCGTTTTTACAAAATGGATTGGTGGAGAGGCGTTTTCATTTCAATATTTTTCTTTTTTTATTTTGGTTCCACTACTTTCTACACTTCCTGCAGGAAATGCAATATCACTTGAATGTAAAACACGATATAGGACAATTGTAATGGCAAGAGCGGGAAAAAGTGCATACTTCTTTTCAAAACTATGCGCAGCCTTTATATTGGGGGGATTACTTTCTGTTTTCCCGTTGTTACTTAATCTCTATCTTACCGCTATGACATTGCCATCAATTATACCTAACAATGCAACCGGTTTTTTTGCGATAAGTAGTGAATCTTTTATGGCTGAAATATTCTATACCAGGCCGTATCAGTACATATTCATATATTTATTATTTATTTTTGTTTTTACAGGTTTGTTAGCATCATGTGCAGTATCACTTGGTAATTTCGGTATTGGTCCCTTTTTGAATGTTGTTTATCCTTTTCTTGTTTGTGTAACTTTATATGCTGTTCTTGGGGAATTAAATATATCAGGTTGGATACCCTATTCATTCTTAAACCCTGCACAATTGGAAAGATTGCAAGTTTTACCGATAGTATGCGAGATGTTATTAATGATAGTTATTATTACTTATTCATATTATATAGAGAAAAAGATGGATGTATATTAAATTCTATTTAAAAAGGATGATTTCACATAATTATCTTAAATATATCAGTTATTACGTTCTGTTGATAATACTATATTATATTGAAATCAAAAATGCTGAAATATATATGATTACAACAAATAGTCACTATACTGTTGGAGCATTTTATGCTGTGATTAATCTGTTCATTGGAATGGAAAAGTATATTCCTGGCATAGGAATAAGATTTGAAGTACCTTATGTTTGGTTAATAAATTATATATTCTTGTGCTTTATTGTTGGTGATTTTTCTTCTGCCAGATCAGGCGCATTTGAACATAAAGCAGTTATGGGAGCGTTAAAAAGGACAAAGATAGCCTTTGCAACATTAATTGGTGGCATAAGCAATACAATAATATCCCTTTATATCATGATTATGGCTACCATAACATACATATTTATATATGGGTGGAGACGTTCTGATTCGATTGCGTTAATAAGTGTACGCAAGGGAATTGATTTATCTGTACTATCAGATGATAAATTTTTGATACAGACAATCATTATGATTTTTCTTGGAACTTATATGTTAGTGAATTTTCAAACAATCTTATGTATATTTGTTGATGCAAAAGTGGCCTTTGTAACATCAATAATGATTCTGGTTATCGGGGCATACTATAATTCTCTGTTTCTTCCTGGGAATTATTGCATGATCCTTAGAAATGAAATATTGTGCTACAAAGGCGTATCTTTAATCCAAAGTATAATGTATGGTATTTTTTTAACTATTATTCTATCAGCATTTACAATTATTAAGACTAAAAGAAAAGATTTTTATTAAGAATGTATTATGAATATTGTGATTAGTAATTTATCAAAAAAAATACGTGATACTATCGTTCTTTCGAACGTTAATCTGTCCTTTCAATCTGGTACTATATATGGTTTGTGTGGTGAAAACGGAAGTGGAAAAACAATGCTAATGCGTGCGATTTGCGGTCTTATTTTACCTACAAGCGGCACAGTATGTATTGATGGAAAAGTATTGGGAAGAGATATTGATTTTCCTAATGATACGGGAATACTTATTGAGAATCCAGCATTTGTTTCTAATATGTCTGCGTTTGATAATTTGAAACTGTTAAGCTCCATCAGAGATGTTTCAAATGAAAAATCGATAAGAGAATATATTAAAAAAGTGGGTTTAGATCCTGACTCTAAGAAGAAGTACAAAAAATTTTCACTCGGAATGAAGCAAAAACTTGGTATTGCTGCGGCATTTTTTGAAGAGAATGAATTGATAATACTTGATGAACCATATAATGCCTTAGATGAAGACAGTATAGAACCGGTGAATAATCTTATAAGAGAAGCTAAAGAAAGGGGAGCAATAGTTATTTTAGCATCTCATAATAAGGAGTTACTTACAAATATTGCAGATATTTTAATCAAACTAAAGGGAGGCACTATTGAAAAATAAGCTTGCTATCTATTTGTTTATAATAGGTACACTGATGGCTCTTATTACAGTATTCATAATAAACTACAAGAAGATTAATGCTATGTATCCTAATCCGAACATTATAGAAGTAGAAACAGATGAAACTCTTAGTATTGGCGGATATGATGTATCATTCATCAATTTAGAAATAACGTCTATTGATTCGTTAGTATCAAGATATCCTGAATCAGATTATTTTAAAGATCAGGCTCAATTGATTACATCTGGAAAAATAGATGTATTGCTAGTAAAGTTGCGATTTTATAATCCAGGTATCGTGGAAAAAGATATGGCTATATATAATACAACCATTGCTACTGATAATACATCTAATGGTCTCGATTTATACGCATACAATTATCTTAATGTTGATAATAAAGATCCAATAATAAGATTGGCTCCAGGTGAAAGCATAGATATAGTAATGCCGTATACTTTGATTAAAGGATATAACAGATTAAATTTAGAACTGTTATTTGCCCTCTATCCGGACATTATTAAAATGAAAATAAGTTAATCTTCATTTTGAAATTGCTCAGAAAAATACAATTATGTGAATACTCTGGGGCTGTTTGAGCCACCTGTCCGGAGTTTGAGCGCCACCCTTCCGTTTAGGACGGAGCCATCATTCCGGTAAATACAGAGCCACCCTTTTCCGGGGATAAAAGCAAAGAAGATGTTATAAACATAATTCAGAGTCGCGTGGAGATTATGTTGAAAGAATAAAATATTAAAAGTGATATGGAAACGAGAAAACACTATGATAAATGAAATCAGGTTTAACAAATGTTGTCATTGTACGTATGTTCAGGTGTGATAGGAATGGTTGTTGCAGTCATTTCGGGATATTTCTTGATAACGTTTAATAATATATTGGTTAAAGTCTTGTTGACGATTATTAACTTTGGAAGCGGATGTTTGACTACTAAATTCTATTCAGCCTATAATATTGCAGATCAAAATATGCAACTATGGTCAACGACTATTTTCTTTTTTTCCTTTATAGTGTTTCTGCTGCTTACTTTATATGGTTTATGCTACCTAATAAAAGACAAAAATGATAAAGATCTACTGAGGATTAGAGATATTTTGCTAGGTCAACAGGAATATATTATAAAGTATTACGAAATGCGTAAAACTCAGATTGATGAGAAACTACAGATTCCGATGCTGGAAGAGCGGGAAAGGAGAATAAAAATCCGCGAATATGCCTTACTGGAAGAAAACGGTTATATAGAAAGAAATAGGGAGGTGCTGCGAAAACAGGGGAGAAGAAAATTAAAAATTATACTGCCCGATAAGAAAGAAATATTTCTAAATCAAGCATTTGTTGATACGATGCCTTCATTCTTTGAGGGCTTTTCAAATTGTCTCAGTGCTATTGATCAATATATTTCAAAAGACATAAGTAACGTTGGTGAAAGTTCTGATATAGAGCAGAATATTATTCCGAGAGATATGTTTGAGGCGTTCTTAATCAATATTGAGACAAATGTTTTGTCATCATTGTTTGGGAACTCTTCACAGGTGAGAATTCATTTTAGATACTATAACACAGAAACAAAAACGTTTGATATGATAAGTGCAATGACTGGAAAAAATGGTAAGCCTATATTTGTTAGTCACATGACTCCTATGCCATATGAAGATTCTCTTATAAAAAAGTCATTCGAATGTAAAAGGGCAGTTATTAGAAGCATTAATTCGTCCTCAACTAAGTACAACGGGGCGAATAGTACTGTTTGGCAGGATTACATGACATATACATTTTATAATTTATGCCATTTAGGTATTCCTTGTCAATCGTTTGGGATTTCTGTGCAAAATGCTGAAAGCTATAGGAATTTATTCTACTTTTTGAATTATGCTAAATTTGAAATGTATCTAAATAGCAGTATAGAGCGATTTAATGAAACCGTTAATATTAACACGATTTTGTACAAGTAAAAAGTATAGGAGACATTATGGGAGAGCCGTTATCTGATTGTAGTAAAGTATATTTAATGAACAGAAACCAAGCATTGCAAATTGTAGTACACGTTGCAAAAAAAAAGGATTATGATAAGGCAAATAAAATGCTGAGCATCATAGAAAGGTCAATTAAAGAAGATAAGAAGAATCGAATTGCCACCAATTTAGTTAGGTTTATAAATGGTGACGAATATGTATTGTTTAAACAAGAAATAGATTGACATAATTAAAGATAAGACAAGTATTATAGTATTAGGAGTATACGATGGGGGTATTCATATTTTGATCTGGAAACTGAAGTGTTAAGCTTATAAGGCGAGACAAGGATAATTGACAGGGTTACTGATGAATAATGAGAGCACTCTGCGTGCGATTGATCAGGGTCCTTTCAAGTAGACAGACAAAATAAACAAAATATGACAAAAAGGCAGTTATGCGGATCAATACAGCGATACGTTCTTTTGGCTATCAGATTCCATAATCTCAAACGAATGCTTCCTTTGCAATGATCCTAATGTCGGACTTTCAATAAACGAAGAGCGTACTTACGTAAAATGCTATCTGTGTGATACCGGACTCTTGCTCAGCCATGCTTTTGATGAGAATGAATTGCTTGAGAGTGAGGTATATGCGCAGATACTTAACGACAAGTTTTCTGTTAATGAGGGTATGTTATATGAGAACGTAATAGCACAGATGCTTGTAGCGAACGGACATAAACTGTATTTTTATACTCATTACTCAACAGAAAAGCAGCGTAATGATATGGTACACTACTGCTACTACAATAACTGTAACTTCGTCCAGTAATGTTATATATGTAGATGGGTCTTACACATGGACTCTTTCTCAATCGGTGTATTGATATGAAAAAATGTTTATTAGGGACAATAATAGTTTTATTTATGGTTATTTCATCTTTGACAGCTTGTCATATGCCGGAGCAATCGCCAACGACCACTGGTAGTAGTCCTTCATCTACCGTAGATGTAAATAAAGATGAGACTGAACAAGTAATAGATGATACACCCAACGTACTTTCGCCTACCATAATGATAGATGGGGAATTATACTATTTGATGGGAGAAGAATTAGAAATTGATTCATCAGAAGAATCATATTCTGGACGAGTAAAATCTATAGTTAGCGCAACAGAATTTCCAACTCATAATGATGAAGCCAATTTCCCAGATGTTGACGCACCATATATTATTTTGCCCGAGGGTGTTGCAGTGTGGTTCAACGGAAAATGGATGCTTTTCGATAGTATTGATGAGTAGGTCTTTTATATTAATAGCAAGCATCAAACAAGTTTTATTCTTCAAGAAAGGTGGAAGTCCTAAGTATCCATCTTCTTTGATCTTATTATCGAATTTGTTTTCTTCAGATAGATAGTAATGCATAGTTTGGGTTTTATCGAATTGAAAGATTATAAAGAGTAATAGCTAATTCCAAGTCTCAATTTGGATAACGTCATTTCACACATAAAAATAGTCGTTTCAAGCAACAGATATTGTATATGCAGGAAAGATATCATATGTTCATATAAGATTAATCCACAGTGGTTTTAAAACGGTTATTATAGGAGGGCTAAGGTATGAGATTAATGAAAGATGAGCGAAATAAACGTCGAGAGAAAAGAATATTGGCAATAATATTGGCTGTTTTGATAATATTTTCATCATCACTTTTGAAAGGATATGCATTTAATCAGTTAAATCGTGGTTGTAAACACAATGATGATTGTGTTCTGATGGAAAGACAATTGCAAGATATTCGAATATTACCATGTAATATATCACCTAATTGTACAGTCACAAAGTATTATTATTCAGAATTATACAAATGTAAGTACTGTTCATATAGTTACCTCTTAAATACAATTGAGTGGAGTCATTCAGGGCATTAACGGTTTTATTAATGAGAGTATACTATATATTTTGTATATATAATTTTATATATGTTATAAATTGAATGGGTAAGAAAAAGCCTTATGAAAAACAGTTGTAGTTTTCATAAGGCTTTTGGATAGGATGTGATATGAAAATTAGTAATAGTACTTTTTTTGATATCTGTAGAAAGTATTATGCGGTTGTTTTATTGTTTTTTATTGTTTTTCTTATAGGATGCGGTAAAATTTCATCAGATGAGAATAGTATTGGCAGAAGAATAATAAGCAATGAAACTAAATATATGTACGAGATTGCTGAAATGTCATTAACTGATGTAGATTACAATAAATCTATATCATATAATTCCAGGGGTATTTTATATATAAAAAAAAGTAATTCGGAAAATGAGAGTCTTACATATGAATCTGTTATAGATGGATTAAAAAAGCAAGTTTTCATAGCCGAAAATGATTCACATATTATAGATACCGATATGGATGAAAACGGCAAGATCGCTTTAGTGGTTAGATCTTTTGATTTTGTTTCAAATAGTATCTTATATAGTATTCACGTGCTGGATACAGAATACAAAGAATTATTGTCAAAGAATATAACTGATTTTTTAGATGACGATTATATTACATCGGTAATTATACGCGATAGTTCAGTGTTTGTGCTTTTCGGCAAAGGTTTTGTTGAATACGATTTCAGAGGTGAAATATTGAACACGTATTTATATAAGAATGATGAGCAAAACGCTAGAGTGGTAGTGTCGACTACAGAAATTATTCTATATGGAGATGCAGGATACGGTTCGTGGTACAAAGTAATCGACAAGGCCACATATGAAGAGTTAAGATTTTTTACTTCACCTCAAAAGATTGTATGGGAAGGAGGCTATTCCAGTCTATATTATTTTGATACTGAGGGTCTTGTAAAGGTCTGCTATAACGATGAAGCCGATAAACAAATATTATCTTTTTCTGATGTTGATATTAACAAAAGAACGATAAAGTGTATTATTGATGAAATCGAAGGGGTGTATTATGCTTGGGTGTTTGATAACGGAGATTATCAATTTATGACTATAAGACCAGATGACGAAATGGCAATGGAAGATAGCCGGGAGAAACTAGCTTTATTATGTTTAAATGGATCAATGTTTCAGGGATCAGTAAACAAGTATAATAGTCTTTCAGAAAAAAGTGTTATTGATATTCTTCCTGAAGCAAGTACAGTTGATATGTTCAGATTGGAAGTCGCTACAAAAGAATATGACTTAGTAGAAATTCCCGGAAACTATACGGAATTAGTGAAAAAAGGCTATTTAAGTCCTCTAAATGACTTTATTGACAGCAGTGAAATAGTGAGTAGAGAAGACTATTTTTCTTGGATGCTTGAGGACTTAACAATAGATGGTAACATTTACGCCATTCCCCGTGAAATGAGCCTTTCTTGTTTGTGGGGTCCGGAGGAATTATTCACAGACTCAACTAGTTGGGATATTTATACTTTTTTTGAATTCTTAAATAAATATCCTGGAGCACTTTCTGTTCCCGATGAGGATATAGCAGATATTAAGCAAAGGATCACTGCATATGCCCTATACGGATCACTTGAAGATATAATAGACGAGGATAGACGACTTGATAGGAACTTGTTGGAATATATATTAAGAGAGACTGAAAAACTTGATATTGACAGAACTAATGCTAGTGTTGAAAAGCGCCTAAAAGACGGTGAAGCAGTGCTGCTCCTTTCGTATATAGGAGGAGCAGACGAATTGGCCAGATTACAATCCGAAGTAGGAAGAAAACTTAAACCGCTTGGATTTCCGTCTTTTAATGCTGGCTCATCAGGCGGGCTTGTTGGATATGAAAATATGGTAGGTATATCTATATCATCAAGGAATAAAGAAGAGGCATGGAAATACGTTGAATACAGACTTAGCATTAAAGCTTCGGAGAGTAAGCCTGATATTCCAACTAAAATAATTGATTTCTGTTTCAGAATGAAAAGAGGCGGCCCGGACCAAGAAGAAACTGTTAATGGAGTAAACTATTATCCGATAACAAAAGAAGAAACAGAAAAGATGACTACAGCATTTGAGCGGGCACACAGCTGGCCAATTTGGGATAGAGATATCGAAATAATTATTGAAGAAGAAGCTATGTATTATTTCCGTAATGAAAAAAGCCTTGATGAAGTAATTGATATTATTGAATCGAGAGTGAATATTATGTTAGAAGAGAATAGATGATAGCATTATTATATTATTAGAGTTCTTTGTAAAATGTTACCAAAAACAGTTGATGCAATAACAATATATAGCGCAGATTTGTGGACAATACCACCAGATCTGCGCTTTTACAAATCTTAATGCCTTGCGATATTCACACTTTTTTAATCATTGTTTCCTTGATAGTAGATATATTAATCACCTACTATGATCATCTAGATACTCTTCTTTACATTTACGTCTAAATCTTTGAGGCCATCCAGCCATTCTTGAACAATACTTGGATTTTCGTACGCCATTCCGTTGCCCCTTTCCGCGTTTTTTACTCATTATCTTCTATCTGTGGAATATTCGCCAATTCCTGCAGTTTCTTTCTAAGCACTTCCTTATCTGGCAGCTGAAGCTGATACTGCGATACCATCATCGGAGACATGGTACGGCTCATAGCATACTCTACGACCTCATCATTCTTTGATGCACAGAGAATTAAGCCAACACTAGGGTTTTCATTAGGCTTCTTCACCTGTCTGTCAAGTCCTTCCAGATAAAAGTCCATCTTTGATACATATTCTGGTTTAAATTTTCCGGTTTTGAGTTCCATAGCCACAAGACAACGTAATGCTCTGTGATAAAACAGAAGATCGATTCTAAAATCCTCACCACCAACGGTTATGGCATATTCTTCATCAATAAACGTGAAATCCTTGCCTATTTCAAGCATGAACTGCTTCATCCCTGCAATTAGTCCTTTTCGAAGGTCTTTCTCAAGGAAACCTGTTGGCAAATCCAAGAACTCTATAACGTAAGAATCCAAAAAAGGATTCAACTCAGCTTGAACCTTTTCAGGCAAGAGTTTATCTTTGGAAAGCATATAACGTTCATAATAACCGCTATCCATTTGGCGTTCCAACTGTCTTTTGGTATAACGCTCTTTAATTGCAAGCCGAATATAGAATTCACGCTCCTCATCGGATTTACAGCCCGACATTATCAGCAGATGATTTGCCCAGCTCAATTGTGTCACCAGTGGTGACACTTTTTCATTTTCAGCATAAAGCTCATAGAACTGCTTCATTCTGTATAAGCCTCTGCGGTTAAATCCTTTGATTCCAGGAAATCGATCTTGTATATAATCCGAAAGTGCGTCTATATAGCCGTCACCATAAGCAGCTTCCTTTGATCGTTCAGAAAGGAATTTACCCACGGCTTGATACATAAGTATCAGTTCCTCATTCACCTTACGAAAGGCATTTTCTCTAGCTTGATTTATTATATTTACAACTTGATCAAATCCTTTGTCCATTTCATTCATAAAACTCTCTCCCATAAAAAGTGTCACCACTGGTGACACTTTGTGTCAAATGTGTCATTTTTTGCTTTATGGTGTCTTTTTTGCCTCTTCTCTAGCCTTCTCCGCGTTATCTATCGCATGCTGCTTGGCCTGTTCCTTATAATCGGAATGTTCTTCCTTATACTTTTCCATTTGCTCGATCTTAGCATCAACCCAGACGGATTTTTCCTCTTGGGATCCGTCTCCCGGATAAGGTCCTAACTTCTCCGCTATAATTTCAGAAATATACGCCTCTTCATAGGCATTAATATACTTACTCTTTACAGTCTCTGGGATATCTGCCTGCATGATAAACTCATAAAAGTTCCCGCCGTTAAGAATACATTCTTCCAGCGCTTCCATGGTTTGTTCCCTATTTCCCAATCCGGCCATATGTTGCTCCCAACCATGTCCTTCCAGCATCAGTTCCAATTGCAATCTTTCTGCGATATCTGTCACTCGAGCGGCATATTGTTCCCGGGATTCCCCGTTTTTCTTTTCACTCCATCTCTTTGATTCCAATGCCGCCTTTGCTTTTTCCATAAAGAAACGGTAATCTTCAAACTTATAGAACATATCGAAAATATGATTTGGATTAGAACGGTGTTGAATCGTTATATTTTCCAAGGGAATGACTTCATCGCCATTTTTAATCTCAATATACTTTGACAGCTGCTGATTGAGAGTGAAATATGTCTCCTTTCGGGAATCCTCAGTACTCCTTTCTTGGGCCTCCATAGTCCCGTTAGCCAGCAACAAGAAGAGAAGCTGATAAAAATCACCTTCAAAGGAATAGTCGGTATACTGCTTGGGAATACCCTCGAAGATCATCCTGGGAAGCTTGAGGGCCTCACACATCTTATCGATAACTTCTATTCCGGGAACCATTTTCCTGGTCTCATATTTGCGGATAGAAACCGGGTGTATGCCCGTAATATTTGCCAGGTCATTAGACGTAATATTATATGACTCTCTCAACTTCTTTATTCTTTCAGCAATATCCATGATAAACCTTCTCCTATGAAAGTTGTATTTACAGGTATTATAACACGTCGGTAGCGAGTGGGCTACAAAAATTTTCTCTACCCTCTTGACAGTAGCGACATCGCTACATATAATAACAATATAAACATTGTAGCGCAACAGCTACAAGAAATGAAACTCTTTCCAAATCACCTTGAAAAATCAATAAATCGGTTCCCCGAAACCCGGCGTTTCCCGAAAAATCGGATGTCGCCGTTACCAACAAAAGCTCTATTAAGCATGCAAAGAAAGGAGAATTATGAAAAATCGAAGCAGACAACGAGCAAATCGAAAACTAAAAGAAGAAATGTTAGACCTCAGGGATCTCTGCGGAGTCAAGGATCCCACACCCTATGAGGCCGTCAAGGAAATCATCAACGAATTCAAAAAGAACAAAGAAAGGAGGTGCCAGCATGGAATACTCGCAAATGTTAACTGAATACAAGGACGTTCTTTTACCTGAAGATGTCCAGGAGATCTTGCATACCGGACGCAATACAGTCTACGATTACCTTGCTAAGGGTAAAATCCGTTCCATCAAAGTCGGCGGTAAGTACCGGATCCCGAAGCTCTATCTTCTAGAGTTCATTTATCCCGACAAGGACTTTACAGAGGAGGCGGTATAAGATGGCAAGACCAAAGAAAGACGGAAAAAGAGCGAGCGGTATACAGGGAAAGAAAGGCTTCCTGTATATCGTAATCTCTCACCCGGTGATTAAAGACGGCGTTAAAAAATCAGAGAAGAAATGGATTTCCACCGGACTCCCGGACACTCCGGAGAATATTAAGAAAGCTTCTGAAATACGGAGCACTCTTCTTACCAAAAAGATAATGTCCGTAACAGATAGGAACATTTCTTTATCTGATTACACCGACCAGATTCTGGCGATCAAAAAGCGGGAAGTATCAGACACAACGTACTCATCCTACTATCACAGAGCTAACCACATCAAACGGTTTTTCGGAAAAGTTAAAGTCCGTGAAGTAGATGAGGCGTTGGTAGAAGCGTTCCTGGATGATCTCTTTATTACACGGAATATCCAACAAAGAACCGTTAAGGATATTAAGGTTTTCTTTGGATACATTATGGAAGAAGCCTGTAAAGAAGGGCTGGTAACTCATAATCCTACCAAGAAAGTAATTATCAACAAGAATTTAGCTGCGAAGTATTCAAAAGAAAAGAACACGGATGAAGAGTTCTTTTCCTTCGAAGAAGCGCAGCTTTTCTTATCTAAAGCAAAGGATCATGAACTATATGAGCTTTATTACCTGACTCTCTTCTTTGGACTCAGGCGAGAAGAGGTCCTGGGACTCCGCTGGTCCGCCATTGACCTAAAAGACAAGACCATGAGCATTAACCACACTGTTACCAAGGGAACTACCGTCACACGCTCCAACACAACCAAGACTGTATCCAGTGCCAGGGAATATCCTCTTAACGACGAACAGGTAGATATGTTCCTTAATCTGAAAAAGAAAGAAGAAGATAATCGCAAGCTCTTCGGAGACTGCTATTTCGACAGTGATTACATCTTCAAACATGAGGACGGGACCTTATTTTACCCGGATCATCCTACCAAAACCTTCTGCAAACTCATTAAAAAGAATCCGGATCTGCCTCAGAACATCACATTCCATGGCCTCAGAAGTTCTTGCGTTTCGATACTCGTACACAGAGGTATGGATGTTAAGAGTATTCAGAAGTGGGTAGGTCACGCAGACATTGATACGACCCTCAGGATCTACGCTAAGGTCAAAGACAAAGAATCCAAGAAAGAGATTTCAGAAACAATGAACGGTATCATCCCGCTTAAGGACTATACGGGACAATAACACAATTTAACATAGCAAGGTTCAAAGAGACATTTTTCCATAACAAGTTAATTAATTGGTGAATAAACGAAAAAAGTTAGAACAAAGTTAGAACTGAGCAAAAAAATATGCTTTCTGATCTCTCAGAAAGCCCTATTTTTCGACATCGGAGTGACAAGATTCGAACTTGCGACCTCAGCGTCCCGAACGCTGCGCTCTACCAAACTGAGCCACACCCCGACAGTGCTTATAAAACTGACAACAAAGGAAATTGTACATTAACAGTTTTCTTTTGTCAATCTCTTAGACGGACATGACCCGTAAGGAAAATTTCTTCGTCATTATCCACTTTGATGTTAAGCTTTCCGCCCGGTTCGATAAAATCTATGTTTACCGGTTCATTGTTTCTTTTGTATAAATAATAGCCTGTAGCGGTCGTTCCGCTTGCACAGGCATGCTCCCAATAAAAATCTTTGAGTGCGGGAACATATACCAAAGGGGTAAGTACGGATTGTTTTTCATCCAAAAACATGATACCCAGAGCCGGTGCGTTAAGATCGTCCGCCCACTTAACCACGGCTTTTTCCGCGTCGTCCAATGACATCTTATCGGTATAGATAATATGATACATTCCTTCGAATTTTACGATAGGCAGCATATATCGATCTGAATCGTAGTACAGCAATACCTCGGATATCTCCAAAGGTTTGGGCATTTTGACGCACCCTTTGAACGCACGCTTTTCTTCCCTTAAGACTCTTACTTCTACAGGGTCTTTCGTGCCGGATGTTCTTACGATGACCGTTCTTTCTTCTGAGAGCGGAAAATCGTTGTCTTTGGCAAAAAGACATGCCGCAGACATTGTTGCGTTTCCGCAAAATTCACCGCCGGCCATCCGAAGTCTTATATCTGCATCCGGATCGTCGTAATAAACAAAGCCAACCTGCTCGCAGTCAGGTTCATAGAAACATAAATAATTTGATACTTTCGGCTGTTCTTCGACAGCTACTTCGTCTCTTACAAGTATCGTTATGTTTCCTGTCGGATCTGCATAGACGTAATCGTACTCTTTCATTGCTGATAATTCCTTAAGAACTGCTTTGTACGCTCTTCCGAAGGATCTCCGAATACTTTTTCGGGATCTCCCTGTTCCACAATATATCCGCCGTCCATGAAAATAACTCTTTTGCTGACTGCTCTGGCAAAACTCATTTCGTGTGTTACGATCACCATCGTCATTTTTTCTTCAGCCAGCTGACGGATGATCTTTAAAACTTCTCCTGTAAGTTCCGGATCGAGAGCGGAAGTCGGCTCATCGAAGAATAAAATGTCGGGATTCAGTGCAAGTGCTCTGGCGATGGCAACTCTTTGCTGCTGACCGCCCGAAAGCTGGAACGGATATGCATCCGCCTTGTCCGCAAGTCCCATTTTCTTAAGAAGCTCTCTGCCTTTTGCTTCAACTTCCTCTTTGTTACGTTTCTGAACATTTATCGGTGCATCACAAACGTTTCTTAAAACGGAAAAATGAGGGAAAAGATTAAATTGCTGAAAAACAAGTCCAAAATAACTCTTTACCTTTACCATTTCCTTTTTGGGAAGATAAATCGGCTTTTCTCCGTCCGGTGTATGCGCGATAGTCTGCCCTACGTATTTGATGGTTCCGCTGTCGATCTTTTCAAGAAAAGTCGCACACCGAAGAAGCGTAGATTTACCCGAACCCGAAGGTCCAATGATACTTACGACTTCACCCGAATCCACGTTCAAACTTATATCGTGAAGGACTTCGCAGTCTTCAAAGTGTTTTTTGATATTTGACATCTCCAAGATCATAAAAAGCCCCTCCTATTTGTAGTATTGCATGGATTTTTCTATCTTGCCCATGCCAAAATCAACGATCGCATTGAATACGAAATAGAACACACCGGCAACCACAAACGGGGTAAAACTGGTCTGTGAATTTGCGATCTGCTTTCCGATCGTAAACATTTCCTGATATGAAACGGTAAATGCCAAAGACGTATCTTTTACAAGAGTAACAACTTCGTTGGTAATGCTCGGCATTATCCTTTTGATCACCTGAGGAAGTATTATCTTCAAAAATGTCTGAGTCTTGGTATATCCGAGTACCGCTGCCGCTTCGTATTGTCCTTTGGCCATCGATTCTATACCGCCTCTGTAGATCTCTGCAAAATAGGCGGCATAATTGATGGAAAACGCAATGACTACGGGAATGAGCTTGTTTCGAGATACCGAAATACCGAAAAGATAATACGGTCCGTAAGTTACGGCTAAAAGCTGTAACATCAAAGGTGTTCCTCTTAATACTGAAATAACAAATCTGGTAACTGAAGAAACGACCTTGTCTTTGCTCATCCTAAGCAAAGCAACGATCATTCCGAGCGGAAGTGAAAACAGAAGCGTCAAAAAGAAAATAGCACATGTCTTTGACAAACCTTCCGCCATTTTTAAGATCATGGTCAACAATGACATAAAGTGAACCCCGTTTAAGATAATCTATCCCGGAGACGCCATGCACCTCCGGGAATGTTATAAACTGACTATAGTGTTGCTATCGGTACAAAGAAACCGTTTCGATCACTGTAAGAAGATAAGATTGTTGATGATATCGGGATATTTTTCGGCGATCTTCTTATAAGTACCGTCTGCTACAAGTTCCTTAACCGCATCTTCAACCTGCTTGCAAAGAGCTTCGTCTCCCGAACGGAAAGCAATTCCGTACTGTTCGTCACCGAATCTCTCTTCAAGAACGGTAAATCCGTCGTGCTCCTGAGCATAGCTTACTGCTACGGGAAGATCAACAAATACTGCATCAACTGCTCCGCCGTCAAGTTCGGTAAAGCATTTAAGGAAAGAATCACAGGTGATCACGTTGTTAAATGTTGCGGCCATATCGGAAAGGTCTCCGTTAAGAAGTCCTTCACCGGAAGTACCGAGCTGTACGGCAACATCTTTGCCTGCAAGATCGGCGCTTGTAGCAATACCGCTGTCTGATTTTACAAGCAATACCTGAGTGTTGTCATAGTAAGGAGCTGAGATAACATATCCCGCTTCTTTCATGCTGTCAAGGATAGTCATTCCCGACCATACGCAGTCACATTCGTTGGAGTCAAGCTGAACAAGTTTCTCATCCCAGTTAACTTCGAAGATCTTCATTTCCCAGCCAAGCTTATCGCAAACTGCCTGACATACTTCAACATCAAATCCGGTATATTTTCCGTCATCTCCCAATGAAGAGAAGGGAGGATATTCAGGGTCGATACCCATTGTAAATGTGTTTGAACTTTCAGCGGTCTTTCCGCATGCGGCAAGTGAAAGTACCATCACTCCTGCCAATAATACTGTAAATAACTTTTTCATAATAAAATTCCTTTCATCACTTTAGTGCGATAGCATAGTACCATAATAGAATATTTATGGCAAGCGTTTCGCTTATTAATTGCTCTTTTTGATCACGTACTTACATATTGGGTTGCCGATGCTTGAGAACTTTTCTTCGTACTCGGTCATGATATTGTCTTTCATGAGTGAGTCATCGGCATGAAGATCGTATGTTACGACCGATGCACTCCAACCTGCGGGTTTAAGTTCTTCAAGAGCAAAATCAAACAACGCTCTGTTGTCTGTCTTAAATTCGATCAAAGCATCTTTTTTGATGATCTTTTCGTAAATGCTTAAAAACTGTCTCGATTCAAGCCTTCTTTTTGCATGTCTGTCTTTGGGCCAGGGATCGGAGAAATTTAAGTAGATCTTTGATACTTCCTCGTTGTCGAACACTTCCGGAAGTTCTTTGGCGTCTATACATATAAAACGAAGATTTTCGGGTTTTTCCTCGTAAGTATCAAGTTTCGACAATGCTTTTAATACCACGGTCGAATATCTTTCGATCCCGATAAAATTGACGTCCGGATATTTAAGGGCATTATCTATGATAAAACGTCCCTTTCCCATTCCTATTTCTATATAAATATCGTTATCGTTTCCGAATACTTTTCGCCAGTTACCTTTATGTTCTTTTGGCTCTTTTACTACTATGGGGCTTTCGAAGATTTTTTCTTCGGACCCTGTTACATGTCTTAATCTCATTTTCTGTATGGTATAAAACACCCCGCTTTAATGCGGGGTGCCCGGTTTATTCTGCTTCCTGTTCGTTCTTTAACTTTTCTTCCATTTCGGCTTCGATCTCCGGGAAGACCGAAAGCATGGGTTTAACGTCTTTCTTTTTAATATTTCTGTCGACGTAGTTATTTGTAAGCTTGATCACCAAAGGAGTCAGACTGAGTACACCGATAAGGTTGGGGATCATCATGAGACCGTTGAACGTATCGGAAATATCCCATGCGAGTGAAGATGTCATGATCGCACCGCAAACCATCATTACTACGAATATTACTTTGTAAATCTTTGCTCCCTTTACTCCGAAGAGGTACTCAATGGCTTTTGAGCCGTAATGTGACCATCCGAGAACGGTGGTGAAAGCGAACAGAAGAACGGCAATAGCGATAAACCATTCTCCGCCGATTCCGAATACATTTCCGAATGCCTTAGCAACCAATGTTGCATCGCTGACGCCTTCTGCAACAACACCGGTCTCAAGATTTATAAATCCCGAAGAAAGAACAACGATCGCGGTCATGGTACAAACGATCATGGTATCGGCAAATACTTCAAAGATTCCCCACATACCCTGTTTAACGGGTTCGATAACGTTGGAGTTTGAATGAACCATAACCGAAGAACCAAGACCTGCTTCATTTGAAAAGATTCCTCGTTTACAACCGTTCTTTATGGCAAGTTTTAATGCTTCACCTGCGATACCGCCGGCAAGAGC
>JAEEGI010005052.1_pt1 | contig 30539 bp, 26 predicted proteins | sample 8958751 | NCBI WGS metagenome assembly JAEEGI01 (sample SAMN16246545, study PRJNA631951) | gut metagenome | biome: gut microbiome; feature: rumen; material: KS-attached | host: Bos | place: Iran: Karaj | collected 2018-10 | reverse complement strand
TGTATAAAATCATTGCCTTGCAGTCCGAAAATCCTAAAGCCATCACAAAAGAACAAGAGATGCAGAAAAGCAAAGAACCCGAGGCACGCCCCAAACGCGCCCGTATAAAACCCACGCTCTTGGCCGAATCGTCACTATCCAACCCCGAGTTGCATAAGCGTAAAAACCGTGCCCAACAACCCAATAGTACCAACAACAACTCCGCATCCCTATCCCCAAAGGAGTCTTCCTCTCCCATACATCACGATACTATGGGCATCAATATTGCCGACCTTGAGCTTCCTCTTGTTCCATCCATCCCCGACATCGTGTCACCTACAGGCCGCCTGTTGCGCACCTCCTCCGACAAATCGCTCCCAATAACCAGAAAAGACCCTGCTCCACAGCCTGTCAGGACCGAAACCACCCACACCGAAGATAACGTCAAGACACCCGTCGAAAAAGACACCGAGGAGCCTGTAAAACGCAAACGTGGCCGTCCCAAAAAAGTGAAATCCGACGACAACACCAACTCCCCGGAACGACCCAACGAGGAGATAAAAGAGCCCACTGACTCAAGCCCGATCGGCAAACAACCCACAAGACCCGCCATTCCCGATACTCCCGTCGAGAAGCCTGTCTCCAACGAAACTGCCGAGCAGCCACTTGCCCAACAACCAGACAACAAAGTCGAACCCGCGACCGAGGGCATTCCCGTGGCCGAACCAAACACCAAAGAACGCTATGTCCGTTTCGGCAACAAAGGCAAGCACCATCGCCCTTCCGAACCTTATAGCGACGAATTCCTTGCCCAGTTTGGCGTAACACCCACTCCTGCTCCCAAACCCGTAAAAACCTATCCCTTCGACACCGAAGGCGTAGTGGAAGCTGAAGGCGTTCTCGAACTGGCTCCCGACGGTTTTGGTTTTCTCCGCTCTTCCGACTACAACTATCTTGCTTCGCCCGACGACGTATTCGTATCGGCAACCATGGTCCACAACTATGGTCTGAAATCTGGCGACACTGTGAGCGGCATGATTCGTCCCCCGAAGGAGAACGATAAATACTTCGTCATGGTGAAAATACAGCAAATCAATGGCCTTTCACCCGACCGCATACGCGACCGCGTCCCCTTCGAATCGCTCACCCCGCTCTTCCCCAACGAGAAATTCAAGCTCACTGGCCATCCCCAGCAAACCCTCTCCACCCGCATCATCGACATGTTCACCCCCATCGGAAAAGGACAACGTGGACTCATTGTCGCCCAACCTAAGACGGGTAAGACAACCCTGCTGAAAGAAGTGGCCAACGCCATTGCCTACAACCATCCCGAAGTGTACCTCATGGTACTGCTCATTGACGAACGTCCCGAGGAGGTCACCGATATGCAGCGCAGTGTAAAAGCCGAAGTCATTGCCTCTACATTCGACGAACCCGCCGACCGCCATGTCCGCATCGCCAATATCGTACTCGAAAAAGCCAAACGCATGACCGAATGCGGGCACGATGTAGTAATCGTACTCGACTCCATCACCCGTCTGGCACGTGCCTACAACACCGTCCAGCCCGCCTCGGGAAAAGTCCTTTCCGGCGGTGTCGAGGCCAACGCCCTGCAGAAACCCAAACGTTTCTTTGGCGCCGCCCGTAATATCGAAAACGGTGGCTCGCTCACCATCATTGCCACCGCCCTCACCGAAACAGGCAGCAAAATGGACGACGTCATTTTCGAAGAATTCAAAGGCACCGGCAACATGGAGCTGCAACTCGACCGCAAAATGGCCAACAAACGCCTCTATCCCGCCATCGACTTAGTGGCCTCGAGCACCCGCCGCGACGACCTTCTGGTTCCCAAAAACCTTCTCAGCCGCACCTTGGTACTCCGCAACCAACTCACCGACATGACCCCTGTCGAAGCCATGGAATTCCTCCAGAAAAACATGGCACACACCATCAGCAACGAAGAATTCCTGCTGACAATGGACAAATAATAAAGTAAAACTGAGAACTAAAAACTAAAAGGCCTGTCGATTCATTGTATCGCCCATACAGTAATCCAGCCTTTTAGTTTTTACTTAATAAATTCGTAGTTTATCATGAAACGTGGATTTGGTAGTGACAACCATTCAGGCATAAGCCCTGAGATTTTGGAGGCGATAGCTTCCGCCAATGTCGAACATGCCTTGGCCTACGGCGACGACGAGTACTGCAAACGTACCGAACAACTTTTCAAACAGGAATTCGGCCCCCGGGCACAAGTCTATTTCGTCTTCAACGGCACGGGTGCCAATGTCCTGAACATCGATGCCATGTGTCGCTCACACCATGCTGTTGTCTGTGCCGACACAGCCCATATCAATGTCGACGAATGCGGTGCTCCCCAGCGAATCGTGGGTTGCCGCCTGCTTACTGTCAACACCCCTGACGGGAAACTCACCCCTCAGCTGGTCAAGACCCAACTGCACGGCTTCGGTTTCGAGCACCACTCCCAACCCCGCGCCATCAGCATCACCCAACCCACCGAACTCGGCACCCTCTACACTCTCGATGAAATCCGTGCCCTTGCCGACCTTGCCCACCAGCACAACATGTATCTCCACATGGACGGTGCACGCTTGGCCAATGCCGCTGTGGCTCTCGACTGCTCGTTCCGGCAAATGACTACCGACTGCGGTGTAGACTGCCTCTCTTTCGGTGGCACCAAAAACGGGATGCTCATGGGCGAAAGCGCCGTCATCCTCAACCCCGAGCTTGACACTGAGATGAAATACCGGCGCAAACAGATGGGTCAACTGTGCAGCAAAATGCGGTTCATGGCCGCCCAGTTCGAGGCCTATATCACCTCCGGCGTATGGCGTCGCAACGCCGCCCACAGCAACCGGATGGCTCAACTGCTCCGCGAAGCTCTGTCCGACATCCCTGAAGCACAAATCATGTATCCCGTCCAGGCCAACAGCGTTTTCGTCAAACTGCCCAATAAGGTGTGGAACGCCCTGCTCGACGACTACTTCTTCTATCTCTGGGACGAAGAAACCGATGTGGTGCGCTGGATGTGCTCGTTCGACACCACCGAGGAAGACATCCACAATCTCGTCGAAGCCCTGAAAAAACGCCTGAAAGAACACAAGGCATAAAGCGCCACCTTTAGAGATAGATGATTGTCCCCGTCTCCAATCTCGACCACCCCGGGCTGCAACCCTATGCCCGACTCACCGAGGCGCAGCTCCGCAACCGACTCGAACCCGACAAAGGCATCTTCATAGCCGAAAGCCCCAAAGTGATACGGGTGGCTCTCGATGCTGGCTGCCAACCTATATCCCTGCTCACCGAAGAGAAACATCTTGCAAACCAGGCGGCAGACATTGTAGCCCGTCTCGGCGACCTGCCAGTCTACACCGGCAGCCGTGCATTGCTGGCCTCACTCACAGGCTACGAACTCACCCGCGGAGTGCTTTGTGCCATGCATCGCCCCGTTCTGCCCGATGTGCAACGTCTCTGCCAAACACGGAAACGCCTTGTACTCGTCGACAACGTAGTCAACAGCACCAACACCGGTGCCATCTTCCGTGCAGCGGCAGCATTGGGAATGGATGCCATCCTCTTCACCACCACCTGCTGCGACCCGCTCAACCGCCGTAGCGTAAGGGTCAGCATGGGTACCGTTTTCCAAATCCCTTGGACCTATATCCCCGACTGGCCCCATCCCGGCATGGAACAATTGCGAACCATGGGCTTCAAAACCGTGGCTCTCGCACTCACACCCGACGCCCTCCCCATCAACCATCCCGCCCTTATGGACGAAGAAAAACTGGTCATCGTACTCGGCACCGAAGGCGACGGGCTCTCGCAGCAAACCATCAACGCCTGCGACTACAAAGCCATCATCCCTATGCAACGCGGTGTCGATTCGCTCAACGTGGCTGCTGCGGCCGCTGTCGCCTTCTGGCAACTGAATGGGCATCATTAAAACAACAACAATAACAAAACAGGCTTGGCGCTCTTTGCGCCAAGCCTGTTTTGTCATCATATCATTTGCCGATTATTCCACCAGCAGTTTCTTGGTCACTACGCCTTGCTCCAAATACAGGGCCACCACATAGGTCCCCCTCCTCCAGCCGCTCACATCCACGTTGGCCGCTATGCCGTCCACTCTTTCCTCATGCACCTTCGCTCCCGTCATGTCATACACCTCCATCCGGCCTATCCTGTACGACGACATCACACTCACCACCCCCCGTGCGGGGTTAGGCATCAGATACACCATGCGGTCTCCTTCCTTCTCGGCTATCCCCTCGGGTTCGGGATGATGCTCATAGATCTCCACCTCCTCTGGACTGCTCCAGTCGCCATACTCATGCGTCACCCCACAATACGAGCGCACCAAGGCAAAGTACACCGTCCCCACCTCAAGACCCGTCAGCGTCACCATCGGCGTGTTCACCGTGGTTATAGTGAAATCCTCCCATTGGTCTGTCATCTTCCCGAATGCCACCTCCCACGGCCCTCCGTCGCCCGAATCCCAGCAGAGCGTCGCACTGCTGTCCGTCCGCGCCACCACGCGGATATCCCGCACATTGTGGCACAGCGTCGTGTCAAACCCTGGATCGATTATCGGGTATATTATTTGGCTAAAGAATGTAGCACCAATTATACCTGTATCACCATGATACATCACCACCATTCTCCTCACTCTCCAGTCCAGTGTTCGGAACTTGGACCACCACACCTTGCAAGTTTCTTCGAGTTCCAGACCTCTCCAACATATATATCGTGTAGGACAGTGATCCCACAGCCACATCCATTTGGGTCTATCCGTCAGTGGGTCAAACTGCCACGCATAACTGCCCTCGTTGTTCAGACAAGTCCCCGCCACCACAAACGTGTCCTCAACCACCACAGGCTTGTCAAACATCACCTCATACAACGGCACCACCAACGAACTGTCAATTGGGCGCTGATAATAGTTTGCCCATCCCAACCTTCCCGGCGGGAGATGGATATACCGATGGGGGTCGTCCATCCGCCATCCCTTCGCCATCAGTTCGACAAGTCCTCCTCCGTCGGGGTCCACCTGATACAGTATCATCGAGTCCGTAATCCTTCCCGCCAAAGTGGTGTCCCGCGTGTTCAGGAAAGTGCCTGGAATCCCACTCCCCGCAGGAAATGAACCACCACCATATATGGTTGTGTCCCGCGCCGCCTCCATATATGCTGGCGCCGCTATCCCTATGATTTTTATGGGCTTGTCCGTAATGTACTGCGTACCCGTTATCCCGTTACCACAAAAATAATAAAAGGCATTTGTATTATCAGGGGACATCGTCCCATTCGGGTCTGTCATACCGTAAAAATAAGGTGCATCCTGGAAAGCAAGATGGTTATAACACGTTTCAACATACCAGTCAATATCAGTGTCTTCACACCAATCGTATACATAAGTAAAATAGTTGAGACCTTCTGGACACGTAATCGTATCACCCACTGGGCGTTGCCCGAACACCACTGTCACCCACATCATAGCCACTGCAAGAAAAACAATCTTTTTCATATCACTTGAATTTTATATTTAATCACATATTTTCGCCACTTCATTTTCCACTCTACTTTTCAGAAAGTATTCGGCAAAGTCTAACTTCCTTCGTTTTTCATAGTCACATTCAAGTTAAATATACTATAAATCATTCATAAACAACAATATATCAATTATATACATAACACCTAACCAAACATTCGATGCTGCAAACATAACAATTTTTTTTCACCTATGCAAATATTTAACATTATATTTTGAAATAAAAAATGCCGCCCAACAGATGTTTTCGTTCTTTCCCACCATCGTTCTTTCCCCCTCACTTGTTCCTCGCTTTTACCATCAGTTCTCCTTTTGTAATGGGAGAACGATGGGAGAACGATGGGAGAACGAGCGAAGGAAGAACGAGCCGAGAACCGACTAACAGTTACGCTGTGATAACAGATGAACCAACCATTAATCAAGCAGTTTCAGTCAGTGAGCCAGGAATTGGAGATGAAATGACACAAGAATAGGGTTTTAACCCAAATCGGTCATTAGGGTTTATGGCAGATTAGTATTTGTTTCGAGCAGATTGGCCGCATCGCTGTCGAAGACGTAGCGGGCTACGGCAAGACAGGGATGTGGACAAGATGCCGAAAGAAATGCTGATATGGCATAAACAGACCTTAAAAAGCGAGAAATGATATAAAAGTCGGTCTAATGACCGATTTGGGTTTAATCCCGAACGACTATTGCGGGTCGACATCGAAATGGATTTGGAGAGAGGAGAGTTGTTTGTCGGTTTTCAGTTTGTCGCCTATGTCGACAATGATTTTCTTGGCTTGGGAGATGGCTTCGGTGCGTTCGAAACGCAGCATGATATTTTTGATATACAGCCCCCTGACACGTACTACACTGGGGTACTCTGGACCCACGACACGGGTGTTGAAGACAGTTCGCAAGGAGGTGGCATAGCGGTCGGCAGCATCGTTCAGGGTGTCGCTGTCGCGGTGTTTCATGGTGATGACTATCAGACGGTAGAACGGAGGATAGCGGAACACACGGCGGTCGGTCACCTGGCTTTCGTACATGGAGGTGTAGTCGTTGTCGATGACATTGCGGATGGCCTGATGATAAGGGTTGAAGGTCTGGATAATCACCTTGCCCCGATGGCCGTGACGGCCTGCCCGGCCACTCACTTGGGTCATCTGTTGGAAAGCCCGCTCGTAGGCACGGAAGTCGGGATAGTACAAGAGGTTGTCGGCACTGACAATGCCAACTACACTCACATGGTCGAAATCCAGTCCTTTGGTGACCATCTGCGTTCCCACCAGGATGTCGATGCGACGGTCCTGAAAGTCGTTGATGATTTCGAGATAGCGGTTTTTCTGTATCGTGCTGTCGAGGTCCATGCGCGCCACTGTTGCCTTGGGGAAGATGATGCCAAGGTCGTCCTCGATGCGTTCGGTGCCGAAGCCTTTCATGGTGAGGTGATGGCCATGGCAGGCAGGACATTCGGTGGGCAAAGGGATGGAGTAGCCGCAATAGTGGCAGCGTAGGCTGTTGGTGGCTTTGTGGTAGACCAGCGACACGTCGCAATGCTGGCATTTGGGTATCCAGTGGCAGTCGTCGCATTCGATGCGCAGGGAGAAGCCCCTGCGGTTCTGGAAGAGGATTACCTGCTCGTGGTCGTCGAGAGCCTGCTGGATGTTTTGCAACAGGAACTGGGAGAAATGGGTGGTGCCTGAGCTGCCCGGCACACCTTGCTCGCGACGGTTGCGACGCGACTCTTCTTTCATGTCGGCACAAAGCACTTCGGGCATCAGCAGTCCGCCGAAACGGTGTTTCATCTCGCAGAAGCCGTATTTGCCTTGTCGGGCGTTGAAGTAGCTCTCGATGGAGGGAGTGGCGGAGCCCAGCACCGTGCGGGCATTCCAGAGACGGGCCAGAAAGATGGCGGCATCGCGCCCGTTGTAGCGGGGTGAGGGGTCGTACTGCTTGTAGCTGTTGTCGTGTTCCTCGTCGACGATGACTAATCCTAACCGCCGGAAGGGGAGGAAGAGAGCACTGCGTGCGCCCAGCAACACCTGATATTGCTGGCCGGGGTCGTCGGTCATGGTGCGATTCCATACCTCGGCCCGCTGTGAAGCGCTGAAACGGGAATGGTATACCCCCACGAGGTCGCCGAAATAGCGTCGCAGACGATTGATTATCTGTGCCGTCAAGGCAATCTCGGGCAAAAGGAAGAGCACCTGTTTGCCCTGCTTGATCACATCGTCGATAAGTTTGATGTAGACTTCGGTCTTGCCCGAAGAGGTGACACCGTGCAGCAAGGCCACAGGCTGAGGGCAGGTAGTGAGATAGTCGAAGGCAGCTTGTTGCTCGTCGTTCAGTTGGATGTCGGCGGCATTGGACGTGCTTTCGCCTTGCTCTAAACGCGACTCGACACGGTTTTCCTCAAGCAGCACCCCGTGTTTGACAAGGGTTTTGAAAGCCGACTCCGACACCACAGTGCCGTCGGTGGTGGAGAGGAGCGCACGCCGGGACACGGGAAGCGAGCCGAACTGGCTCATCTGCATGAATTTCAAAAGTACATCGACCTGTTTCTGTGTGTTCTTCTTTTGTTCGAGGATGTCGAAAAGTTTCTTCGTTTGGGCAGATTCCTTGTACTCGGGAGCCAGGCAGACATAGGTTGATGTCCGCGGGACAAAACGTTGGCGAAGTTCTTCGTCCATGATGATGATTTCGCGCTCAATCATCGTGTTGAGCAAAGGCATCATCTTGCGAAGACCGATGGCCCGGCTGATGTCGTCGACGGTCATGACGCGGTGCGCTGTGAGCAGTTGCACTACACGCATCTCGTTGTCGGTGAGGTTGGAGAGTTCGCCGGTGAAATCGGGATGGATGGAGACCGACGATTCGCTGGCCAAACGGAAAGCAGAGGGGAGGGCTATGGCCATCACATCGCCCACATAGCACATGTAATAGTCGGCCATCCACTCCCAGAAGCGCAGTTGGGTTTCCTCTACAATAGGTTCGACGTCGAGGATGGAGAGCACATACTTCACCATATAGCGTGGAACCTCTTGATGCACACGGCGGACAAGTGCCGAATAAAGCCGCTTGGCACCGAACTGCACTACCACACGCTGTCCTACCCGGATAGCATCATTGTACTCTTGCGGCACCCGATAAGTATAGGTGTCGTGGATGTGGAGCGGTAATATGACGTCGACGAAAAAAGTTTCCATTTTGAGCGTGCAAAAGTACGAAATTTTTCTTTCTTGCGTTACTTTTTCAACTTAAAAAGTAAAAATAAAACATGGCAAGCGGTCTTTATACACTGCCTCGAAGAGGCCAACTCTCAGTAACCCCGCACAAACGCAGTGCAGTGTGGGGTGGGGCAATGGTCGGGGCCGGCGTCATAGAGGGATGCGCTCTCAAACTTATAGATTACCTAACGGATAGTTGACAAAAGCATTCTCAATCCTTAATTCTCAATTAAAAAATGAGTCGTATCATCATAGCAGTAACCAACGACCTTGCCACCGACCAGCGTGTGGACCGCACTTGCCGCGCCCTTGCCGAAGAGGGTTGGCGCGTCACCCTTGTGGGGCGACGGCTGCACGGAAGCCCCGCGTTGGCTCCGCGTCTCTACGGCACACGCCGTATGCGACTGCTTTTCCGTCGCTCGGCACTTTTTTATGCAGAATATAATATCCGTCTGTTTTTGTTGATGCTGTTCAGCCGTGCCGACGCTTTCTTTGCCAACGATACTGACACCCTTCTTGCCGCCACCTTGGCTTCGCGTCTGCGCCACAAAAGCCTCTATTACGATGCGCATGAGCTGTTTCCCGATGTGCCGGAACTGCAAGGCCGTCCCCGTGTGCAGGCTGTGTGGAAGTGGGTGGAACGCACTTCTTTGCCACATGCGACCCATGCTTTCACCGTGTGCCAGAGCGTAGCGGACGAGTACCGTCGCCGCTATGGCGTCGACATGACCGTGGTCCGCAATGTTCCCATCAAAGGGGAGAATATGAATGGTGAATTGAAAAAAAATGAGAAAAATGTAAATACAAACGATAATCTCCAATCTTCAATTTCCAATTTTCGACTGCTCTACCAGGGTGCAGTAAACATTGGGCGCGGCATCCGCGAGATGGTGGATGTAATGGAGTTGTTGCCCGAGTGCCATTTGGTGGTGGCAGGCGACGGCGACGTGTTGGAAGAGATGAAACAATATTCCGCCACCCGGCCGTGGCACGACCGGGTTGAATTCCTCGGACGTGTGCAGCCCGACCGACTCCGACCCCTCACCGCTCAAGCCGATTTGGGATTATGCCTGCTCGAAGACCTTGGACTGAACTACCGTTATTCGCTGCCCAACCGTATAGCCGACTTTGCCCAAGCCGGAGTGCCTGTGTTGGCGACCGACTTTCCCGAGATACACCGTGTTATTGAAGAATACGGCACAGGAACCCTCTTTGAGCCACTGCCCGCCGACAAGAGTGGCGACACCTACCGGCAATACATCGCCCGGTTGGCAGAGGCTGTCCGCACGGCCTTGCGCTACTGGAGTGAAATGCCACCGGAAGAGTACCGCCGCCGTTTCGCCAAGGCCGGGGAGGAGCTCAACTGGCAACACGAGAAGTACCAACTCATCAACGTCTTCCGTTCACCGGCCAAGCATCCTTGAGGGTTTCCAGAAGATCCCTATAAAGATGGGTTCTATTAATTCGTTTTCACTGTTTTACTATCGCGTTCCTTCGGGACGCTTTACTATATTGCTGATTGTCACGGCACTGAACCTGACGGCTTGTACCGTGTTATTAAAGGTCTCACATCTTCGAGGTGATTTATAAATGATAAAATGACCTGAAAGGGCGAAAGAGAGGATGTTTGTGCCCTTTCAAGAGGATGGAAAAGACAACACAAATTATCATGAATGAGCCATAAATGGAATCCTGCAGGGTATGGTGGGATGGGGGAGGACAGGGGCTGACAGAAAAGGAAATGAAAAAATGCTATCGTGTGCAATATTTAACTTAAAAATGCGTTATAGGGGTAACTAAAAAATAAGCTATGGTATACGAAATTCTGTTGATACTTTATTTTGTGGGCTGCTTGGCCGGCCTGTGGTTGGTTCTCAAGAAGGCAGGGGAAAAGCCGTGGAAAGCCCTTATCCCTGTGTACAATATCATTGTATGGATGCGGATTTGCGGCAAGGATACAAAGGAAAAGAAATGGAAATGGTATATAGCATTCCTTATCCCGGCCATCAATATTTTCATGTTCCTGTTGTTAGTGGTGGAGACAGCGAATGTGTTTCATCGTTATAATTATTTTGAACAGACGTTTGCGGTCATCTTTCCCTGGATTTACCTGCCCTATGTGGGGCTGAACAAATACCAGTATTACGACCCACATCAAGAGGAGCCCCATCAGGTTTCGCAAGCTCGGGACTGGTTGGACGCCATCACCTTTGCCATTGTAGCTGCCGTGATTATACGCTCCATGATGTTCGAATTCTATAACATCCCCTCCAGTTCGATGGAGAAATCGCTGATGACAGGCGACTATCTGGTGGTGTCGAAAATGGCCTATGGTCCCCGTTCGGCCATGACACCGTTGTCGGTGCCTTTGCTTCACAATGTGCTACCCCTCACTGACGGGCAGGTGGAATCGTATCTGAAATGGATTAAACTGCCGTATCACCGATATAAAGGGTTCAAGCATGTGGAACGTTTCGATCCAGTGGTGTTTAACTACCCTGACGGAGACACGATGTGTACGGCATGGAAAAGCAACAGGAGCTATCATTCATTAGTCCGTGAGATGGGACGGGAGAATGTATTGAATGCTAAAATGTTGCCAGTTGGGAACCAGATGGTGACAAATCATATACGTGTGAGACCTGTGGACAAACGGGAGAACTTTATTAAACGTTGTATCGGTCTGCCGGGAGAAGACCTTCAAATCATTGACCAGAAAGTATACATCAACGGCAATGAGATAGCCACACCTCCTTACAGTCAGCAGACATACAAAGTAATGTTCAAAGAAGGAATCAATACCCGCAAGGTATTGGACGATATAGGGGTTAGCCATGAGGACTATTCGACTGCGTTATCGTATATGATGTATTCGGGTATGCCGTACTACCAGATACCGCTTACGGAAGCTCAGGTCAAGACCCTTGAAGCCCGTCCCGATATAATAGAGGTGGTACCCGATATCAACAAAGCGGAAGACGGTGACCTTGAGATATTCCCGCACTCTGAACGGTACAAGTGGAGCACAGACAATTTCGGTCCAGTGCATATCCCGGCCAAAGGAGAGACGTTGAAACTGACTATAGAGAACTTACCAATCTATACCCGTGTCATTGAGATATACGAAGGCAACACGTTGGAGGTGAAAGGCGATAAAATATTCATTAACGGGCAGGAGGCCACAGAATACACTTGCAAAATGGACTACTATTGGATGATGGGCGACAACCGCCATAACTCTGTAGACAGCCGCTACTGGGGATTTGTGCCAGAAGACCATATCTCAGGGAAAGCCACAATGGTATTGTTCTCGTGGGACAAAGACCATGGGAAGCCCAGATGGAACAGAGTATTCAAGTCGGCAAGGTCGATGGAATAAAAAAAAGAAAAAAAATAGAGCCAACACAATAATTTGAAGTTTTTTAAGTTAACAAAGCAAATAAAGACCTGTAACATCAGCACTAATCTTAAGAGGGGTGATAGCCTGACAGTGTTAGAGTTATAAGCAGTCAAAATAAAAAAACAAAGATTAAAATACATTAAAAACTATGTACGCAATATTTGATACAGCCAAGGGAATAATGAAGGCAGAACTTTATGAAAAAGAAGTACCAAACACAGTTGCCAACTTTGTAAAACTGGCAAACTCCCATTTTTATGACGGGCTTCGTTTCCATAGGGTAATACCGGATTTTGTGGTTCAAGGCGGTTGTCCTTATAGCCGCGATCCTCGCGACTACAGAGTAGGTACCGGTGGCCCGGGATGGACCATCAAATGTGAAACCAATGCAGAGAAACAATACCACGACCGAGGAGTGCTGTCAATGGCTCATGCCGGCAAGGACACTGGTGGCAGCCAGTTCTTCATTTGCCACAACCGAATGAACACGGCTCATTTGGACGGTGTGCATACGTGTTTCGGTAAAGTGGTGGAAGGGTTGGATGTTCTTGACCAGATTACCGTGGGAGACCTGATCAACAGCATCAAGATTGTTGAAGAATAACCATCAGAACCACTTGAGATATTAATCAAAAGAACAATTAAGAATTATGAATTTAGGTATAAAACTGCTTGTTGCAGAAGACGACCCCAATCTGGGAACTATTTTGAAAGCCTATCTCTCGCAGAAAGGATATACAGTTTTCTTGGCCGTGGATGGACAGGCGGCTCTTGATTCTTACCAGAACGACGATGTCGATGCCTGTATTCTGGACATTATGATGCCTGTGAAAGACGGCTTCACTGTGGCCAAAGAGATTCGTCGCGTAGATAAAAGAATCCCTATCATTTTCCTTACCGCCAAGAACTTGGAAGCCGACAAACTGAAAGGATTTGAGATCGGTGCCGACGACTACGTTACAAAACCTTTCAGCATGGAGGAATTGTTGGCCCGCCTAAACGCTACAATCCGCCGTTCTTTCGACGATGGCAAACCCGACAAGAACATTTTCCATATTGGCAATTGTGTATTCGATTATGCTCACCAGACTCTCACCTGTGGCGAAAACGTTCAGAAACTGACCATGAAAGAGAGCGAACTGCTACGCATGTTTGCCATGAATTTCAACCAGTTGGTTGACAGAACAAGTACATTGCAGAAGATATGGAAGGATGACAGCTATTTCGCTGCACGCAGCATGGATGTGTACATCACTAAACTGCGCAAATATCTGAAAGTAGACCCGAACGTACAGATTGTCAATGTTCATGGTGTGGGTTTCAGATTGACGGTAAAAAGTGAATAATGAAACTGACTTTTTTAGGAACGGGTACTTCGATGGGAGTGCCCGTTATTGCTTGTAATTGCACTGTGTGCCAATCGACCGATTGGCACGATAAACACTTGCGGACATCGGCACTGATAGAGACAGATGCGGGTGAGAATATCCTTGTTGACATAGGACCGGACTTTAGAGAGCAGATGTTGCGCGAAAAGGTGAATCATCTGGAAGGCATTCTTATCACCCATGCCCATCGCGACCATGTAGGCGGGCTTGACGACATACGTTCGTTCAATTATGTACAAAACCGTAAGATGGATTTGTATTGTAATCGTGAAGCGAGAATAACCATTGAGCGCGACTATCACTATATTTTCGACTACCATCAGTTCCCTGGACTGCCAGAAGCTGAGATTCACGAATTGAGTGGAGACGAGAGTTTCGTGGTGGGGAGTGTGACGGTGACACCAGTCAAGGCCATGCACAAAGACCTGCCCGTTCTGGGATACAGAATAGGGGAGCTGGGATATATCACGGACGCGAACCATATCGACCCGTGCGAACTGGACAAACTGAATGGAGTGAAGGTTTTGGTGATTAACGCACTGAGGAAAAGGAAGCACTTTTCGCACTATTGCCTGCCAGAAGCTTTGGAAGTGATAGAACGGGTGAGACCTGAAAGGGCTTACCTAACCCATCTGAGCCACGAGATGGGGCTGTATGCAGAGGTATCGAAGGAGTTGCCTGAGCAGGTATGGCTGGCATACGACGGACTGAAAGTGGAAATAAAGGATTGATATACTGACTAAGAAGCACTAATCGTGATCTCTATTTGCATACCGATATATAACCGAGACATGAGCGATACGGTGAGGGAGCTGGCCTCACAGATACGAAGCTTGGATGTGCCATGTGAGTTGATATGTATCGACGATCACTCGGACAACAATTTTGCCGAGAAAAACAAACATCTGGGAGAGGCAGGGAAATATGTGGTGCTGGATGAAAATGTGGGTCGTGCCCGTATCCGCAATCTATTCTTGAAGTATGCAAGCTATGATTACCTACTGTTTTTGGACTGTGACTCACTGGTGACGGAAAATTTCTTATCGTGCTATGTCCGACTGCTGATGCATGAGAGAACTGCGAAAGTGGTATGCGGAGGCAGGGTGTATGACGCCAAGAGCGATGACAGGGAGCATCATTTGCGTTATGTGTACGGGATAAAATGCGAGAGCCATACCGCAGAACAACGTAGGAAAAATCCATACCGCTCGTTTATGACTAATAATTTCATTGTGCACCGCGATGTGTTGAAAGAAGTTCCTTTCGATGAGCGTATCAGCCGCTATGGCCATGAGGATACACTGTTCGGTTACAGGCTTATGCAGCACAAGGTACCGATAGTCCATATCGACAACCCTGTGATAAACGGCGATGTGGAGACAAACGAAGAGTTTATGCGTAAGACTGCTGACGGGGTGAAAAGTCTGGCCGATATATACCACTGGATGGGCAATGACAAGGAATTTGTGAAAGAGGTGTCGCTGCTTCGTTTCTACGACTGTACACAACGCTGGAAACTAAACAGGTGTATCTATTGTCTGTTCAAACTGGTGAAGCCGTGGATAGCGGAAGGATTGAAAAGTGGAGAAAGAGTGAACATGAAGTTGTTTGCCTTTTACAAATTAGGGCTGTTGATAGAAAATATTGGAGTACGGTAAGCGGCATATACGCCACGGAGAAGCGCAATGCCGCTGCACTTGGTAGCTGAACCTACGCTTAAAGAAAAATAGGGTAGGGGATACTAAAAGGGCCAAAAGCTACGTTATTATTATAATTGAAACTTTTTTCGTATCTTTGCACTTGTAAAATAGAAGATGGCAAGATTTTTTAGACGATATAAATCAAATATATACGGAAACTACCGAAAAGCATATTGCATCGATGGTGCTTTGACAGGCGTATGCATGTCGGTGACGATGGCAATAAGGGACTTGGTTGCAACAAAGCCAATGGCCACGCCGGAGAACTATGTGACAGAGTTGATACTTCTGGTAGGCATATTATGGTCGACATACCAATACCGCAAACAACTGCCGGAAGGTAGGGTGACATTCAAGGAATTGATGTTGGTTGGATTAGGTATAGGGGTGGTAAGTGCATTGGTATATGGACTATGGATATGGCTGAACTGCGGAGTGTTGAACACCAATATGGTGCAGTATTACAATGAACAGCGCATCGCAGTGATGGAGCCGAAGGAGCAAAGCGCCGCAGCTGCCATTGCCATAGAGAAAGTGAAAGCATACAACGCTGGCGACTGGGCCTTTATCGGAGGGTTCAGATCAGCGGTAATGAGCATTATCATATCTTTCTTCACCGCACTGATATTCAGAACCGAGAAAGGGGAAGTGGTGACGAAAGGCAAACCAAAGGAAAACTCAAATCAAACTCAAAAAAAATAATGGATATTTCAATAGTTGTACCGCTATTTAACGAAGATGAATCGCTGCCCCATCTGGCAGAGTGGATTGACCGAGTGATGACTGAACACCATTTCGACTATGAGGTAATAATGGTGGATGACGGAAGCAAGGACAAGTCATGGCAGGTAATAGAACAACTGCACGCCAATAATCCACGATATAAAGGGGTGAAATTTCGTCGCAATTATGGAAAGTCGGCAGCGCTCAATGTTGGATTCGGTCAGGCACAAGGCGATGTGGTTATTACCATGGATGCAGACTTGCAGGACAGTCCCGACGAAGTGCCGGAACTGTATCGGATGATAAAAGAGGATGGTTATGATTTGGTGAGTGGATGGAAGAAGAAGCGCTATGATTCGAAACTGGCCAAGAATATCCCCTCGAAATTCTTTAATTGGACTACACGCAAGATGAGCGGCATAAAGCTGCATGACTTCAACTGCGGCTTGAAGGCGTATAGACACGATGTGGTAAAGAGTATCGAAGTGTATGGAGAGATGCACCGATATATCCCGGTGATTGCCAAGTGGGCAGGATTCAACAAGATAGGAGAGAAAGTAGTACAACACCGCAAACGCGAGTTCGGTGTAACGAAGTTTGGACTGAACCGTTTTGTGAACGGTTACCTCGACCTGATGAGCATTATGTTTATGTCTAAATTCGGGAAACAGCCGATGCACTTCTTTGGACTGGTTGGCAGTGTGTCGTTCCTGCTCGGATTCATCGCTTTTATAGTGGTGTGCGTGATGCGAATCTGTGGTCACATTTCGTTGACCAATAGTGTATGGTTCTATGTTTCGATGCTGTTCATCCTAATGGGAACGATGCTGTTTCTGTCCGGCTTCCTTGGAGAACTGATATGCCGCAACTCAACTACCCGAAACCAATATTTGATTGAAAAAGTAATAGAAAAATGAGTCTACAATGTGGAATAGTGGGTCTACCCAATGTGGGTAAATCAACCCTTTTCAACTGTCTGAGCAATGCCAAGGCTCAGGCTGCCAACTTTCCTTTCTGTACCATAGAGCCGAATGTGGGCGTCATCACCGTTCCTGATGAACGTCTGGCCAAGTTGGTTGAAATGGAGCGTCCAGCATCGGTGGTTCCTGCTACAGTGGAGATTGTTGACATTGCCGGCCTTGTCAAAGGTGCCTCTAAGGGTGAAGGCCTTGGTAATAAATTTTTGGCTGATATTCGCACGACGGATGCCATCATCCATGTGCTGCGCTGTTTTGACGATGACAATGTGACACATGTGGATGGAAGTGTCGACCCAATACGCGACAAACAGACGATTGATTTGGAATTGCAATTCAAGGATCTTGAGACAATAGAGAACCGCTATGAAAAGGAGGTGAAAAAGGCCAAGGCCGGCGGCGATGCAAAAGCAAAAAAGCTGGTCGAGGTGATGGATCTCTACCGGGAGGCTCTGCTCAACGGTCGCAGTGCCCGCACCGTGGTATTGGAAGAAAGTCAAAAAGAAGCAGCCAAAGACCTTATGCTTCTAACTGCCAAGCCGATTCTTTATGTATGCAATGTCGATGAAGCCTCTGTGGTTACAGGCAACAAATATGTTGATGCCGTGCGTGAGGCAGTGAAGGACGAGGGTGCCGAAGTTTTGGTAATTGGTGCGGGAATAGAGGCCGACATCGCTGAATTGGAGTCATACGAAGAAAAGCAGATGTTTCTTGAAGACCTTGGTTTGAAGGAGTCGGGAGTGAATCGGTTAATAAAAGCCGCCTATCGACTGCTGAACCTTCAGACATTCCTTACCGCAGGGCCAAAAGAATGCCGTGCATGGACTTTCAAAAAAGGAATGAAAGCACCTCAGACAGCGGGAATTATCCACAGTGATTTTGAGCGGGGATTTATCCGTGCCGAAGTAATAAAATATGATGATTATGTCACGCTGGGCAGCGAAGCTAAATGCCGCGAGGCTGGCAAAATAGCCGTAGAGGGCAAGGATTATGTAGTTCAGGATGGTGATATTATGCACTTCCGCTTCAACGTGTAAAACATTGTTGACATAAATACAATACCTGTCTACATATTCTGAATATCGGAAATCTGAAAAATCCTTAAAGAGGTGAAGAATAACACCCATAACAAGAAGTCATTACACCCGATACATATACGGGAAAGTTTCTCTATGGTTTTTGTTCTTTGCCTTATAGTCATTAACACATCCTGTTCAACACAAAAGGCTACATGGTCTAATATTCAGTTTCATAATATAACCACTCATTACAACATTTGGTGGAATGGAAATGAAAGCTTGAAAAAGGGTGTAACGCTGATGAACGAACGTGTGAAGGACGATTACACTCGTCTTCTGCCTGTATATAAAATGGGAACAAAAGAGGAGTGCATGTCGTTTAACCCCCAATTCGACCGAGCTATTGAGAAAAGCGTAAAGGGAATAAAAAAGCACAGCATTTTTGTCGATGGACAGGAGCATGTGCCTTATATTCCCAAATGCTATATGATGACTGCGTATGCCACTTTTTATAAACACGACTTTGTGACAGCGGCCAGCACATGCCAAATGCTTGCATCCCAATATGCGGGGACGGTCATTGGAGACGAGGCTGCAGTTCTTCAAGCTCGTTGTTCGTCGATGGATCTTCGATACCGGGATGCTGAAAGTGCTTTAGATGAGCTTGTGACGGCTGATGGAAAGGGCAATTTTGCGTCGAGCCAACGCCTTAACCTCTATCTTGCAATGGCTGAATGCACTTTGCCTCAGGAAAAGTACAAGAAGGGGGTTAATTTTCTTAAGATGGCTCTTGAGCAACACCCTTCACGTGAGCAGAAAGCCCGTATCTATTATATCCTTGGCCAGATATACCAAGAACTTGACAAACGGCCAACTGCATCAAAGTATTACGAAAAGGCGTTGAAATGCGGTCCATCATATGAAATGGAATTCAATGCCCGATTGAACATCGCCTCGTGTGCAGATTTGCAACACACAGACAGGGAAAAACTGGAGAGGCTTCTCGACAGAATGCTTAAAGACAAGAAAAATGAAGAATTCCAAGACCAAATATATTATGCCAAAGGCGAAATGTATGTGGGTATGCGGGAAATCAAGAGAGCATGCGAGGCATTCAAGACCTCATGTGCAGTGTCGAAAAGCAATCCTGCCCAAAAGGCTCGGTCAGCCATTCGGCTTGCCGGTATTCTGTACGACAGATTCCAGGACTACGACCTGTCGCAGATCTACTATGACACGGCTATGTCTATTATCAAACCTGACTATCCTCACTATGCCGACATCAAGTCTCGTTATGATTTGCTTTCATCTCTGGTGATAAACACACGCTTAATAGAACGAAATGACAGCCTGATAGCCGTCTCTCAACTTCCTCAAGACAAACTGACAAATCTGATTAACAACAAAATTGAAGAACTGAAAAAAGCAGAGGAGAAGGCAAAAGAAAGGGAGTTGCTGGAACAAATAGCAAACGATAACAAGTCGCAGCAAAACACACTGCAGGGAGATTGGTATTTCTACAACAGCAACACTGTACAGAAAGGAAAAGAGACTTTTCATCAGCGTTGGGGAATGCGCAATCTCGAGGACTATTGGTTCCTGTCGTCAAAGGGATTACTGGGCATGAATATGTTGGCTCAACAAATCGGAAACGATCTGACCGATAGTTTGGATGTGGACGGAAACGAATTGTCTGAAAAAGAAGATGAGAAAAAGGACTCAACAGGAGTCAGACCCTCGGGTAACCCCAACGACCCACACGATATGGCATATTATTTGAAAGATTTGCCAAAGAATCAAGACGAGATAGACTCGATGATGAATGAAACATCAGTGAGTCTATTAAATGCTGCATATATTTTTTATGACGGAATACACAATCTGCCTAAGGCTTTGGAATGCTATCTGCGCATGTCCAATGATTTCACATCCAATAGTGAAATAGTGCAGGCTTTTTATATGCTTTATAAAATCTACGACCGTCAGGGCAACACTCCCAGCGCAAACTATTATCGCGACATGGTGCTTATGGGTTTCCCCGATAGCGACTTTGCCAACCTAATTCTTGATGAGGATTACTACAAAGAGATTATCCGACGCGGGCAAATTATAAAAGAGGACTACGACAATGTATACAACCTTTATCGCAAGCATCGATATGAGTCGGTGTTAGCCAATGTCTCAAATGCCAAATTACTCTATGAGGGGAACCCAATGCTCGGTAAATTCCGTTATTGGGAAGGTCTATCCTATGCAAAAATGGACAACAAGCCTGCTGCCATTTCCACCTTCCAAGATATTATCAAGGACTATCCCAAGGACGATACGCTCACAACATTAGCACAGAACCAATTGGCCTATCTGCTGGGCGAAGGAGGCAAATATATAGCCAACAGCGGTGGAGACGGTGACGAAGAGATAGACGATGGTTCTTCTGTAGGAACTTCGTCTACAAAAACCAACACCCGTCAGACTTCACGCAGCCAAGCCACAATCGACAACGACAAAGAGTTGCCAAGCGAAGCCCAACTTTTCCGCTATCGTGAAAACATGCCTCATACAGTCATCATCCTTGTCAAAGAAAAGAAAATCCGCGCCACTCATCTACAGAGCAAAATGGCCTCTTTCATCCTTACTTTCTATTCTAACTCAGGTTATAAGACAGCACCCCTCATGTTCACCGATTCCACCCAAATGGTCACTGTGAACACTTTCAACAATGCCAACGAAGCCATGGACTTTGCCACCCACCTCCAAACAAGCGACGGACCTCTGACTGACTACAGTCCCGACGACTACCAAGTCTATGCCATATCCAAACAAAACTACGTGACCCTATACAACCGGAAACAAGTGGATGCATACAGATTGTTTTACGAAAAATATTACTTGAAATGAGCGAAAATGTAAATGGACTTATCAACACCATCACCGTCGGCACCTCTATTAAAGGCGATATACAGGCCAATGGTGATTTCCGCATGGATGGCACTTTGGAAGGAAACATCACACTTACAGGTAAATTGGTGATTGGCGAACAAGGCCACATCGTAGGCAACGTTGTCTGCCAGAATGCCAATGTTATCGGCATCATCGACGGCAATCTGTCGGTGAAAGAGTTCCTGACCCTTTATTCCACTTCTCGGGTAAAAGGCGACATTGTTGCCAACAAGTTGGCCATAGAACCAGGAGCCTATTTCACTGGAACATGCCACATGCTTGACGAATTATCCGACTGACAAACTGTCATGACAAAAGAAGAGGAAATCAAACAGCTATACCGTGACTGGACTGGTGCCATCCCAGACGAGATTCTGTCGCTGGGGGCACATGGTAGTGCTCGACAATACTGGCGAATTATAAAAGAAGGAAAGAGTTGCATTGCCGCTTGGAACAACGATATCCGCGAGAACGAAGCTTTCTTCTATTACAGCAGAAATCTGGCTACCCGAGGCATTAACGTACCCGAGGTATTCGCCATCAGTTCTAACAGAAAATATTATCTTCAACAAGACCTTGGCGACACCACTTTATTCTCTCTCCTATATGACAAACAGCGAAAAGGATGTGGTTTCGACGCAAAGATTATGGCACTATACAAACAGGTGCTTTTCGACCTCGTAGCGATACAGACCTCAGGCCGGGATATGGATTTCAGCTATGCCTACCCACGCAGCGACTTCGATGCTCAATCCATCCAGTGGGATCTCAACTACTTTAAATACTGTTTTCTTAAGCTTCGTCACACACCCTTTGACGAAGAACTCTTGGAAAACGACTTCCAGACGCTAATCCACTATTTACTCAATACCGACTGTGGATTTTTCCTATATCGCGATTTCCAGACACGCAACATCATGCTGGTGAACGACAAACCTTACTACATCGACTTCCAAGGGGGTAGGAGAGGAGCTGCTCAATACGATGTGGCGTCACTCCTCTATAGTTCCAAAAGCAATATCTCAGACCCTATACGCCAAGAATTACTCAGCTACTATATCCATTGTTTAGCCCAGCATGCAAACATTTCCATCGACGATTTCCGTCAACGATTCTACGGCTATGCCCTTATCCGTATCATGCAGGCCATGGGTGCTTATGGCTATCGCGGTTATTTTGAACGCAAAGACTATTTTCTTGGCAGTATACCCCTTGCCGTAAACAACCTGCGTAGCATCATTGAGAGTCATCCACTACCCATAAAATTGCCACACCTCACACAAGTGTTCCACAACATCATCGAACAGGAGAACACTCAATCCACTGCCATTCTTCATTCTGGTCTTCGAGTCACGGTAAACAGTTTTTCATATAAAAAAGGCATTCCCCAAGACCCATCGGGTAATGGCGGAGGGTTTGTCTTCGACTGTCGTGCCCTGCCCAATCCAGGCCGTTATCCACAATATAAGACATATACAGGCAAAGACCGCCCAGTGATAGAATTCCTTCAAGGAGACATAGCCGTTGAACAATTCCTTGCTGCCGCCCAACAATTGGTTGGTGCCTCCATCACCAAATATTTGGAACGCAACTTTACCAATCTGACCGTTAGTTTCGGATGCACTGGCGGTCAACACAGGTCGGTTTATTGTGCCGAACGGCTTTCTAAATGGATTACAGAAAATTTTAATTGCCAAGTAGTTACAAATCATATTGAGCAGCATTAGAAAAAATACTTCATACTTTTTTTTTTCACATCGTACTTTTTTCGTATCTTTGCAAACTGATAGAATAATAAAAACAATACTATATTATGAAAAATAAGACTTTGATTCAAATCCTTTTGGGTGTTGTCATCATCGGATTGGCAATTGCACTTTATTTAAGTATTATGAAACCCGTGAAGTTTGACAACGAGTACACCAAACGTCGCGATGCATGTGCAGAAAAACTTAAAGCTATCCGCACCCTCGAAGAGGCTTACAAGAACACCTATGGCTGCTACACCGGCAGTTTCGACACGTTGTTCAACCGCCTCATGAATGAAGACAGCCTCAAAGTTGTCAACAAAAACATCAACTATGACAAAATCCCCGAAGATGTTGACATCAACGAGATGACCGAGTCTGAGCAAATCAAGGCTGGTTACGTTAGCCGTGTCACCGAGTACGTTAATCCCATTGACAATTTGCGCAAATCCGGCAAATTCAATCTCACTGATGAAGAGATTCTCAATCTTCGTTATGTCCCATATCCCCGCGACAAGAAATACGACTTTTCCCTCCAAGCCGGCTTCATCGAGAAGAGCGGATACCAGATGCCCGTCTTCGAATGCTTAGTCCAAATGGAGGATCTCTTGGCCGACATGGATCATCAGCTCGTCGTAAACAAAATTGCTGAACTGGTACAGAACCAGCGTTTCACTGGCTGGAAAGTGGGCGACATGACCCAGACAGTCACAGACGGTAACTTTGAATAAAATGTCCTCGATAGTCACAGACATCATCACCACAGATAGACCAGTGGCTAACAATGAAAAAAGATTATCCATTTGCCTTCGGTCAAATGGATTTTCTTTTTCAGTATCCACCATTGACAATGAGCTGCTCACAGTTGGCGACATTCAGTCCGAGCCAAGTCTCCCTGCAAACAATCTCGCCCAATTAGTTACTCAAACCGTGTGTGGAAACGAAGCATCATTGGGCTACAAACAAATGAACCTAATTGTCCCATCCATGCAATTTGCATGGATTCCCGACCATCTTTACGACCCTGCCCTCAATCGTCAATACCTCCAAACGGTCACACATATCAGCGACAGCATCGGCATCTACCATGCCTATTCGGCTCCCCTCAACTCACACATCGTCTTCTCTGCCCCTGCCGACATCGTTACCGCATTCAAGGTGAACCTCCCTGGTATCGACATTACCTGTCAGCATGCCATCCTTGCACAAGCCATGATACTCTCCTCCAACAACACTCACCCTGTCATACTAATGCATGTCCGCGAAAGTGCAACAGATATTGAGGCTCTCTTCAACGGTCGTCTGCTTCTGTCAGGCAGCTATCCTGCCAACAACAACGAGGACGCTCTATACCATGCCCTCAGTGTCATGAAACACCTACACCTTGAAACCCCCGATATGGAACTGTACATATGTGGCCTTGTCGACCGCGACTTCTACACTCGTCTACAACATTTCTTCCCCAACGTGTCACTCTACACAGGCAAACCATACTCCTTCATCAACCCTGACTTCCAAACACTCCACACCTACAAACATGCCCTAATACTCTCTTAATTTTTTTATTTTCATTCACAACTTTCAACATTCAAACATGCGTATCATAGCTGGTTCTCTCAAAGGTCGACGACTCAATCCCCCCACATCCCTGCCTGTGCGACCCACCACCGATATGGCTCGCGAAAGTCTTTTCAACATCCTCAACAACTATGTCGACTATGACGAATGCACTGTCATGGACCTTTTTGCCGGTACCGGAGCCGTCTCCTTTGAGTTTGTCTCACGCGGAGCCAAAGAGGTCACATCTATCGACATCAACAACCAATGCATTGACTTTATCAAACAATCCGCTTCCCATATGGGAGTCACCAACCTCCGTGCCGTCCGTTCCGATGTTTTCGAACTCCTGAAACGAGCATATAAAAAGTTTGACATTATTTTTGCCGACCCTCCCTACGCACTCGAAAATCTAAACCTCTTACCCGAAATCGTGTTCAACAGCAATGTCCTCACCGACGACGGAATCTTTATCCTTGAACACCCTCGCGAATACCAGTTCGATAGCCATCCCCATTTCTGGCAACATCGCAACTACGGCAAAGTCAACTTCACCTTCTTTGCCCAGCAACTTGATGAAGAATAATGATTAATATTATATAGTTTATTGAACAAAAAGAAATAATATCATGAAAGCAGTTGTTAAAACCCAATTTTCTTTCCCCAAACAGAAAAGTCTCTATGTGGGCAAAGTCCGCGATGTATACAATATCGATGACAAATACATGGCCATGGTTGTCAGCGACCGTATCAGCGCTTTCGATGTAGTACTGCCCAAAGGCATTCCATACAAAGGTCAAGTCTTGAATCAGATAGCTGCTAAGTTCCTCGACGCCACTGCCGACATCGTTCCTAATTGGAAACTCGCCACCCCTGATCCCATGGTGACCGTAGGCCTCAAATGTGAAGGTTTTCGTGTCGAAATGATTGTCCGTGGCTATCTTGCAGGTAGTGCTTGGCGTGAATACAAAGCCGGTGCCCGTACCCTCTGTGGTGTCCCCCTGCCCGAAGGAATGGTCGAAAACCAGAAATTCCCCACACCCATACTCACACCCACCACTAAAGCCGACGAAGGACACGACGAAAACATCTCGCGCGAAGAGATTATCCGCACCGGCCTTGTTGAAAAAGAGGATTACGAACAACTCGAAAAATACGCTCTCGCACTCTTCCAACGTGGCACCGAAATCGCTGCACAAAAAGGTCTTATTCTGGTCGACACCAAATATGAATTTGGCAAACGCGACGGGAAAATATACCTCATCGACGAAATCCATACCCCTGACAGCAGTCGCTACTTCTATGCCGATGGCTACGAAGAACGTCTGGCAAAAGGAGAACATCAGCGTCAACTCTCCAAAGAATTTGTCCGCGAATGGCTCATGTCCAACGGATTTCAAGGCAAAGATGGGCAACAAGTCCCTGAAATGACCGACGAAATAGTCAACAGCATTACCGACCGTTATATTGAACTTTACGAACACATAACCGGTGAGAAATTCCAAAAAGCGGAAGACTGCTCCGACATTGTGGGACGTATCGAGCGAAATGTCACCGAGTGCCTTAATACCCTGTAAACCCATCCCATGGAAATAGAACGCAAATATCTTGTATCCCAAGTGCCAGCCAATCTTGACCAATTCAGGCATTTGGAAATAGAACAAGCCTACCTCTGTACATCCCCCACGCTGCGAATCCGCCGCATGGGGGATTCTTTCATCCTTACCGTAAAAGAGCGTATTATTCTCAACTCCACCGCTATCCACAACCGGGAAGAAGAATTCACCCTCTCTTCCGAGAGCTATAAACGACTTCTGGCCAAATGCGACAGCGGGCATGTCTCCAAAACACGCTATTTTATCGACCTTTACCACCTCACCGCCAACGAAGCCTACCAAGGTCTCACGGCCGAACTTGACGTATTCCATGGTCGACACGATGGTCTATTGTTAGTTGAAGTAGAATTTCCTAACACAGAGAGAGCCAATTCTTTCACGCCACCCAATTGGTTTGGTGAGGATGTGTCCTCAAATCCTTGCTATCGCAACAGCTTCCTTGCATCAATGCCCTGACAAAACCCTTATTAAACACCTGCCCCGTGAAGAAGATTCCCCACACCTTTACAATCGTTTTTGCCCTCATTCTCCTTGCGGCCATATGCACATGGTTCGTACCCGCAGGCGAATTTGTCCGCGAATCTGTAACCATACAAAATGCCGATGGCTCCACCTCTGTCCGTGAAGTGGTACGCAACGATTCATTCCGTTACGTGGAGCGAAACCCACAGACATGGCAAATCTTCTCAGCCCTCTTCGATGGTTTTGTCGACAAGGCCGACATCATCATCTTCATCCTCATGGTAGGTGGTGCCTTCAACATCCTTAACAACAGCCGTGCTATCGAAGTGGGTGTCATGGCTTTCCTCCGCCGTGTATTGCGGCTAAACCGATACCGTTTCTTCAAAAAGTTAGGCGTAGAGAATATCATCATCACCCTCATCATGATTATGTTCAGCCTCTTCGGAGCCGTCTTTGGCATGAGCGAAGAGACCATCGCCTTTGTCATCATCTTTATCCCCCTCGCTATCTCTATGGGCTACGATTCCATAGTAGGCGTTTGCATGTGTTATGTAGCCGCCCATGTGGGCTTTGCCGGTGCCATGCTCAACCCATTCACTATTGGCATCGCCCAAGGCATTGCTGACATTCCAATCTTCTCCGGACTTGAATACCGTTTCTTCTGCTGGATTTTGCTCACCCTTATCGGCATCGCCTTTGTGCTCTGGTACGCGAATCATGTGAAACGCCATCCCGAAAAATCCCCTACATATAAACTCGACAACTACTGGCGCCAGCGTTCCGAAGAGCAGCACCAAAACCCTGTTGCCTATACCACACCGCGCTCCGCTTGGGTTATCTTCTTCCTTCTACTCGCAGTCATGGCATTTTGCGCTGTAGCCATGCCCTCCACCACCGTTTCAGTGGGTAGGGGAGAGGCAGCCTTGCCGCTCATGCCAATCCTTGCCATCCTTTTCCTTGGCACCGGCATTCTCACCCTGCGCAAATCCGTCCACTTCTTCATTCTCGACATACTCTTCTTCACCATCTGCTTCCTCGTTGTCGGTGTGCTGGGTTACGGTTGGTATGTCAAAGAAATTTCCGCGCTCTTCTTAGCCATGGGCATATGCAGTGGTATTGCCGACAAACAATCTGCCGACGACATCGCAAAACTCTTCCTTGCCGGATGTAAAGACATCCTCTCTGCAGCCTTGGTCGTTGGTCTCGCCAGCGGCATCATTTTCATTCTTCGCGACGGGAAAATCATTGACACACTCCTCTACGGTCTCACCCGCTCACTGGCCGAAACAGGCGATGTGGCATCGGTAGGAGCCATGTATGTCTTCCAGACACTCCTCAACCTCATCATGCCCTCTGGCTCAGCCAAGGCGGCACTCACCATGCCCATCATGGCCCAATTCTCCGACCTCATCGGTGTCAGCCGCCAGACTGCCGTGCTGGCCTTCCAGTTCGGCGACGGCTTCACCAATATGCTCACACCCACCAGCGGCGTACTCATCGCCGTACTCGGTGTTGCCAAAATCCCTTACGCCACATGGGTCAAATGGGTTTGGAAATTCATTCTGGCCTTGATATTCATTGGATTCATCCTTCTCCTGCCAACCATATTCATCAGTTTCCCCGGATTTTAAACAATATTACCCATGAAGAGAATCATCATTTTTTCAGTCATTGCAATGCTGGCCATTCCTATCGTCCGTTCGCAGGATTCTGCCTACGCCCGCTATATAATCAAAACACTCTCTTCCGACCAAATGTACGGCAGGGGATTCTGCCACCACGGCGACTCCATCGCTGCCCGGTTTCTCGCATCCGAAATGAAACATCTGGGCCTACTTCCCCTACAAGTCGACTACATGCAGCACTACACACTCGACTGCTACGGCCTCGAAGGCCCTATCTCACTCGCCATCAACGGCATCGAACTACAACCTTACACCCAATTCAGACTCATACCATACAGCTCCGTAAAATTCAACAAAATAAATGCCGAAGCATCGTGGTCCAAACAACTCAAAGACGGCACCTGGATAGTAGGGGTGAAGCAACTCGACACATACGCACCCATCGCTGGCCCACAAAAAGCCAACCCAATCTTCATCGAAGTAATCGACACCCTTATAACCAAACGTATACGTAAAGTAAAAGCCGATATTCCACTACAGTTCCATAAAGACTACAAAACCCAAAACGTAGTAGGGTATGTCCGTGGCGTAATTGACAGTATGATCGTTTTTACTGCACACTACGACCATTGCGGCACCATGGGCGACGGCATTATCTTCCATGGTGCACACGACAATGCCAGCGGGGTTGCTGCCGTGATGGACCTTGCACGCATGGCTGCAGCACAAAAGCCGTATTACACCATGGTTTTCATGCTCTTCAGCGGAGAAGAGTCTGGCTTGCTGGGGTCACACTACGCAGCCGAGAATCCCCTTATTGAATACGCTAAAGTCAAAATGCTCTGCAACATCGACATGTTTTGCGGGGGAGACGAAGGTATCATGGTGTTCAACGCCAAAAGCCAAGACACCAAACAATTCTACGAACAGCTGAAAGATCTAAACAACAAAAGCCATGCTGCTGTTGAAATCCGTCCGCGCGAAAACCGTCCCAACAGCGACCATTATTGGTTTTCAAACCTTTGTCCGTCAATCTTTCTGCTCACCATGGGTGGACCATACGGGGGCTACCACGACCCAGCCGACAAATGTGAATCTTGCGGACTTGTCCATTACAACTCCTACATGCAAATGATAAAACAACTGGCTGGACTTGAATAATCATCCACAATCCGTTTTCCTGTACATCACAATACAAACTTTCAGAAAGATGACTTTCAAAAGATGAAACAGCATTCTTCAAAATTTCTGAAAACTACATTGATTGTATCAGTTTCAATCTTGGTGATTCTTCAAGTTTTTTTGGTCGTTTTTGCTGTCGTAAAATATATAAGGTTCATCCGCTAAATGGATAGGTGGAGTCGTGTAGGGAGAGGAGTTTGAGCTTAAAGAAAGGCATGTCTCTGTAGCCATAGGCTTGCCGTTTCATGGTCTTGATTTTATTGTTGATGCCTTCGAGTTTTCCGTTGGTTATCGGGAAATCGTACCAGGCGAGGATTCCATCGTGGTGTTTCAGAAAAGTGTCGGCGACAGTCATCAAGGGTTTGATACCAGAGTTCCTGGCCTGTTCAATCCAGTCATCCAACACCAAAGCCGCGTCGTGCTTGTTGTCCTGCCACCATACACGGCGCAGCGATTCCTTGAGGTAGTATGCGATGGCCAGTGGGCGATTGATGTCGAGCGCCTTGTAGAGCCTGGATTCAGCAGAGGCGCTCAGGTTGTCGCCGTTGGCCAGCAACAGCCACCGCTGGCCTTTGATCAGGCGGCGTTTGTTCTCGTCTGTTTCTTGGTTGTATGTGTCGCGTCTGACCTTGTCCAATTTGTCGTTCATCAGCTTTATGATATGGAAGTGGTCGTACACCTGCACCGCATCGGGCAAGTGCTCCTTCACGGCGGAGATGAAAGCCTCGGAAAGATCTGACGACACTGCCTCTATCCTGCATCCCGCACGTTTCAGCTTTGACCAAAGTCCGTCCAATGCGTCCGCTCCTTTACCTTCGCCGACGTACACGATGCGCCCTGTCTCAAGGTCCACCACGATGGTCATATAGATGTGTCCCTTGGCCACTGCGAATTCATCGATGCCGATGTACCGCAACCCACTGAGGTCGGGTCGGCTGTACTTGCGACCGAGTTCCGTCTTCAGTATGTCCTTTACCGTGTCCCACGACATTTGAACAAACTTGGCCACATCTGCCATTGTGCCTATTTTACACAAGTCCAGCACAAAACGACGCATGCGACAGGTATACCTCTCCTTGCCTCTGACAAAGTGAATTCTCTCCTGCTGCACGGCTCCGCAGTCCTTGCACTCGAGTCTCTGCACCGTCATCTCCAGTATCACGGGACGCAATCCTATCGGCACGCACTTGAACTGCCGAATAGTGCTGCCCGACTTTACCACATGACGGCTTTTGCATTTGGGACAATAAAGTTTGTCTTCTCTCGTTCTTATTTCGAGAATTGTCTTCCCGCCCTCGTAGCGTGTCCGTGTGCATTCCTGTTCCCGGATTCCGAGGCAATGATACATGAAGCTGGTTTCCATTCCGTACTTTTTTAGCATTTACAATACGAAATGCCAGCTTCTTTTATTGTGTCTCACCTACGCATTTATCGGAAGAGCC
>JAEEGI010005048.1_pt1 | contig 30564 bp, 19 predicted proteins | sample 8958751 | NCBI WGS metagenome assembly JAEEGI01 (sample SAMN16246545, study PRJNA631951) | gut metagenome | biome: gut microbiome; feature: rumen; material: KS-attached | host: Bos | place: Iran: Karaj | collected 2018-10 | reverse complement strand
TTCGATGCTACTCAGACCATGGTTTCTAAGATCGACGACGATACCTATCAGGTACAGGTTGTTTCTTGGTACGACAATGAGAACTCTTATACTTCTCAGATGGTTCGCACCATTAAGTATCTCGCTGAATTGAAATAATTTAGTTTAAATATTGTAAAAAATGCCATTCATATTTGTTGAGTGGCATTTTTTTTTGTAACTTTGCAGCCGACAACCATAACCATTTAGAAGAAGTGAATCGTTTTAGTAAAAATCAGTCAATTGTTGGATTGATTATGCTTTCCCTCCTGACGATAGGATTTTGGGAATGCGTGTATAAGAAATCAAATCAGGTTTCTTCAGATGAGATGCGCACCTTGAATGAGGTAGTTGTGACTGATATGGCCAACTCTGAGGTTAGGTTAGAGTTGGAACGTCAAGTTGTGTTGAATCGTGTAAAAGACATTTTCCGTTATGTTAAATCTGATTATGTGCTATATGGACCAGCTGCAGAGAATGAGTTGCTCGATAAGATCTTTTGTTCTAAATCGTGGAACGAATTGCTGATGGATGTACGTCGTAAGGAAGCTGCAACAGGTACATTGTTTTTTGAAATTAACTATTGGACTATGACACGTGATCCAGGTACTATTTCTTTTGATGAATTCGAGGTGACCAGTTTAAATCTTCTTGGAGAAAAGTCAGCTTCTGTTTCATACACTGTATACGAGGCAGACGCTTACAACCCTGCTCGTATTGATCTCGTTTATGAAGACGGGAAATGGGTGATAGACAATTTTCATCATATGAAATATATGCTTGATATGCGTAGTTGTATGTGGAATTATATCGCCAATACTCCAGAATACATATAATTTGATAGATTTAAGGTCTTCTATGGCCTTACGGATGAAAAAAGTCTGTATTGCATGTTTGCAATATGGATTTTTTTTGTTACTTTTGCCGTCATGAATCAGGCAATTACGATTTTAGGTCCGACAGCCTCAGGAAAGACGCCCGTAGCGGCACAGCTGGCAGTCTGTATAGGTGGAGAGATCATCTCGGCCGATTCTAGGCAAGTCTATCGTCGCATGGATATAGGCACAGGCAAAGACTTGGCTGACTATATTGTTGATAACCATCATGTGCCTTATCATTTAATTGATATCTGCGAACCTGGGACAAAATATAATCTTTTCGAGTACCAGCAAGACTTTCTCTCCGTCTTTCAAACTATTAGGAGTAGAGGAGCTGTGCCAATTATCTGTGGTGGTACGGGGCTTTATATAGAAGCTGTTTTGAAAGGCTATAAACTCTCTCCAGTTCCCCAAAATCCAGAGCTACGAAAAAGCCTTGAGGGAAAAAGTCTGGCTGAGCTTACTGATATGCTTACAAATCTCAAGGCAAGTAATGGTTCCAATATGCACAATACGACAGATGTAGATTCGTGTCAGCGAGCTATCCGAGCCATTGAAATAGAAACCTATAATATGGAGCATCCGGTGCCGCGACGTGAATTACCGCCGATTGATAGTGTTATAATTGGCATAGACATAGACCGTGACTTGCGTCGCGAGAAGATTACTCGTCGTTTAAAAGCACGAATTGATAGTGGGATGGTAGAGGAGGTGCAGGCTTTGCTTGACGAAGGTATCCCTGCTGACGATCTTATTTATTATGGCCTTGAATATAAGTTCCTAACAGAATATCTTATTGGCCGTCTATCCTACGCAGAGATGATTACTCGATTGGAGATTGCTATACATCAGTTTGCCAAGCGGCAGATGACATGGTTCCGTGGGATGGAGCGACGGGGCTTTAAAATCAATTGGATAAGTGCAACGCTTCCGATGGAAGAAAAAATAGAAAGAATCATTCAGTTATGGCAGGAGAAATGACAAGGTGGGGCATTTTATATTGTCCTAAAGCAGGTATCAGTAATAAGCGCAAGCGCTGGGAAAAAATCCAGAAGGTATTGGACGATCGACATGTCGAGTATGATTTCGTGCAAAGTGAGACTGCTGATAGTGTGGAACGTCTGATGAAGATGATGATTAGTAATGGTTATAAAACTATTATCGTTGTGGGAGGCGACTCGGCTCTCAATGATGCTGTCAACTGTCTGATGATGGAAGAGAAGATTGTGCGTGACAGTATTGCACTTGGTGTGATTCCGAATGGCATCATGAACGACTTCGCGCGTTTTTGGTCTTTCAATGAAGATGATATCGAACAAACTGTCGATTGGCTTGTTAAACGGCGTCTTCGTAAGGTCGACCTCGGTTGTATCCGTTATAATAACGCAAAAGGAGAGAAATGTCATCGCTACTTTCTCAATTGTGTAAATATCGGAATGACAGCAGATATCATGAATTTGCGCCGTCAAACACGTCGTCTTTTTGGCTCGCGTACATTATCTTTTATATCCTCTCTTTTCGTTATGTTTTTCCATCGTATGGAATATAAGATGAAATTGAAGATAAACAGCGATGAGATCGACCGAAAGGTAATGACGATGTGTATCGGTAGCGGACCAGGGTACGGACAAACGCCGAATGCCGTTCCTTACAATGGCATGCTTGATGTTTCTGTGGTTTATCATCCGGAAGTTGTTCAATTGATAGAAGGGCTTTGGCTTCTTGTTACTGGCCGTTTCCTCAACCATCGCAGTGTCCATCCTTATCGTACGAAGGAGGTTATTGTAGAATATGCAAAACATGCGATGGTCGGCATAGACGGGCGTCTCATGAAAACACCTGTTGGTTCCTATCGTATCAATGTTGAACAAGAGGTCATAAACTTTATGATACCTGAATAAAATAGAAAGGCGAGTAGATATGTCTTTCCTTTTTTGGGATTAAATTTTTGTTAAAATACTTGAATTGCTTTGCAGATTATATAAAAATGATTACCTTTGGAGAATTAAAGACTAATTTCAAATAATTAAATACCTATAGACAGGAACTATGAGCTATTTACGATTAGAAAAAGCCGTTATGACTAACTTGCAGGAAAGCCTGCGTCGTGAATTACTCCGGACTAACCGTTCTGGCGCTTATAGCAGTTCTACTTTAGTAGATTGTAATACGCGCAAGTATCATGGTCTGCTGGTTGTTCCCGTACCTGAACTTGACGATGAGAATCATGTTCTTTTGTCATCACTTGATTGTACGGTTGTCCAGCATGGAGCAGAATTCAACTTGGGCCTCCACAAGTATCAAGGCAACAACTTCAGTCCTAATGGACACAAGTACATCCGTGAGTTTGATGCCACCCTCGTACCTACTACTACCTACAGGGTTGGTGGTGTTATTCTTAAGAAAGAGGTTATCTTCCAGCATTATGAGGATCGTATTCTCATCCGATATACGCTAGTTGATGCCCACTCTGCTACAACGTTGCGTTTCCGTCCGTTTTTGGCATTCCGTTCGGTTCGCCAATTCACTCACGAAAACTCAACTGCAAGCCGTGAATATCACGAGATTGATGGTGGAATAAAGACATGCATGTATGCAGGTTATCCTGACCTTTATATGCAATTCTCAAAGAAGAATGAGTTTATCTTCCAGCCTGATTGGTATCGTGGAGTGGAATATCCAAAAGAGCAAGAACGTGGTTATGCCTCTAATGAAGACCTTTACGTTCCTGGTTATTTTGAAATGCCTATTAAGAAAGGAGAGAGCATTGTTTTCTCTGGCTCTACTTCACAAATCAAGTCTTCTTCTTTGAAGAAATTGTTCGATGAGGAGGTTGCTGATCGAGCGCCTCGTGATAATTTCTATCACAGTTTAGTTGCTGCAGCCCACCAATTCCACAATCGTATGCCAAATGACGATCGTTATTTGTTGGCAGGTTATCCTTGGTTTAAATGTCGTGCCCGCGATACTTTTATAGCACTACCGGGACTTACACTTTCTATAGGAGAAATTGATTATTTCGAGAAGGTGATGAAAACTGCAGAACAAGGCTTGCGTGAGTTCATGGCGGCAAAGCCTCTCTCTGTTAAGATTTATGAGATAGAACAGCCTGATGTTCCTCTTTGGGCTGTTTGGGCTATCCAACAGTATGCAAAGGAGGTTGGGCGTGACAAGTGCTTCGAACTCTATGGCAAATTGCTGCAGGATATTGTTAAATATATCCTTGATGGTGGGCATCCCAACCTTCGTCTTGATGACAATGGCCTACTTTATTCAAATGGTCGCACTAAGGCTGTTACTTGGATGAATTCTACAGCAAACGGACGTCCTGTAGTTCCCCGCTCTGGTTACATTGTGGAGTTTAATGCCCTATGGTATAACGCCTTGAAATTCTGTGCGTCTATGGCAGCAGAAAAGGGAGATGCCAACGGTGCAGAGGATCTTGAGAAACGTGCAGAGTTGTGTAAGACATCATTTGTTGATACTTTTGTCAATGAGTACGGTTATCTGCTCGACTATGTAGATGGTACTATGATGGACTGGAGTGTTCGCCCGAATATGATTTTCGCAGTAGCCCTCGACTACTCGCCGCTTACTCAACAGCAAATGAAGAGTGTTGTAGATATATGTACGCGTGAGTTGCTAACACCGAAAGGACTCCGTTCGCTTTCTCCAAAGAGTGGTGGCTATAATCCCATTTATGTTGGTCCACAGACCCAGCGCGATTACGCCTATCATCAGGGGACGGCTTGGCCATGGCTCGGAGGATTCTATATGGAGGCGTGCTTAAAACTCTATAAACGCTCTCGATTGAGCTTTATTGAACGTCAACTTGTGGGCTATGAAGATGAGATGGACTATCATGCTATAGGTACTATCTCAGAACTCTTTGACGGAAACCCGCCATTCCACGGCCGAGGTGCAATGTCATTCGCAATGAACGTGGCAGAAATACTACGCACCCTCAAGCTCATTGACAAGTATTCATATCAAAAATAAGGAGGGACTACTATGAAAGTATTAATGTTTGGATGGGAGTATCCTCCTCACGTATTTGGTGGACTCGCTACTGCTAACTATGGAATTTCCGAAGGCCTTAAGGCTCAAGGAGACATTGAGACTGTATTATGCCTGCCACATCCGTTTGGTGATGAGAGTCAGCATGCTTGCCGTATTGTAGCCATGAATGCTGTTCCTATTGCTTACCGCGATGTTGATTACGATTATGTTAAGCAGCGCGTAGGTAATATAATGGATCCTGACTACTATTTCAAACTCCGTGAGCATATCTATGCTGACTTCAATTATATGAATGTCAACGATATTGGCGCAATGGAATTTGCTGGTGGCTACCCTGGTAATCTTCATGAGGAAATCAATAATTACTCAATTATTGCAGGTCAGGTGGCTCGTGCTGAGGAATTCGACATCATCCATGCCCACGATTGGTTAACCTTCCCTGCAGGTATTCATGCCAAGCAAGTTAGTGGAAAACCTCTGTGCATCCATGTGCATGCCACAGACTTCGATCGCTCACGTGGAAAGGTAAACCCAACTGTTTATTCAATAGAAAAGAATGGTATGGATTGGGCTGATTGCATTATGTGTGTATCAGAACTGACACGCCAGACGGTCATCAATCAGTATCACCAGGACCCACGTAAGTGTTTCACCGTTCATAATGCTGTATATCCCCTACCACAAGAGTATCAAGACATCCCTCGTCCTGATCATACAGGAAAAGAGAAGGTCGTCACATTCCTTGGTCGTATTACGATGCAGAAGGGACCGGAATATTTTGTTGAAGCTGCCACAATGGTGCTTCATCGTACTCGTAATGTCCGCTTCTGCATGGCGGGCTCTGGTGACATGATGGATGCAATGATTCAGTTAGCAGCTGAAAGAGGCATTGCCGATCGTTTCCATTTCCCTGGTTTCATGCGCGGTAAGCAGGTGTATGAGTGTCTTAAGGACTCAGATGTCTATGTGATGCCTTCTGTGTCAGAGCCATTTGGTATCTCACCGTTGGAAGCTATGCAGTGTGGTACTCCTTCGATTATTTCAAAGCAGTCTGGCTGCGCTGAGATTCTTGACAATTGTATTAAGGTTGACTATTGGGATATTCATGCTCTGGCTGATGCCATTTATTCTATTTGCCAAAACGAATCCCTCTTCCAATATCTCAAGGAGGAAGGCAAGCGTGAGGTCGATCAGATTACATGGGAGAAGGTCGGTACATGGATACGCACACTCTATCGCCGTACTTTAGGCTGGGAAGATTAATCATCAATTATCAAAAATAAATTATTATTAAGTATGAAAACGATTTGTTTATATTTCGAGATACATCAGATTATCCATCTGAAGCGCTATCGTTTTTTTGATATCGGCACCGATCATTATTACTATGATGACTATGAGAATGAGCGTAGTATCAACGATATTGCCGAGCGCAGTTACATGCCTGCACTGAATACACTCCATGACATGATAAAGGAGAATGGTAACTATTTTAAAGTCGCATTCTCATTGTCGGGAACAGGTATTGAGCAACTTGAGATGCATGCTCCACAGGTCATTGAAAAATTGCAGCAGATGAACGAGACAGGCTGTGTAGAGTTTCTCGCAGAACCTTATAGCCATGGTCTTTCATCACTGGCCAATCCTGATACTTTTGCTCTCGATGTAAAGAAACAGGCAGCCAAGATCGAGGAGCTCTTTGGAAAGAAACCGACTGTTGCACGTAATTCGTCGCTCATTTATAGCGATGATATTGGTGCCCAAATAGCTGCAATGGGCTTTAAGGGCATGCTCACTGAAGGTGCTAAACACGTACTTGGTTGGAAATCACCACATTATGTGTATCATTGCAATCAGGCTCCTAACCTTAAATTGTTGCTCCGTGATATTGAACTGTCTGATGATATCTCACTACGCTTTAATAACTCAGAGTGGGATGGTTATCCTCTCTTTGCTGATGCATATATCGATCGTATTGCTCGTTTCCCAGAGGAAGAACAGATCATCAATATCTTCATGGAGCTCTCTGCTCTTGGCATTGCCCAACCGCTCAGTTCAAACATTCTCGACTTCATTCATGCATTGCCTGCATGTGCGAAGGAAAAAGGTATCAACTTCATGACTCCGACAGAAATCTGCAAGGCTTGCAAGAGTGTCAGTCAGCTCGATGTGCCCGATACTCTCTCATGGGTTGACGAAGAGCGTGATGTCAGTTGTTGGCTCGGTAATGCAATGCAGCATGAGGCCTTCAATAAGCTCTATTCTGTTGCCGATCGTCTGCGTATTGCCAATGACCCGCGCATCAATCAGGACTGGGATTATCTGCAGGCTTCCAATAATTTCCGCTTTATGACTACAAAGCCTTCTAACGTTGGGCTTGACCGTGGGATCTATAGCGGACCATTTGATGCCTTCACGAATTATATGAATATTCTTGGTGATTTCATCAATCGTGTTAACGCTCTCTATCCACTTGACATCGATAACGACGAACTGGAAGGTCTGCTGACCACAATTAAGAATCAGGGCGATGAGATTGAGATGAAGGATAAGGAGATAACTCGATTAAGGGCTAAACTCGAGAAGTTTGAGACTGCTAAACCTGCTAAGGCAGAGAAAAAGCCTGCAGCTAAGAAAGCAACCTCAAAAAAGAAAACCGAAGAGTAATAATCTAAATAAAAACTCCCGCTTGTTTGTTGATAGGCGGGAGTTTTTGTTATCGTTATTAAATACACACCCAATTGCTTGCTAATATGCAAGTACAGACCAGAGTTCACGAATATGACCTTCAGGATTCCATTGATTGCCGAAAGTCCATTGTGCTGTGACAGCATGGAATTCTGGCGCCTCTTCCGACTGTTCCAGGTTATTCTTTAGCCATCCACTGTCTCCCCCCTCACGCTGGCAGTTATAATAATAGGTGCGAAGACCCCACGGACAGGGATCGAGCACCTTGTCTGTATAGGCGTAACTGATGTTCTGATCGAGAATCATACTTGAGAAGTGGCAATTCAACAGGAAGAATTGTGAGTCATGATGATAACGCCCCAATGGGGTATTGCGTTTAGCATCGAACCAGGAGTCCTTGATGACTAGTTTCTGACTCCTACTGCCTCGTCCGTCGTGCCAAATCATGGCATGACCATCGCCTTCGAATCGACAACGAGTGACATAGCACCAACCACGTGGACAGAGGAAATCGACACCGAGGCTGCGCAAGTAGAGATCAGCATGATAGTACATACCTCCACCGCGGGCCCAAAGCGAGAGTGCATCGTTGCCGTCTGCCCATACGTTACAATTGATGATAATGGTTCGTGTTCCTCGTCCGAAGATGGCCATTTGGTGTGTTGTGTTACCAGGATCTACAGTGGTTCCATAGTTGTTATAAACGGTCAGACCGCTAATGATACAATCGTCTGCTCCTTCCTGAAGGATAATCACGCCATTACCAACCTCTTTGCCATGATATTCTTTGATTTTTTGTTGCTTGGAAGCTTCTGCAAGTATAAGGATAGTGCTGTCTCGATTTTCACCTACAAGCACGATATTTGGTCGGTCGATAATGACCTTTTGGCGATAAGTCCCCTTGCGGATAAGAATCTTATATGGCTTCTTTGGAAAGACCGGTGCCTGCTCGATAGCATGCTGAATGCTATCACCAGGTTTTATCACGGCATCGAAATCGACTGCGTTTTTGATAGGTTTACGAAACCAGTCGATGGTTCCATTCTCATTGGCACCTTTAGAATTGAGACTTATATGCACCTGGTTATGTGGATCATGTTTCTCTGCCCATTTTTGATAACGCTCGTAGAGCGAGGCTGGACGGTCAATGTACCAAGCATAACCATTCCTCCGTTCAGAACCTATTTGTTCTAGATGGCGACGTGGAATGCCATCGCGATCGCAGACAAATGGTTCGCAATGTTCCAAGTCGTAGAACCTGGCCCATATGGGTGTGCCATCTGGATCCTTCACTAGTTTGGTGTTCCGATCTGCACTGCCGGGATGACCAGTACGTACAATTTTGTAACCAGATAGCTTGTATTTGTCGAACCAGCGCATGGCGGCATGGACAGCCCGTTTCACACGTTCATCGGGGTTAGGTAGTTCCATCAGTATTCGTGTAAGTGTTGCACTCTCTGCAGAGCAGTAGGAGGGCAGTTCAAACGCACGTGCCTTGGCTGGTAATAACGTCTTTCGATCATGTTGCTGACACCATACGGTCAACTCACCATTAGTGATAATCTGTGTGGCCAGAATACATTCGATGCCTTTGTCGAAGGCCTTGGACATTTGCTCACGTTGGATACTTGTCGTAAGATCGTCCTGATAGGGCTCTTTCTGAGCAGCAATATCGCGTAACAGTAGCATCGTGTTAGCCATAGCGTCATCATTGTAAGTGATGTGGATCTGATAGTCGCGCATAACAGGCCAGAACTGCGGCCATCCACCATTCTCATATTGTCCGCTAAGTAAGTATTCTACTCCTTGACGAAAGGCTTCACGATAGCGTGGTTCTTTTGTCTGCTGATAGAGTCTGGCCAGGAATATCATCTGTATGGATGTGGCATCATTGTCTGTTGTCGAGTCGTTACGCTTTTGTTTGTCGGCTATTACTTGTTCAAGCTCTTTCTCGGTGAGTGGCTTGGACATATCAATGTTTTTAGGCCATCCTCCAGTCACACGCTGATAGAGTAATAATTGATCTCCTATACGGCGTGCTTCCTCTGTTTGAAAGAAAGCCGAAGAGGTTTCCCTCATCTGTGCTTTGAAGGTCTGCTGCGCCTTCATCGATGGGATGCCTAGCATAACTATGGCGCTTACATCCAAAATTGTTGCAAGTAATAGTTTTCTCATACCTTTTAGTTTCTAATTTGTTGGCAAAATTTGTTTTAGTTCTTCCAAATCAACCACAGTGCATTCCACGTCTTCCTTATTTGTGGCATAAGCGATGTAGAGCTTATTGTTGTGAACCATTGATTTGGGATAGTTATAGCCCAGCGTCTTGGCTTTACCCGGATAACGCTGAGACTGTAAGTTCTTTCCTCCAGCACGTAGCAGGAGAGCATGGTCGAAATGGATACCGTCACGGCTAAATAAAGCAACCAACGGCCAACGACGCTTGGCTCCTGTTGGATTTCCTACTAAGTAGGCCGAACCGTCGGGCAGATTGCCAGCACTTTGCTTGACCCTTGCATCGGGAATATTTGTAACCGCAGGCTCTGACCATGTGTTCCCATTGTCTTTACTCATGGATGCCATCTTGCGGAAAGTGCTCGACTGGTCGCGGAATAACATGACTAGCGTGCCATCACGTCTTTGGTAGATGCTGGGCTCCAGTTCTCGGGATTGTTTATTCCTGTCGTGAAAAGTGAAGCATGCACGCTTCCAGCCATAGCGGCCTGTTGGTATATGGGTATAGATGGGCGATATGTGTAGTCCTGGTTGGAAGTGTGCGGCACCGATAATGCGACCACTGGCTGTGGGGTAGGGGTCTTGCTCGATAATACCGTTCATTGGTTGTCCGTTGTACATTCTGACGGGTTCTGGATTGCTCCATTTACAACCATCAGTCGTAACCATGTATCGAGTGAAACCACCAGTTGGTTCTAAATGGTTCGGCCATGTGTTGATGAATGCTGTCAGTGTGTCCGTAGTAGTAATCCAACCTCCAGAAGTACAGTAGCTGTTATCATTGGCTCCAGCAATCACTATCGGTTGTGACCAAGTGTGCCCTTCATCTGTGCTCTTGCTCATGACGACAGATGTTTCTGGGGCATCCTCGTCTTTTAGAGAACACTGCCACATGCAGAAGAGTACACCCTTGAAAGCAGTCATCACTACACCGTTGGCATAGTGCATTGACTCGTCTTTAGGTGAGAATATGGTGAATGTCTTTACGGTAGGAGAAGGCTTTAGTCCGAGCGTCTCAATATTTGTGCTGTCTAACAATCCGTCATCTATATAGGGTAACTGCTCCTGAGCCAGACCTGTCGAGGACAGGATGGCCAGCAATAGTGTCAGTGTACAAATGTGGTGGGCTCGTTTCATATAGGCTACAAAGATAAGGAATAATTCTGAAATATCCTCTTCGAAAGGGGATTTTTTTCTCCCTATCTGACATTTGTCCCAGGCCTTGGGACATTTGCTAGATAACTATCAAAAAAATGTCCCAGGCCCTGGGACAAAAAAATAGAGGTGAACCGAACAGTCCACCTCTATCATAGAGAAATGTTTGATTAATACCAACGAGGATCACCTGCCTTCTTGTCCTTCACGTTGTCGTTACCGATTGTGAAGTCTCCATTGGCAGCATCCTTGAACTGAGGATCAAGCACTGTTCCTGCGGTGTCAAACCAAGTGATGGTTGCATCAGCAGAAGCACCTGCAGAAATCAGGTTCTCAGTGTTAAAGTATACGTTGTTGTCCAATGTAGGAGCAGCATCTGTATTCTTCTGATTGGCGAATCCGCGCTTGTAGTTAGTACCTACAACCAGATTGTTGGTGAAGGTGATCTTGTTACCAGCGAAACGTACATAGAAGATACGATAGTTAGCACCACCACTACCAACATTATAGAATGTATTGTGATCGAATACGATAACAGGAGAAGCACTGATGGTCTTTGAAGCATCGTCCATACGAACGACATCACGTTCCTTAACACTCTCGAATACGGTGTTGTTCTTGAATGTCAGTGAATTGAATCCACCCTTACGGCTGTCAAGGAAGTCGCCACCCGAGCACTCAATGTAGCTGATGGTGTTACCTTCGATAGTAATCTTATTAATAAGGGTAGCCTTATTGAGATAGAAGAATCCCTTTGTAAAGTTCTTAACCTCACTGTTGGTTACAGAGAAACTTTCGATATTGCCATCTGCAGTGAAGTCGAAAGCTTGACCGCCATCTGTACCCTTACCGTCGAGTGTGACCTGATCCATTGCAAACTCAGCCTCTACCTTGAAGCGACCTTTGATAACTGGGTGATCACCCTGCTTCAGTCCTTTGATTGTGAGTTTCTTGCTGATGGTAACAGATCCACCAAATGCTGCAGCATCTGTAGCGATACCATACTCACCTGGCTCTACAATCAGACGATAGCCCTCTGGAGCGTTGTTAATAACCTCTGCGATATCAGCACCAGCCTTCACAAGGATGTCTGTATCAGCAAGGTCGATACTGGTCTTAAACGAAATCGTACCACGAGTCTTTCCATTGGCACGGGCCAGAACGGCTGTGTATTCGGTTTCAGGCTGCAGGCCTGTTACGTTTGCAGCACCAGCCTTGATATCGTCGGCAGTAACATTATAGACAATGTTGCCAGGAGTCAATGTAATGGTAGCAGCCTCCTCACCGGCAGTCCAGCGAAGGATCACTGATGTTCCCTTGATATCTTCTTCCTTTACAGTTTTGAAGATCTGCTCGGCATCGGTCTTAACCCATGCTGTGCTCCACTTTGAGTCGCGGCTGGTGTTGCCATCAGTAGCCTGAACGCGGAACGAGTAGTCTGTCTCACCATCAAGACCAGTAATAGTAACAGGCACTTCATCTGGGTTTACAGAGAGAGTCTTCATTGGAGAACCTGCAAATGTAAGTTTGTCGTTGGCATATACCTCGATGTTATATAAGGTTACGCCTTGAGCGATATTCCAATTCAGCTCAACATTGGTACGGTTGCGAACCTTTGCTTCAAGGCTGGTTGGTGAGAAATTGCGGCTGTATGTGATGCTCGTAATTTCGTCGCCGGGCTGACTGCATGATGCTATGGCCAATGTTGCAAGCCCGAACACTATTGATTTTATAAATATCTTTTTCATATTTCAATCTTGTTTTTTTATTAGTCTGACAACTGTCCATAGTTACCATCATTGTTCAGCTTATTGTTGCTGGCATCAATGAAGCATTGCCAAATCGGCCACAGGCAGTTCGTGCTTGGAGTGTTTACATAAAGACCATCGATGATGTCGCTTGTCAGTGATGGCTTATCGTCTGAGCCGAACCAGTTCTTTGACTCCCAACCGTCGAAGGTGTTAATGACATTAGGATCATCCTCACCCATGTTGAGACCATATACCTTAATGTCATTGGCATCCATAGTGTTGTTGATATACACCTTGTCAGGCAGACCGGCATACTCGCCTGTGCGGTTAGCCAGCCGGGTTAACTTTGCCTTTGCCTCAGCCATCTTGGTGTCGATGTTACCCCAGCGGACGAGGTCAGCCTTACGGAGAGCCTCACCTGCAAATTCAAGGGCACGCTGATCGTAGATAGCCTCGCGGAAAGCCTGCTGACTGGCTGTATATTTAGCCTTCAATTCTAAGACCTTAGCTGCGGGTAATGCACGATCAAGGATGGGTTGCATGAATTTCCATGCAGTTTCAGTGCTACCTAATTCGTTCTCTGCCTCTGCTGCCATCAGATAGACGTCGGCAAGACGCATGTACTGCCAGTTCACACCGTCATCGTTGGTAGATGTAACAATACGTTTCATCCACTCATAACGGAGCTTACCGAAGCACATCTTGTTCAGACCGCTGAGGGTTACGTAAGAATTGCCTGAAACCTGCTCCTTGCTCCACTCGTAAGGAACAACGGTGATATCACGACGTACATCTTCGGGATCATAGTCGTAGTAGAGGGTAGAGACAGCGCGGTTCACACCACCCTGTGCCTGCTGGGTGTACTGGTCTTTTGCATTATGCTTGAGTCCCCATGTATAGAGAACACGGCCACGACCTGCAGAGAAAGGAATTTCCCAAAGGCTCTCACCACCTGCAGTAACATTGTCTTCACACAGTTTGACGAAGTTTTCCTTAAATGATCCGAGTCTGCTTGAGCCGTGATCGATGACCTCTTCACACTCCTTCTTGGCAATCTCATACATTTTGGCAGGTGCCAGGTCAGGATCTTTTGACAAACGATAGCCGTCGCCACGCAGACCATAACCTCCGGCATAGAGAGCCAGACGTGCGCGGAGACCCTTCACGAAGTCCTTGCTGACTCGCTCTGTACTTTTGGTAATGGCATTCTCGTTAGCCCAGTAGCAATAGCCCTCAGCCTCAAGAAGGTCAGCCAGCAACTGCTTGTAGATAACATCGCGATTGGTGCGGGGCAGGTACATATTGTCTGAGTTGTTGGGCTCGAAACGTGCAGGAACATCACCCCATGCCTTGATGAGGTCGTTGTAGATGACGGCACGCAGTGTCAGAGCCTCACCCAGCAGATGGCGCATGTTGGCATTTTCCTCAATCTTACCGTACTTGCGGATACCAGCAATAGCGAGGTTTGCACGCTCAATACCTTCATAGAACTTTGCATAGGCATTGTTGGTAGTATTCATCTGGCCGTTACCAGGCAGTGTTGCGTAGTTCCAAAGACTCTGCTTGTCAGATACGCGATCTGCAAATGAAGGGGCGTTACCCCACTCAACATCAGTATTCACACCGTAGTAAGGCAGGAAACGTCCACGGTAAGAGTTGGTCTCACCGAAAGATACATGGATGGACATTACCTCAGACTCTGCCAGAGAGTAAGTCGCGAAGACTGATGACTCGTCGAGCGTAGAGATACTGGGAGCATCCATATCGCAGGATGCAAAGGCAACCAACGACATTGACAGTATTGATAATTTGATATAGTTCTTCATTTTATGATCCTCCTTCATTTTAGAAATTCAAGTTCAAACCAACAACGAACTGACGGCTACGGGGATAACCAGAGTGGTCAACGTTTGGCGTCAGGGCTGTGCGACGATAGCAGTCTGACTCTGGGTCGAAACCGCTATAGCCTGTGATAGTGAATACATTGTACGCAGTAACGTAGAAACGTAGGCTGCTGATGCCAGCCTTCTTGGTCAGCGTAGCAGGAATGGTGTAACCCAGTGAGAGGGTGTTCAGGCGCAGGAATGATGCATTCTCAAGAGCCCAGTCGGTCATTACGAAATGCTGCATGTATGGACTCCACATCGAGGTGTTGGCGTTCAAGGCTGCCAGACGAGTAGGATCATTGCTCAGCAGACCGGTCTCTGGATCAAGGTTGGTCCAGCGCTTGCCTGCCTCCATATCTGTTGCCAAACTGCGGTACTGGTACTTTGATGTTGAGGTGTACTCAATCTTATTGGCATTGTATTCCTTGTTTCCAAGGCTGAAGTTGAATGCTGCACTCAGGTCGAAGCCATAAGCATGACCAGACAGTGTAAATCCACCGAATGCAGAAGGATTCACGTCACCCAGAACTTCTGTATCATTTTCATAAGTGATCTGACCATCACCATCGAGGTCTTTCAGCTTCAGTGAACCTGGACGAATAGTTCCAACAACAGCAGTAGCATCTGCCACACCGTCTTTCAGAATCCAGCCGTTCTTCTCATCATAGCCTGCGAAGTCACTCACCTCATATCGGCCATTGCCGTCGAGACGGTAACCGATAACCTGTCCGAGAGGATCGCCTACAGAAATCCAGTAGTCGTTACCGATTTCAGTAGAAGCCCAGTTGGTGTTCCAACCGAAGTCATCCATCACACCAAGACTCTTTACCTTGTTCTTGTTCAGACCAATGTTGCCACTGAGATCGATACCCCAGTTCTTCTGGTTGATAGCATGCCAGGTGAAGCTGAACTCAATACCCTTGTTCTCTGTCTCACCCATGTTACGATACTGGCTGTCATAACCTGTACCACCAACGGGGAACGCTATCAGCAGGTCCTTAGTGGTGTTCAAGTAAGCCTCGATGGTACCGTTCAGTTTACCACCAAAGAGAGTGAAGTCAAGACCGATGTTACGGGTAATCGTTGTTTCCCACTTCAGGTCTGGGTTAGCCATCGTTTTGTCTGGAGCCCAATATGAAGAAATTCCATTTACCCATGCAGTTGATTTTGGGCTATAGGTCTGTACGAGCTGTCCTACAGGGATGTTGTTATTACCTGCGGTACCATAGCTCACGCGGAGTTTCAAGTCGTCAAGCCATTTCTCTGTACCCTTCATGAAAGGCTCAGAAGAGATACGCCATGCGAGGGCTACTGAGGGGAAGTAACCCCAACGGTTCTCCTTAGAGAACTTTGAAGAAGCATCGGCACGGAATGTTGCACTCAGCAGGTAGCGGTCCTTGAAGTTGTAGTTCAGACGGCCGAAGAATGAGAGCAGCTTGTCGTCAGCGCTGTATGCATCGTCGATAGAGTAGGGTTTACCCTGAGAGGTCAGCTTCCAGGCTGTCTCTGCGTCGAAGTCAACGGGGAATCCGTGTACTTCGTCAGTGTTCACACGCTTCTTGGTAATCACGTACTCGTGACCAGCCATGATGTTCAGACTATGATCCTCGCTGTTGAGAATCTTCTTGAAGTCGTAATTGATCGTGTTAGTATTGCGGAAACGATGACGGCTGGTAGCAGTCAGGCGGATAGCCGGCATGTTCTGATTGTCAACCGCAGGTACGTTCTTAATATAATAGGTGGTCAGACCCCAGAAGCGCTGGTCGTAGTCGTTGTAGTCGTCATAACCGAACTCTGTGCGGAGTTTCAAGTCCTGATAGACTTCCCATCCGAAAGCACCAGCAATATTCAGGTTCTTACGCTCCTTCTTCTGGTCGTTGTCATACTGTGACTGAATCGGGTTGTAAAGGTTACCGATGTCATCATCGTCGGCACCAGCTGTAGGATCGAGATTCTTCAGGGGGAATGGGGTGTAAATCACTGCATAGCGCAGACGACGGTCAGAGTCGTAAACACCAGTAGCATCCTGTGCACCACCACCATAGATGTCTGTATCTGAATAACGGGCCTGGAAGTCCAGAGTCGTGGTCTTGCTGGGCTTGGTGTTCAACTTCAGTGAGAAGTTGTCACGCTTGTAGCTTGAACCGATCTGGATAGCCTTATCGTTCATGTGGGCATAGCTGAAAGCATACTTGATAGCCTCTGAACCACCATTAATGTTGATGTTGTGGTTGAATGTATGACCAGTACGACCATAGACCAAATCCTGCCAGTCATTGGTGGCGATGTTGTCATACATATCCAGATCCTGATAGTTGCCGAAATAGTCGGTGTAAGAAGAAATCTTCTCAGGATCGTTGTTGTTCTTCAGCAGAGCCAACTCATACTGCCATGTGGCATAGTCCTTAGCACTGATGACGTCCTGTTTCTTGGCAATCTTCTTCCAGCTGTAGAAAGCATTGTAGCTCACCTTGGTCTTACCCTCCTTACCACTCTTGGTGGTTACCAGGATAACACCATTAGCACCACGGCTACCATAGATAGCGGTAGAAGAAGCATCCTTCAGCACGGTGATGTCCTCGATGTCGTTGGCAGGGATGTCGCTGATTGACTCAACAGGGAAACCGTCAACGATGTAAAGCGGGTCGTTTGACTGGGTGATAGAACCACCACCACGCACGCGAATCTTCACTTCTGCGTCAGGAGAACCTTCTGTTGTTGTAATCTGTACACCAGGCATCTTACCTGTCAGTGCCTCAGAGGCGTTAGCAACAGGTACAGCCTGCAGCGTCTCACTGTTAACGGTAGAGACTGATCCTGTTAAATCCTTCTTGCGGACAGAGCCGTAACCGATCACGACGACGTCGTTCAGTGTGGTGGCATCATCCTCAAGTGTCACATTGACCTGGCTTTTTCCAGAAATGTTGACTTCCTTGGTCTTCATACCAATGTAAGAGACGACAATAACATGGCCGCTTCCCTTCAAATTGATAGTGAAATTACCGTCGAAATCGGTCACACCACCATTCTGGGTGCCTTTTTCGATCACACTCGCACCGATAAGCGGTTCGCCTGTGGCGTCCACAACCGTTACCTTAGTCTGCGCAGAAATACCCATAGCAAACAGTGCGAATGCCAGGGTCAGCACAAAGCGTAGTTTTTTGAAGTTTTTAGACATAAAATAATTAGTTATAAAGTTGGTTAAATATAATTCTATTTGTAGAATTTCCTTGCGATAGTTCTTCCTGTGGCGTCTTTCCCGACGCCGATACAGAGTCCACGCTCATGTTGCTGCATCTTAGTGCCAGCGAGCGTGTAGAATGTTGTGGGCGAATCGTCAGTGTTTGGGGAGTCGAGTCTTGTCGTGTATTTCTCGCCTTCCTTGATAGAAAGCGTCGCTCCTGCCTTTTCCTTCAGTTCTGCCTCCACCTGATCCTTGTCCATAGGTGTCAGATTGTATCCTGTAACAGCATAGGGGTTGAAGTATTCGATAGAACCCGAATGGCTCTGTTCGTCTTTTGCTCCAATGCAGTCTGTCACAGTGATATTATAGTCAGTGTAGGTACCAATTGTTGCGTAGTTCTTCCAAGGGTTCTTCTGATTGACGAACACACATTTCTCTACATAAGTGTTACAGCGGTAACCTGTGCCTACACAGTAGTTGGCCACACTACTGCTGTATAGACAGTTCACGATATGTACTTGTCCGAAACGGATGCGAGGCATACGTTCGCGGCATCCCTCGTCCCACCAGCAGCTGGCGTACGTGATGCGCAGATGACCTTCGTCTTCGTCGGCATTCTCATCTTTACTGCCTATCAGGTTGGTATAGCGATGGTCGCTTGCACCACCAGATCCTCCGCTCCAAGGGGCTATCAGATAGCGGAACCTGCACCAGGAGATAGTTATAAAGTCGCTACCATGCTGACAATCCAAGTTGCCGTCAACACCGTCTTGGAAATCACAATGATCCACCCAGATGCGCTGGCAGTTCTGGATGGTCAGGTTGTCGTTGCCGTCAATATCGTAGGCACCAGCTCCTTTAAAGGTGAGGTTTCTCAGTATGATGTTCTGACAGTTCTTCAGCACCAGGATACCGCTCTTCGTCTTCTCGTCCGAATGGTTGGTGTTGCTTAGCGAACTCTCAGGCAGTCCGTAGATGGTCTTGTCGCTGGCCTTGCTGATGGCTATCTGCCCGTCGATATTGATAGTTCCTTTGATGTAGATGGTCTTCTTGCCTGATGACTTCATGGCAGATACCAGTTCGGTGGCAGTTGTCACCGTCACAGGATTCTCATCGTTGCCACCTGTAGTCTGTCCGTTAGCAGATGCCCATCCGATGGGGCTTCCCTCATCGGTCTGAGAACCTGTGGCAGCAGCTGATACAGTCATACTCATCCAGCCTAAAGTTGCCGTTAAAAGTAGTTTGATGATATACATCATTTGTTTTAGTCTTATTCGTCAGTCAGGGCCGAAGCCCCTCGAATTTTAGATAATTTGCATGTTTCTGTTTGCAAAATTAAGAAAAAAAAGTGAAAATGAACGCAAAATCCCTAAAATTTTTAAGCAAACGTTTACGTTTTATTATGTGTGCGCGTACATTTATATAAATGTTTTTATTGCATGCGTTGTAGGCCTTCCCAGCGTACATTCCATTGCCCGTCTTTGGGGAACCCAGGGTTAAGAGGCTCTGTGCAGCCATCCCAGCCTGCACACATCATAGCGATAGCCGAGAGTAGGGCACCGTTTCCTGGAAGATAGATGCGTAGGCGGTCAGGAGTCTGGAAATTGTGTCCGTTTGGCAGATAGGTGTTCTTCTGCGTGTCGATGAGTAGGGCACTGAGTGCTGTTTCTGGGTCGCCCAGACGGGCAGCAGCCATCGCAATCATACCATAGTCCCAGCCCCAGGTGGTCTGCCAGTTCCAATGCTTCATCACCCAGTCGAGAGTCTTTTTCATTTTGCCCTCGTCAAATAATAATGTTGGTGGTAGCATGCCACATGCACCAAGTACGGCAGGATGATCGTTACGGCACTTCTCTGCAAATGTCTCAACCTTCTTGTCTGGTTTGCCAAAGGGGTCGAAGGCTTCTGCTTCACTGAATTCCCCCTGAGGTATTCCTGCTGTATAGATGCCGTTTTGCTCTGGTAAAGTTGATAGACGATTGATGATGTCGTCCCAGAGAGCGATGCGGGCTTTCCCCTGACGCTTGCGCCATTGTTGTGCGATGTTCAGACCATATCGCCAATAGGCCAGCTCAAAGGGGTGGTTGTATGATATGTCCTTGGTCATACACTCCTGCATGGCTGTGGCACCTTTCAGGATGTAGCGATTCGTCTTGGCATCATCAGTGACGAAATCAGCCATGAATTCGGCAGTGGCTTCTACCTGTTCTCCGTATTGTCTGAGTGTTTCGGCCGTCGGGTTGGCACGATACATTTCTTCTGCAAGGTAGATGTAGTGGGGTTGTTGCCAGATAAGGAAAGAACCTGTGTTTGATGGTGCCTCGCCTGCCCAGGGGTCTGTCATCTTCATCCATCGCACTCCCTTGAACCCTTGGCGCTGAGCAATCTGACGGGCTACGGGATAGGCTGAGTCGTTATACCATCTGAGTATCTGCTCCACCACCTCTGGACGGTTCCATAAGGCGAAGTCAACAACGTGCCACCACGTCATCTCGAGATGCGGACGGCCGAACCATGTGTTATATGTAAGTCCTGATTCCTGTGGGGGCATGTTGTTGGCGCAATTGATTTGTGTGAGGTACTGCGACAGCACGACACGCCGTTCCAGTTCTTTGGCGCGCGGGTCTGTGCATTGGCTGAAATCAACGATGGCACCTTGGTTCCACCAACGGCTCCAGTGGCGGAGTGTGGCCTTGTGGTATTGGTCGTATTCATAGGCTTCGCCAGTCAGTGCCGCTGTGTTCTGTGTATACTCGGCCGTAAATGTGAGCACATCGCTATTGGTCGATAGTTCGAAATAGTGGTGGTCGCATGCCTTGAGTGTGGCGGCACCTTCCCATTGAACACGTACATAATATTTGGTGCTGTCGAGTGTACGCTCAATCAGGGCGGTGTTGGCATCCTGCGAGATGATTCTCGACAAGTGGCGCTCTTCTTTTGTCCAGTCGTTGCCGTCGTCAGCATGCTTTCCTGTGGGGTACGAGAATCTGAGGGATACTGTGGCGCGCTGGTCTTTCAGCAGTTTAGTCTTGATGCGTGCATAGAGGGCATCTTTAGCGGGATGGACACCTGTGGTGACTTCTACGGGCTCGCCATCGGCTGTGAAACGGGATTCTATTTCTCCGTCCCATAGTTTCTGCTCCTGTCGGATAGACGTCAGGTCCTGGAGTGCGAACTGGTTGCCCGACTTGTCCTTGAGGTCAAGGCCGATAGTCCCTAAATTCAGACGGTGAGGGTTCACGCGGAAGTAATCTGTAGCATCCTTGTGGCGACCGTCTTCGGCTTTCTTGTATTCTACTGCATAAATCTCTTCGTGCCCATGACCAAAGTCAAATGTCTTCTCACTTTCTGATGGTGTCAGTTGCTTGGTGTTTTCAAACTTGTGCCATCCCCAGTCTGACATGGCGTTCAGGGGCACACCTGCCCCATAGTCAAAAGGGAACGACTGCAGTCCTGTGATGTCAACGGTTGTGGCAAAGTGGCCGTTGCCAACAGTCAGAGATGCCAGGTTGTTGGCTTCTGTGATGATGGGGTTGTTCCTATTAACAACAGCGTGACGGTCGATAGCGGCCGTCACGTTATTAACATTGTATCCTAACTTCTCAATTTCTAGTGAGGCCCATATAAACGGACCGACACCCTTCGCATCGTTGTCGCGGATGGGTTCCGACAGGTAGTATTGGTAACCTCCGTCGCGCCGTGTGTTCTCTTTGACGCTGCCTTTAGGATTGATTTTCTTCATGGCGGCGATAACCTGTGGCGTAGCAGCAGGGCCTAGACCTGCCACCTCGCAGCATTGGGTCAGCGAGATGGTCTTGTCGGCATTCACACGGATAAAGTTCTTGATGATACCCTGATAGGCCTTGATGCCTGCATCGCGATACTTCGTGCCTAGATACCCCTTGTTGTAGGCTTTCAGCAGCACATAGGCGAACATCGAGGTACAGGTAGATTCCAGATAGTTGCCTTCGCGACCTGGTGCATCCATCACCTGATACCAGGTTCCTGTCGCTTTATCCTGCCATTTGATGACGGCATCGAGGTCTTTCTGCAACAGTTCGATGACTTCACCACGACGGTTGTAGTCTTCTGGCAGGGCATCTAGCACCTCGATGAGGGCCATCGAGTACCAGCCCTGGGCACGGCCCCAGCAGTGTTGCGAGAGTCCTGTCTCCTTGTCGCTCCAGAAGGCATCACGTGTCTCATCGTAGGCATGACGGTTCAGACCAGTCTTGGGATCAAAGGTGCGTTCGTAGGTGATCTTCAACTGGTTCACGGCATCATCGTATATCTTGATGGCCTCTTTCGGCTTTAACTGCGTCGATGCTGTCAGACAGCGGAAGGGAAGACCCATGAAGATGCCGTCGAGCCACACCTGATAGGCATAGATGGCTTTGTGCCAAAATACTTTATCTGCGATCGTGCGTGGCTGGTTCTGTAACTGCTTCATCATCGTGTTGATGGCCAGTTTGTTCTTGGGCTCTGGATAGAGGTTATACATACGAGTTACGAAATGGCCTGTTCGGATGTTGTCGAGGTTGTAGTCCAGGATGTCGTAGCCGCGGATGTCACCTTTGTCGTTGATCATCGAGTCTGTATATTCCTGACAGTACTTGCGGATATCCTCACCGCCATAGGTCAGATAGGTGTCGAGCATGCCTTCGAGTTCGATCCCCATCACGTAACTCCATTTGGGTTTCTTTGAGAAGTCGAGCAGAAAACTCTTCGGAACGCGCTGCATCTCTGAGTAGGTGAGCCATTCGCTGTAGTGCTTATAGGGAGCCTCCAACAGAGCGAGGCTGCCGTTGATGAAGAGATTGTCGAAGTTCACGTTGCGCGTCTTGCCACTCATGAAGTTGCCGTCCTTCACCCCGTTGAACTTACAGTTCTTCACATTGATGTCATAGACGTATGTGTCTTCCTCAAGGCCGATGATCTGCACACCGTATTTCGATTTCTCGCTGGTCACATTCTCCATATACACGTTGCGAACGGTCGGATAGAAGCCTCGGCAGCATATCTCGTTGTGTTCGTAGTCAAGGTTGATCTTCAGGACTGATTCCTTGCAGACGCCGACTTTCACGTTACGCATATTGATATTCTCGATGATGCCGCCGCGACAAGAGTTGGTCTTGATACGCAGCACTCGTTCGAGTTCTGGAGAGTCCATCACGCAGTCGTGGGCATAGACATTCTGACAACCGCCAGAGATCTCTGAGCCGATCACTACGCCACCATGTCCGTTCTTCATCTCACAGTTGCGGATGATGATGTTCTTCGAGGGCATATTGCGTTCGCGCCCGTCACGGTTACGTCCGCTCTTGATGGCGATGCAGTCGTCGCCCGTGTTGAAGAAACAGTCTTCGATGAGTACGCGGTCGCAGCACTCTGGGTCGCATCCGTCGCCGTTAGGACCGTCGTTGATCATCTTCACACGTCTGACGGTGATATCTGTAGAGTGAAGGGGATGAATCACCCAGAATGGAGAACGTAGCAGGGTGATATCTTCTAACAGAATACCTTCGCACTTGTTGAAACTGACAAGTTGAGGACGAAGACCATCTTTCGGACTAAACACGCGCTCGGGCGAGCGTTCACCTTTTTCATTATACATGGGGATGCCGTCTTCACCATTCTTCAGCAGACGTGCACGCGAACCGCCACGCTGGCTGATCATCCCTTCCTTCCAGCCAAAACGGGCATTACCGTTCCAGGGCCACCAGGTGTCGTTTGAACCACCACCGTCGATAGTTCCCTTACCCGTGATGGCGATATCCTTAGCACCAAAAGCATAGATGCAGGGCGACAGGTTGAAACATTCCAGACCTTCCCATGAGGTCTCGACGATGGGGTAGAGTTCTGGCTCAAAGGCAAACTCCAGGATGGCACCTTCCTCTACATGGAGATTCACTCCGTTTTTCAGGGTGATGGCACCTGTGAGGAATTTCTGTCCAGCAGGCACTATCACGCGCCCTCCGCCTTTCTTCGAGCAGAGGTCGATGGCCTTCTGAATGGCTTTCTGGTTCTGGGCTGCTGTATTGGTCGTTTTAGCCCCATACTTGGTGATGACATAAGCCTTGTCTGCAAATTGCGGCATCCGAATGCTTTGTTCGATCTGCTTGTACTGGGCTTCGTCCCAATAACTGGGGGCTGGAGCACCTGCAGTAACACTCTGGGCGATGGCTGCTATCGGAAGCAGAAGGCACAGCATCATCACTTGGTTTAGTCTTCTCATAATTTGTTATTTTGTGATAAAGTTTTAGTCCGTAGTCACGAATTTGCGACAAAGATACGCAAAAAATGTGAGACTACGGACTAATAACTGAAGAAAATGTAACGTAAACGTTATCTTTTGAGTGCGTCGAACAACTTGTCGAGGGCCTCGTCGGCATTGCTGCTTCCATTGAGCAGTGTAACGAACTTACTGCCAATGATGGCACCTGCTGCATTCTGCTGGGCTGCTTCGAGCGTCTGGCGGTTGCTGATGCCAAAACCTATCATGCGCGGGTTGCGCAGATTCATGCCGTTGATCCTGCGGAAGTACTCCTGCTTGGCCTCGTCGAACGATTTCTGGGCACCTGTGATGGCGGCCGAAGATACCATATAGATAAACCCATCTGTATTGTCGTCTATGAATCGGATGCGCTCCTCGCTAGTCTCAGGGGTGATCAGCATGATGATGCGCAGGTCATACTTGTCGGCCACGGGTTTCACGATATCCTGATAGTCCTTGAAAGGCAGGTCGGGGATGATGGCACCACTGATACCACTCTCTACACACGATTGGCAGAAGGCCTCGATGCCGTAATGGAGGATGGGGTTCAGATAGCCCATCAGCACGAGTGGGATTTGTACTTCGTCCTTGATGGCCTTCAACTGACTGAAGAGTTTCTTCAGACTCATGCCGTTCTTCAGTGCCTGGGTGGCTGCACTCTGTATCACGGGACCGTCGGCAAGCGGATCACTAAAAGGTATTCCCACCTCGATCATGTCGATGCCTCGTCGCTGCATGGTCTTGATCACGTCGCCTGTGCTCTCCAGTGTCGGACAACCTGCACAGAAGTATAGCGACAGGAGTTTGCGCTCCTTGTTATTTTCGAAAAGCTGATTAATCTTGTTCATAGTCTAATTTGTTTGATGAATGTTTGTAATTGGACGATATCTTTGAGTCCTGGGGCGCTCTCAAAACGAGAATTCAGGTCGATGCCGATGCACTTATGATGATGAAATTGTTTGACTTTTTGTACATCGTCAGGCCCGATGCCGCCACTCAGCAGGAATGGGGTCGCCCCCTCGTATGCCGTCAAGACGGTCCAGTCGAACTTCTCACCGTTGCCTCCTACGATTTTCCCTTTCGTGTCGAACAGGAAGTAGTCGGCAATGCCTTCATAGGCCTTGGTCTTCTGCAGGTCTGAGGCGTCAGCGATGTTGAAGGCCTTGATCAGCGTGAGCGGCTTGAGGGCTTCGAGAAACGCGGGTGTCTCGTGCCCGTGCAGTTGGATGATGTCCAACTGGTAGTCGCTGACATGCTGTCGGATGTCGTCCAGACTGGCATCTACAAAGACACCCACCTTCTTCAGTCGATGGGGCAGACGACTTGGCGGTCTGCTGACATAACGCTTGCTGCCTGGCCAGAAGATCATACCCATCCAGTCGATGTCGAGTTTTTCTAAGTCGCTGATGTTCTGCTCTTCACGCATCCCGCAGACTTTGATGATGAGTTCCGATCGTGACATCATATCTGGGCGATGAAGTCCTTGAGAGCCTGTCCTGGGTCGGCCTCCTTCATGAAGGTCTCGCCGATGAGGAATCCTTGGTAGCCGAGGGCTCTCAGCTGTCGGATGGTGGCTGGGTCTGAGATGCCGCTCTCGCTGACTTTGATCTTGTCAGCAGGCAGTCGTCCTATCAGATTGATAGAGTTGTTGATGTCTGTCTCGAAGGTGCCCAGATTACGATTGTTAATGCCATACATGTCGGGCTCGAGTTCCACATATTCTGTATCTTGCTCATTGTGCATCTCCAGTAACACTTCCAGATCCAACTCGTGCGCTTTCTGGATAAAGGCCTTGCACTCCTCCTTAGTCAGACAGGCGGCAATCAGTAGGATAGCAGAGGCTCCGCAGATCTTAGCTTGATAGATCTGGTAATCATCAATAATGAAATTCTTATACAGAATTGGTAGGCTCACCTTCGATACGCGGGCTTCCCGGACATACACGTTACTGCCTCCGAAGAAGTGCGAGTCTGTTAGAATACTGATGGCGGTAGCACCGTTCAGCTCATAACTTCTGGGCACTTTCATGGCTGTGGCTTCTTTGTTGATCCATCCCTTTGAGGGCGACTTCCGCTTGAACTCTGCAATAATACCCGTGTCGGAATGCTTGAGCGTCTCACTCATCGATGCCATACGGGCATTCTGAAGGATTTCTACACGACCTTCCAGATACACCTGGGAAATCTCTTTCTTGAAGTTTGCAATTTCCTGCTTTTTGTAAGCAATAATTTCATCTAAGATATCTGCCATAAGTTTTTTAACTATTTAGTTCTACGAATTTCTTGAATGTAGCGAGTGCCTGGCCGCTGTCGATACTCTCACGGGCTATCTCCACACACTCCTCTATGCTCTTCTCGCCTTTCTCGAGCACCTGAATACCAAAGGCTGCATTTGCCAGCACGATGTTCTTCTGGGCGGGTAGGGCACGGTTCTCGAGCACGCTGTCGAAGATCTGGGCTGCCTCTTCTTCTGTCGCACCTCCTACGAGTTCCTCGGGCTTGGCTATCTCGAAGCCCAGATCCTGCGGCTTGAAGATGCGCTCATACTGTTTCGTGGTCACCTTGAAGTCGCCCGTCAGCGAGATCTCGTCATAGCCGTCGATGCTGTTCACGATACCATAGTCGATGCCGATCTTCTGATATACCTGGTTGTAGAGCCGCATCTGGTCGAGGTTGGCCACGCCAAGCAACTGGCACTTCGGCTGACTGGGGTTCACCAGCGGACCCAGCAGGTTGAAGATCGTAGGGAACTGCAAGGCCTTGCGGATGGGACCTACGAACTTCATGGCCTTGGCGAAGAGTTGGGCGTGGAGATACACGATGCCGGCTTCGTCGAGCGAGCGGTTCAGACGGTCGATATCGTCAGTAAACTTGATGCCGTGATGCTGGATGACGTTCGAGGCGCCTGATACCGATGTGGCAGCATAGTTGCCGTGCTTGGCCACCTTATAGCCTGCACCTGCGATGACAAAGCAACTCGTCGTCGAGATGTTAAACGTGTTCTTGCGGTCGCCGCCTGTGCCTACCACATCGATATAGCGGTCTGCATTCAGGATGGCGGGCACACCTGTTTCCAGAATACCGTCGCGGAAGCCGAGCAGTTCATCGACACTCACACCACGCATCTGCAGCGCTGTCAGCAGGGCTGTTATCTGTTCTGTGGGATATTCACTTCTTGTGATTCCCAGCAGGATATTCTTCATTTCTTCACGAGTCAGTTCCTCGTGGTTCAGCATCCTGTTCAGGATGTCTTTCATTGTCTGCGCCATAAGTTTAGTCTTTTTACGTTTCCCAATTTTTACATTTTCTAATTTTTACATTTTTACATTGTTCACAAGAACATCCAGTTCTGCAGCATCTTGCGCCCGTCGGGAGTCAGCACACTTTCCGGATGGAATTGGATACCGCGGATGTTCATCGTCTTGTGGCGTAGCGCCATGATCTGTCCCTCGTCGCTCTCTGCTGTGATCTCCAGACAGTCGGGGAACCCTTCCTTCGATACCACCCACGAGTGATAGCGTCCCATTGTGATGCGCTTGGGCAGTCCTGAGAAGATCTCGTCGTTGCCAAACTGCGTACCCTCTGTGGCTACTCCGTGGAACACGTCGCTGAGGTTCTCCAACTTCCCGCCAAACACCTCGCCGATGGCCTGATGACCCAGACAGACGCCAAGGATGGGCTTCTTGCCTGCATAGGTGCGGATCACGTCGAGCAATAGTCCTGCTTCCGACGGGATGCCTGGTCCTGGCGAGAGGATGATTTTCGAGAAGGCCTCTAACTGCGGGAGTTCGAACTGGTCGTTTCGATAGACCGTCACATCGGCACCCAGCGTTTTTACCAAATGACTCAGATTATAAGTAAACGAGTCGTAATTGTCAATTATTGCTATTTTCATACTAAAATCGTGTTAATTGGTGCCATTTGTTACATCTTCTCTGCCATCATGATCGCCCGTCTCAGAGCGCCCAGTTTGTTGTTCACCTCCTGCAACTCGTATTCCTCATTGCTCTTGGCCACGATGCCGCCGCCTGCCTGGAACCACAGTTCACCGTTACGACTGACGAATGTGCGGATGGTGATGGCCTGGTTCAGACTGCCGTCGAGCCCGATATAGCCGATACAGCCGCCGTAGGCACCACGGTTGTGAGGTTCGTACTCTGAGATCAGCTGCATGGCCCTGACCTTCGGAGCACCCGATAGTGTGCCTGCGGGGAAGGTGTCGATAAAGGCCTTGATGGGGTCGGCACCCTCGTCGAGTTCACCACTGACGCGACTGACGAGATGGATCACGTGCGAATAGTATTGCAGGTCTTTATAGAAGTCCACTTTCACGTCGTGACAGTTGCGCGACAGGTCGTTGCGTGCCAGGTCCACCAGCATCACGTGCTCAGCATTCTCCTTGGGGTCGTTGCGCAGATACTCGGCTCCCTGACGGTCGGCCTCTGCGTCGCCCGTTCGCTTGGTCGTGCCTGCTATCGGGTCGATGTAGGCGCGATAAGTGGTGAGTGGTGAGTGGTGAGAGGTGAGTGGGGTGATGCGGCAATGGGTTTCAGGTGATGATCCGAAGATGCGGAACCCGCCGAAGTCGAAATAGAAGAGGTAGGGACTCGGGTTGATGCTGCGCAGGGCACGGTAGAGCTTGAAGTCGTCGCCCTCATACTTCTGGATGAAGCGGCGGCTGAGCACAATCTGAAACACGTCGCCTCGCAGACAGTGCTGGATGCCCTTGCGGATGTTGGCTTTGTGCTCCTCGTCAGTCAGTGTGCTCGATACGTCGCCCACGGGGTGGAAGTCGTAGGCCTTCACGTTGGCCTTGTTCATCGACCTCAGAGCCGCGTCGATGATGGCCTCTCCGTTTTGCGATGTCTCCGATTCGAGCGTCACCACTGTCAGCTGATTATTGAAGTGGTCGAACACGATCACCACCTTATAAAATAAATATAGCATGTCGGGGGCATCGTTCTTTGCCTGCGTCTCGTCCTTCACGTTGATATCCTCGAAGTAGCGCACGGCGTTGAACGAGGTGTAGCCGTAGAGTCCGCATACGTCGCTGTGTTCGCCCTCCACCTTGATGCGGTCTATGAGTGCGTGGATGGCCTTGTCCGTCTGGTAGGCCTTGTTCACCTCGTGGCTCTCTGTCGTGCCGTCTGGAAAACTGATGGTTGCCTGTCCGTGTCCGATGGCGACGCTGGCGATGGGGGCGATGCCGATAAACGAGCGCGAGTTGTTCGAGTCGTGATAGTCCGAGCTCTCCATCAGCGCACTTTGCGGGTAGATGTCCCTCAGTCGCATATACACGCCCACTGGGGTATAGAGGTCTGCCAGAATCGTCTTGCTGGTTGTTGTATAGTTGAATGTCTTCATCGTTTGTCTGTATTAATCCGTGTTAATCCGTGAAATCTGTGCCAAAAAAATCAGAAATTCCCATATTCCTTGGCCATCGCCTTGTTGTTCAGATAGGTCTCTACATCCTTGTCGCCACGCCCAGAGACCGTCAGCACGACCACGTCGTCGGGCTTGAATGTCAGCTTCTTCAGGGCAGCGATGGCGTGGGCACTCTCGATGGCGGGTATGATGCCCTCCATGCGTGTCAGTTCGTAGCCGCCGTAGATGGCCTCGTCGTCATTGATGCTCAATACCTGCGTACGCCCTTTCTTGGCCATGTTGCAGTGCATGGGACCCACGCCTGGGTAGTCGAGTCCGGCCGAGATGGTGAAGGCCTCCTGTATCTGTCCGTCCTCATTCTGCATCACGAGCATCTTCGCACCGTGCAGAATGCCAGTCGTACCCTTGTGGATGGTGGCAGCCGTGTGGTCTGTCTCCCAGCCGTGTCCGCCAGCCTCTGCCAGCACGATCTTCACGCGCTCGTCGTTCACATAGTGGTAGATGGTGCCAGCAGCGTTAGAGCCACCGCCGATACAGGCGATGAGATAGTCGGGATAGTCGCGTCCGATCTTCTCCTCGAGTTGCCACTTAATCTCCTCCGAGATCACGCTCTGCATGCGGGCCACGAGGTCAGGGTAGGGGTGCGGTCCCATCGTCGAACCTACGATGTAGAAGGTGTCGGCAGGATGGCAGCACCAGTCGCGGATGGCCTCCGAACAGGCGTCGGATAGTGTCATGTTACCCGTGCGTACGGGGTGCACCTCTGCGCCAAGCATCTTCATGCGCTCCACATTCGTGTGCTGGCGCTCCACGTCGGTAGCACCCATAAACACCTCGCACTTCATGTTCATCAGCGCACAGACCGTTGCTGTCGCCACACCGTGCTGACCTGCGCCCGTCTCAGCGATGATGCGTGTCTTGCCCATCTTCTTGGCCAGCAGTATCTGGCCGATCGTGTTGTTGATCTTGTGGGCTCCCGTGTGGTTCAGGTCCTCACGCTTCAGGTATAGCTGGCAGCCGTACTTCTCACTCATGCGCTGGGCATAATAGAGTGGTGAAGGCCTGCCTACATAGTCTTTCAGCAGCGCGTGGTA
>JAEEGI010005041.1_pt1 | contig 30581 bp, 27 predicted proteins | sample 8958751 | NCBI WGS metagenome assembly JAEEGI01 (sample SAMN16246545, study PRJNA631951) | gut metagenome | biome: gut microbiome; feature: rumen; material: KS-attached | host: Bos | place: Iran: Karaj | collected 2018-10 | reverse complement strand
GCCCAACAGGGCGAAATCATTTATGTGGACTTTGAACCCGATTGGATTGCTCAAGACAGCTTTGACACTTTATGGATTGATTTTGATCAAGATGGAACACGAGACCTCTTGTTTTATTGGGTATTAAATGGTGCAGCGACTATGCAAACATTAGTAACTGCTGAAAGTTGGGAAATTCACCCGATGAAAGACAACGACACCATACCTCCTTATCCAGTTATTCCTGAAATCGAAGAATTATGGGTTACGCATCCCTATGTGCTTCCACCTGGTGGATATCATCCGTATGGTTCATCTCTAAAATGGGCAGTGCGCCACAGAGTAGGGGAGCACTATTATTATGGATGGTTTCAAATACTACAATATGTGTCCTTTGACAAATACGCCTACTGCACCATTCCCGACTATCCTCTGATGTGGGGCCAAACAGACCTCACTGGCATAGAGGAAAACGGAGAATCTTCTGCTTTCGCTATAGTCCATCCTAACCCAACCAAAGCTTTTGTTTCTATTATAGGAGAAGACCTACGACAGGCCGAGGTAATCAATACACTCGGACAACTGGTGCTCAGCATTCAAGGCAAGGGCAACGAACTCCACATCGATATGACTGCGCTGCCCGCAGGCATCTATTTCGTCAACGTCACCGATGAAGAAGGACGCAAGTGTGTGCGTAAGGTGTTGAAGGAATAATCACCAAATACGATGAATGCCGCCCAAAAGCGCCATTTTTTTGTCTAAAACATAATCGAAATATTTACGATAGATTTGTGTAGATTTGCTTCCTTTACACTACGCCTTCGTCAAAGCCGCAGCACCGAGGATGGCCGCGTCGTTGTCGGGCAGCTCGGAGACGTGGACTTCAACGCTGTCCTTGAAGATGAAGCAGAGATGCTCTTCAAACGACTTGCGTACGGGGTCGAGCAACACATCGCCAGCCTTCACGGGACCGCCAAACAGGAAGACAGCCTCGGGGCCGCTGAAGGTCACGGCATTGGCCATGGCGATACCTAACAGATAACCCGTTTTTTCAAACACCTTGATGGCCAACGGGTCACCGTATTTGGCCGCATCGCCCACCATCTTGCTGGTGAGTTCCTCGGGAGCGACTTTGCGAAGTGCACCATCGTATTCGGGCGTACTTTCGATGAGTTCCTTTGCCGTTTGAACGATACCTCTCGCTGAGGTATACGTCTCAAGGCAACCTTTGTTGCCACAGCCGCATTGACGCCCTTCGGGAATCAAGATGGCATGGCCCAGTTCGCCCGCGCCGCCAGTCTTGCCCAACACCAGCTTGCCATCGACCACTACACCACTGCCCACACCCGTGCCGAGGGTGAACATGATGAAATGCTTCATGCCTTTGGCACCGCCATACACAAGCTCGCCGTAGGCCGCAGCGTTGGCGTCGTTGGAGACCACCACTGGCACGTCGATATATGATTTGACCATTCGCACCAAATCAATGACCCCTTTGAAATTCAGGTTCGAGGCGTTCTCGATGCAGCCCGTGTAGTAGTTGCCCACGGGTGCTGCGATGCCGATGCCTTCGATGGCATCAATATTGTTTTCCTTCATCAGCGCCTTGATTTGGTCGCACATGTCGGAGACATAGATGTCGGCATCAAAATACTTGTTGGTAGGGAGGTTTTTCTTGGCCATCACACGGCCGTCGTCGCGCACCAGCCCAATGTCGGTGTTGGTGCCGCCAATGTCGATTCCTATGGAATAAGTATTCATAATAAAATCTATTTTGAATGGGCGAAAATACGGTTTTTTGTTGAATTGAAAATAAAAAAGACAGAATCTTCATAAAAAGACCTAATTTTGCAATCGTAAGCCAAGACAAATATGCTCTTCCATTCTATTCAGTTCGCGTTGTTTCTACCGATAGTTTTTTTACTCTATTGGTTTGTCTTCGACTATATCATCAGAAAATCCAAGTGGCAACTGAATATCCAAAATGCCTTTGTTATAGCAGCCAGCTATGTATTCTACGGTTGGTGGGACTGGCGTTTTCTGTTACTCATTGCTTTAACTTCTTTTTGTTCGTGGGGTAGCGGTTTGCTCATTAAGAGGCAGGGGAAAAAACAAAAAGCCAAGTTGTGGATGTGGCTGAATATCATACTCAATGTAGGCATTTTAGCCTTATTCAAGTACTACGATTTCTTCGTAACAGAATTTGCGCGACTATTCCACATCTCCACCGAAGGACTGTTATTAAAAGTGATACTTCCTGTGGGTATTTCTTTCTACACCTTCCAAGCTCTTTCATATACCATTGATGTATACAGAGGTAAGCTTGAGCCGACCAAAGATATTGTTGCTTTTTTCGCTTTCATCTCGTTCTTCCCTCAATTGGTTGCCGGTCCCATTGAGCGGGCTACAAACTTGTTGCCTCAGTTTCAGAACAAGCGCGAGTTCAATTATGATACAGCCATTGATGGAACGAGACAAATACTATGGGGACTATTCAAAAAACTATTAGTTGCAAATAATTGTTCGGCAGTTGTAGACGCAACTTATTTCTTATTCAATCGAACTGTAATGCCTGGCAGCGAATTGTTGTTGACCGCTATTTTGTTCACTTTTCAGATTTACGCTGACTTTTCGGGCTATTCTGACATTGCGATTGGAACTGCCAAATTATTCGGCATAAGGTTGACCAGGAATTTCAACAATCCATATTTCAGTCGCAACATGGTTGAGTTTTGGAGAAAATGGCATATTTCGCTAATGAGTTGGTTCCGCGATTACATATATATACCGCTCGGAGGAAATCGAATTAACAAGAGAAGGACTTTTGGCAATATCTTGATAGTTTTCGCAATCAGTGGATTATGGCATGGAGCCAACTGGACTTATTTGGTCTGGGGCTTGTATCATGCGTTTTTGCTCATAATTTCCGTATGGCTGGGCAAAACAGCAAAGGATCAAACGCCAATCGCTGAAAACAGGCTGTTACCGACATGGAAAGAATTACTACAAATGATTGCCACTTTTTGTCTAATCATGTTTGGTTGGATTATTTTCCGTTCAGACAGTCTAATTACGTTTGCACAATATATTCAAAACCTATGTCAAACAGGTACACTACGGGCTTTTTATCGCTTCTTTGTCCAACCCGACATTTGGCCGAAATCTGTCTTTATCATTATTATGATGATGGTAGAATGGGTACAAAGGAACAAGGAACACGGTTTGGAATTGAATAGGGCAAAACCATGGCTTCGTTGGGCTATTTGCTCTATTATTGTATTGTTGATTTGTTGTTTCACAGACAATGAAATCGGGTCGTTCATCTACTTTCAATTCTGATGTGTTATGAAAAAGTACTTGTTCCGAATGTTGTTGTTTTCAATTATGCTGTCTTTGGTTTTGTGCATACCAAGTGCCATATTTGAGAAATTGGCGACGAGCAGTACCGATGTTTCACCATACTCAAGCATCAATGGTATCAGTAAAATGGAAAATATAGATGCGGATTTACTCGTCATCGGTAACTCAAGAGCTGATATGGCGTACGATGATTCTCTAATGACCTGCTTAAATGGTATGAAATGCCTAAATCTAGGGAGGCACGGTTATTCTTTTGATTATGAGTATCATATTATGTACGAGAACTATATCCAAAGAAACAAAAAACCAGAGTATATCATAGTAGATGTCAGCCCTTGGGTTTTCTTTAATCATGTAAAACCCGTATATAACATCCAAATGCTTCCTTATATCAACCGTCCTGAATTTGAGTTTTACATAGAGCTTTGTCCACAATTGTCAAATGCCAATAAATTATTGTTTATCAAGTATTTTGGAAAGATGGGCAAGGTGATAAAAGAAATCCATCGCTTGAAACATCCGAAAAAACAAATAAAGAAAGAAAACACGACAAAATGGAGCAAGGATTATTTTGGCAAACCGATGCCGTTGGAGTGTACAAAACCCATTATAGAACAGTTTGTTCAGTTTCTGGATGATTGCAAGACACAGAACATTCGCGTGGTTTTAGTGTGTTCACCCATGCATACCAATGACGGGTCGAAGTATTTCGACATGGACGGCTTTTGGAATATTGTCATGTGGTGCAACAAAGATTCACAGTTTCCTGTGGCAATGTATCAAGACTATTTTGGCAATGATACGCTTTGTTTTTCCGATCCTGCGCATCTCAACGAATATGGTAAACAACTATTTACAACTAAGCTCATGCATGATTTAGATTCTGTTGGAATAATAACAATTAAAAACAAATAAAATGAAAACCAAACGAACCTTCTTAGCTATCTCTATCCCGTGCAGCACGGAATTTCCAGCCATGGTTGAGCGACTGAAAAAAAAACTCCAGCACGAGAAGTATATCAACTATGTAAAAACCAACCAGATACATTTGACCTTGAAGTTTGTGGGCGACACACCTGAAGAGGACATCCCTGCCATCATTGAGGCTTGTCAAAAAGTGGCCAAAAAGCATCAGCCGTTCACCATGGACTTTGACCGTACTGGGCTTTTCGGCAGTAACAATGTGCCTCGCGTGCTCTGGCTCGGTATGAACGACCAACCCAAGGCTTTGTTTAATCTCGAAGCCGACCTTTTGGATGCCTTCGATGACTTAGGCTATCTCCGCGACCGTCAGAACTTTGTGCCACACCTCACCATCTGCCGCATCAAGCAACTGGTTGACAAGCAATTCTTCCTTCAAATCTACAACTCCATCGAGCAGAAGACCTATCTTCATGCCGATGTGAAGGAACTTATTTATTTCCAAAGTTTCCTGCAACCTACGGGACCGATTTATAAAATCTTGAAGAAAATCCCATTGAGTTGATTTGGCACTAATTTTGCCTCAAAACCACCCGTGCAACGAAAAAAAGCACTACTTTTGCAATTTATTGGCATTAATTAGAGTTATAGGAAAAATTTCGATAAACAATGAAAAGTAAAATCACAACCGTCATCATGGTTCTTCTGGCCGCTTTCATCACGCTGGGAGGCACCACCAGTTGCAAGAGCAAGAAGAGACTTGCACGCGAAGCCGCTGAGGCAGAGTACAAATCAAAAGTTGAACAATCCGTGAAGGACCTGAATGCCATCCTCGACGATGAGACCCTGTGGACCCTCGAAGAGAAAGAAGCCCGCGTGAAGACCATCAAGGATTGGAACCTCCAAAACGCCGAGGTTGACGACCTGCTCTTCCAAGTGGAGAAGAAACTGGCCCGCGAACGTGCCCAAAAAGAAGAAGAGGAACGCAACAAGCAGGAAGCACTAAGTGCCAATGCCACCCTTGAGCGAAACTTTGCTTCCATCGCCCGTTCGGGCAATGTCACGCAAGCCAACCGCACCATCAATGAGACGCTTGGTCTGTTTGAGTCACCCAACGTACCCGTGCTCATTATCATCAACCAAAGTGCCGGCTTCAACGACTATGACCGCCCGACAACCATTGAGAAATACCTCAACTACTTGAAAGACCAGAAAATTTCGCCCAACAAGGTACACGAAATCAAATACAACGGCAACGGAAAGATTAACGAACTTGAACTGATAAAGAAATGAAAAAGATCATCGCCACATTAGTGATTGCCTTGTGCGTTGTGGGAAGCGCCATGGCACAAGACGAACTGAGTTATGAACGCAAGCAGGCCATCGACAGTCTTGCCTTGGAGAAGGTGAGAGACCTGAGTAAATACATCAAAATCGTCGGCTCGAAGGAAACGCCTTTCAGCGAGGCTAACCGTGTCATCGACCGCGCCGAGGAACTCTTCATGAGCGATGCTGAAATCGGGGTCTCATCATTAGGTTCCAACCAAATCACTTATTACCGTGTCCGCAAGTACTTCGAGCACCTCATGCGCCTCAACTACGACCGTGTTGAGATTGAATGGTACAACATCGAGTATGTCAGCGATTTGCAGCGTCAACCTGACGGCACCTACGTGGGTGTCATCACCATCTTCCAAACCTTTAGGGGTTACGACAAGGAAGGCAACCTGACCTACAAGGACACCACCAAGAAAGACATCACTGTCTACGTGAAGCGCAAAGAGACCCAAATCGGTGGCCGTACCATCGGTTTCTGGGATGTGCTGCTTGGCGACATGCGCGTCAAGGAAACGACAAATAGATGAGAATTGTTAGAAATATTATCATTCTGGCACTTACCTTCGCCTTCGTCTGGCCCGTTGCGGGTCAGACGATTGGCGATTTTAAGATGGACGAGACTGAGCTCTACGCCATGACCAAACAGATGGGGCAGTTTATGCGCCGCTTCAACTACGAGGAAGACCAATTTGGTGAGAAGCTCAACCCGAAAGACCCCAAATACCGCAACAACGAGATGCGCCGCAAGTCGTTGCCTATCCTTTTCGACCAACAGAAGTATGGTACGCAGACCGACCTGCAACGCTATTTTATCGAGGATGTCACCAAAGACGATTCCACCTATATGACTTTCCTTGGCGGCAGATGGTACTCCGAAGTGTCGTGTTCTTTCCGTTACAACGGCAAACCAGTCAATATCAGCCTAATCCTTGCCGTTGAAAAGGAAGGATTGGGATCGAAATGGGTGTTTACCAACGTATATTGCTCGGAGTTTAATAAACTCTTCCCCAATGGCGAAATTGCTGAACGCGAGAAGCATTTCCTGCATCCCATGAGCCACGAGCTCGACTTCATGAACATCTACAAGGCTTTTCAAAATCCTGAAGTCATCGAGTATTACGCCTCAAAAGAATTCCAACCCGACTATTTGACTTTGTTTTTCTTCGAGATCAAGCAAGGCCGACTTGTGTTCCAACACGTCGACTCGGTTAAGTTCCACGTTTTCCAGATCAAGGACTGGTACTTTGAAGTGTCGTGGTTCGACCGCTCGGGTCTCAACTCCGGCTGGTTGATGTCGAACGTCATCTATATGCCGGAAAAGGAAAAAACCAATCTTCTTAAATTCTATCAACCATGAAAAAGATAGCCATTCTTTCCATATTTCTGTTGGGTTTTGCCTTTGGTACCCAAGCCCAAACCAAGCTGTCCAAAGACGAAGTCGCAAAGTATGAGAGCGAAATCAACAATATGATTTCGTATCTGGAGGAAACGATGAACTTCCTTGGCGACAGCACCACTTCGGCTTTGGAAAAAGAAATTGTGTTTACGGAAAGTTGGAGCAAAATTTTTATTGACGACAAGGTGCAAATCGAGGACGACCTTGACGTGAACCGCAATACACCTATTAATAAAGACGTGCAGGCCTATCTGAAAGACATTGACTTTTTCTTCAAATGGGCCAATTTCAAGCTCGACTTGCAAAGCATCGCCGACAACACAAGAGACGATGGCACCATCTACTTTAAAGCCACGCTGACACGACACCTGACCGCCACGACCATCAACGACGAAAAGGTCGACAACGTCAAGAACCGCTTTGTGGAAATCAACCTTGACCGACAGAACAACAGCATCAAAATCGCCAGCATCTATACCACTAAAATCAATGAGAAAGAAGCGCTTCGTACTTGGTGGAACGGTTTGTCGCAAAGCTGGAAGACTCGTCTGGGTAGCGATATCATCCTTGATGACAGCACTTCGTTGGCCCAACTCAACACCAGCACTCTCACAAAGTTCGCCGAACTCGATGCCAAGCTGAAACTCGTCACCCAAAAACAGCGCGTCGACCTTTCCGGCATCCGCGAAATTATTTCTTTGGAACCGCTCAGCGAAATGTCGGACATCACTTGGTTGGATGTTTCTGGAACCTCTGTCGAAGACCTTGCGCCTGTGCGTAACCTTAATAAACTGAAAGTGTTGCGTGCCAATTCCACCTTAATTGAGGATCTTTCGACACTGAAATACAACATCACCCTTGAGGAACTCGAAGTGGCTAATACCACCATCAATGACCTTAGTGTGCTATCAACCTTAAGAAACCTACAGAAACTCAATATCAACAACACTCAAGTAAGCCGCATCTCTAATTTGAAGAGTTGTCCTAATCTTACTTCGGTCAACTTGGGCGGCACACGCATTGCCAACATCGGCATCCTTCAAGAACTCGAACAGCTCAAGAACGTTGACATCAGCAACACCTCGGTCCGTGACCTCGGTCCGCTCCGAAATATGAAAGACTTGCAAAGCCTCAACATCTCAGGTTCGGCGGTCAGCAACTTGCAGGTATTGAGCGAAATGGAGAATCTGCGCGAGCTTTATTGCAGCAATACCTCCATCAGCGACCTGACTCCCTTGAAAGGCAACCGTCGCTTGAGCAAAATCTATTGCGACCACTCTGGCGTTCATGATGAAGAGGCCAGTGCCTTCACCAAAGACAATCGCTTCACTTTAGTCATATACGACACAGAAGCTTTGAAAACCTGGTGGCGTGATTTGCCCATTTATTGGAAAGCCGTGTTTTCCAAGCAAATAAAAGTTGATTCAGAACCGACTACCGAGCAACTGCATCAAATCATCAATATGCAGGAACTCGATCTTTCGGGCAATACTTATATGCAAAACCTGATGCCTGTCAGCCGACTGACCAATCTCCGCTCGCTCAACATAGCGAACACCGAGATAGGTTACTTGCAACCTATCCAAGGCTTGGCCAACTTGGAGTCGCTCAACATCTCACACACCTACATCAGCGACCTCACACCCCTACAGGATATGGGCAACCTGAAATATCTCAACATAATGAACACGCCCGTCAACGACCTCTCGTCATTGATCAACGACAATAACATTGAAGTGATTAAGGCCGACAGTACTACCATTGGAAAGAGCCAAGTCGTGGCGCTGAAGGAAAAACAAAGGCAAGTGACAGTAGTGTATCAAACTGAAGCACTAAAACTCTGGTGGAGCAGTCTTGAACCCATTTGGCAGGATATCTTCCTTAACGCCATCGCCACCCAATCTGAAATGCCCAATACGCTCGAGCTGCAACAAATTATGAATCTGAAAGAACTCGAAATCACACCCGAGTATCCTATCACCTCCATCGAGCCGCTCTCTGATTTGATGTGGCTCGAACGTCTTACCATCAACAACCAAGGCGTGAGCGACTTAAAACCTTTGACCGACAAGGAATTTTTGCTGGAACTCAATGCACAAAACAACCCCATCAGCAGTCTGTCACCTATTGAAAACAGTACATTATTAGAGTTGCTCAATATCGAAAACACCCAAATAAAAGACTTGGGACCGCTTTCGAAGATGGACAACTTGGTTACCTTGAATGCCAGTGGCACTGCCGTAAAGTCGCTGAAACCGCTTTCAGGATTGATGAAATTGGAGAACCTATTTGTCAACAACACCAACGTGCGCAGCATTTCACCCATAGAGAACATCCCAACACTGAAACAATTGAAAGTGTACAACACCAAGGTGAAAAAGCGCGCCGTTGAATCATTGCAACATAAACGGTTAGATTTGAATATCATTTATTATTGATTTGAATCGAAATATTTTTAAATAAAGCGTTTTCGTTTTGCGGAAACGCTTTTATTTTGTAATTTTGCAGAATCTTCAATATTGAATCTTAAATTTTAAATTATATTGTTATGGAAATCAGAAAATTAGAGCAAATGTTCGAGGTTTTGCGCAGCAAACCCAAGAAACGCCTCGTGGCCGCTTACGCCAACGACGACCACACCATTTGTGCAGTGAACGCTGCCGTGAAAGAAGGTCTTATTGAAGCTACACTCCTTGGTGATGAGGCCGTCATTAGGGAAGTGTGCAAATCTGAGAACATCGACCCCAACAACTTCAAAATCATCAATGAGCCTGTCGATACAAAGGCTGCTGCCATGGCTTGCGACATCATCAACGCTGGCGAAGCAGACATCTTGATGAAGGGCTTGCTCCCCACCGACAAGTACATGCGCGCCATCCTCAACAAGGAGCGTGGTCTCTGCCCGCCCAACGTGACCTTGGCCCACGTTGCCGTTATCGAGAATCCCAACTACCACAAGCTGATGGTTGCCTCCGACTGCGCCATCATCCCGCTGCCCGACATCAAGCAGAAACAACAACTACTGAAATATGTGACCACCGTTTCGAAGGCATTAGGGGTCAGCTGCCCGAAAGTCGCCATGGTGACTGCCACTGAGCAAATGAGTGCTGGCATTCCCGCCTGCGTCGATGCTGCTATCATTGCCAAGATGGCTGAGCGCGGTCAAATCAAAGGCTGTATGGTGGAAGGCCCTATCTCCTTAGACCTTGCTTTGGATGCCGAGACCGCTGCCATCAAGGGCATGAAGAACCCAGTAGCTGGCGATGCCGACTGCCTCGTGTTCCCCAACCTCGAAGCCTCTAACGTGTTTTACAAGTGCTGCACCAAGTTCGACAAGAGCGAAGTGGGGGCCATGCTGATGGGTGCCAAGGTGCCTTGTGTGCTCAGTTCACGCGGCGACACCTCCAAGACTAAGCTCTATTCTATCGCACTTGCCGCAATGCTGGCATAAACATCAAAAACATAACACTATGGGACACAAAATATTAACAATAAACCCCGGTTCCACCTCGACCAAAATCGCGGTGTTTGAAGGCGAGGAGCAAGTCTTCAAGAAGAACATCAAACACTCCGCCGAAGAAGTGGCCAAATACGACCGCATCTCCGACCAGAAGCCCTTCCGTACCGAGGTCATCCTCAACGAACTCAAGGAAGCTGGCATCGACATCAAAGAGATGACTTGCCTCGTTGGCCGCGGCGGTCTCATGCACCCGCTCACCTCTGGCGTATACGAAGTGAACGAGTCAATGATCCGCGACCTTACTTCAGGTAGCTATGGTGAACACGCCTCCAACCTGGGCGGCCTTATCGCTCACGACATAGCCGAAACCATCGGAGTAAAGGCTTACATCGCCGACCCCGTCGTGGTCGATGAAATGGACGAAGTGGCACGCTATTCGGGACATCCATTGTTCCCGCGCATTTCCATCTTCCACGCGCTGAATCAGAAGATTATTGCACGCCAGTTGGCCAAAGACCTCGGTCGTAAATACGAGGACATGAATATTATTGCCATCCATCTCGGAGGTGGCATCAGCGTCAGTGCACACAAGAAAGGTCGCGTGGTCGACACTAACAATGCTTTGAACGGCGACGGCCCCTTCACGCCTGAGCGCGCAGGCTCGCTGCCGGCGGGATTCCTTGTCGATGCCTGCTTCAGCGGTAAATACACCAAGAAGGAAATCAGCCAGATGCTGAAGGGCAAAGGCGGCTTTGTCGCCTACCTCGGCACCAATGATGCCCTGGAAGTGGAAAATGCCGTGAAGGCCGGCAACAAGGAATGGGAAAAGGTCTACAAAGCTATGGCTTACCAAGTGGCCAAGGAAGTCGGCGGACTCGCAGCCTCGGCCATGAGCATGGACGTGGATGCCATCTTCCTCACGGGCGGAATGGCCTACGACAAGGGCTTCTGCGCTTTGGTGAAGAGCCATGTGGAGAAAATCGCTCCCGTGTATGTCTATCCAGGCGAGGACGAAATGAAGGCCTTGGCTCTCAACGGCTTGATGGTTCTCAATGGAGAGACTGAGGTGAAGGTTTACAATTAAGCTTTTGAGATTCCCCTTCGGGGAATGGAGAGTCGAAAGTAATGGAAACTGCGGCGGCAGGTAGAGTTTACGAATCGTAAGCTCTACTTACCGCCGCTTTCTTCTTTACAACTTGACTCCATTTCCCCGTAGGGGAATCTATTAATTCCCCGCGCATGCGGCAGTAGCCGCACTAATGACAATCCCAGGAATGTTTTCCAATTGATGTGCACACGATTCCAAGGTGGCACCTGTAGTCAGCACGTCGTCGATGAGGAGGACGTGCTTTCCTATTAATTCATCGGCAAAGTGTACCTCAAAAATGTCCTTTACGTTTTTGAAACGTTCCTCAGCAGTTTTGTGAGTCTGGGTTTCGGTATAGATGCCCCTAACCAGGTATTTGTCGCCAATCGGAATGCCCGTTACTTCGTGGATGCCTTGAGCAATCATCAGGCTTTGGTTGTAGCCGCGTTGTTTCTCGCGTTTGGGATGCAGTGGGACGGGGATCAGATAGTCGATACCTTGAAACAACGGTGCATCTTTGATAGTTTCTCCCAATTGCTGACCGAGAAAAACACCAGCATCTTTGTTGCCTTTGTATTTCAGTTCGTGAATGAGATGTTGCACTTTACCCGTCTTGGCAAAGAAGAAACAAGCCGTAACGGCATGAAACTTGACCCTTCCATAAAAGGTTTGTGCCAAAGGGTTGTCGGAATTCAGCTCATAACCTGTCTTAGGCAGCAAGTAGCGGCATTTCAGGCAAACGGTCTCCTCATCCTTGAGCAAAGTCTCGCCACAGGCGGCACAAACGCGCGGATAGAACAAGTTGAGGATGCTATGAAGCCAATCGAGGAAGGTCATAGTCTGTCTTATTGTCCAATACGGATATATTTCTTTCGGGGCACCATAGCCTTCGGATTGAGCGACTCGTCATCAGAGTACTTATAGTCAACAGAAAAATCAAGGGAATCGGGGAGAAGTTCATCAGTACGGCCTTGTTCGCGCAATACTTCGTTATACATACGTCGATTGCGTTGCAATTTTGCTTGTCTGCGCGCCGAAGCGTTGTATTTGTCGTAAAGGAACTGTATGGGGTTGGCTGTGATGGTGGGCTTGCCGTTGCCTGCTGGCATACGACTTAGCCAAAGGTCATCAAGATCGTTATTGAGTCGCTCGATCTCATCAAGGGTCTTGACGCTTGGCATAGTGATGAGCATTTCTTTAAAAGTCTCGTAGTTGGTGAAGGGTAGTACCGTCACCTCACGCAAGGTGATGGTCTCGGGCCATAGACGGACAACGAGAGTATCGGCACTTGTGAGCGTCGGATTGATGGCAATAAGGCGGCGCGCATAGCCAACACAACTCACCCAAAGCGTGTCGACTTGTCGCGATTGAATGTGAAACATTCCATACTCATTGCTGATAGTTCCACAATGAGCCATCTTGCTGATTACGTGTGTGTTTCTGATAGGATGCAGGCTGTCGGCCGTGACCACATAGCCATAGAAATCCACACGTTTTTGATTGTCATCGTCTTCAACTTGTGCGATGGCAAACATACAACTCGACAGTAGCAACAATATGAAAAGCAGACGCTTCACTCCATGTGATTTGGGTGGCTAAAATACAACAAATAATGAACGACAAAACGTCTTTTTTATTTTTCTGCTCAGAAAACTGAGTCTCAATCCAAATATTAAGCCTATTTTTGCGTTTTAATGCAATATGCGGCCCTTCGACAAGCTCAAGGACCTTGGCTTATATGGAAGTTAAGGGTGCTTGAACCTGTCGAAGGCCCCGATTAAAAAAGGAAACCCCTATGCAAATCAAGATTGTAAACACCTCGAATAACCCTTTGCCCGCCTATGAGACAAAAGCTTCAGCTGGTATGGATCTTCGCGCCTATTTGCCCGAAGGCCCTATCACCCTCGAACCTATGCAGCGTAGGCTCGTGCCTACAGGACTTTATATGGAAATCCCCGAAGGCTACGAAGGACAAGTGCGTCCCCGTAGTGGTTTGGCTATCAAGAGTGGCATCACGGTGCTCAACTCACCCGGCACCATTGATGCAGATTATCGCGGACAAGTTTGCGTCATCCTTATTAATCTGTCCGACAAACCTTTTGTCATCAACAGCGGCGACCGTATTGCGCAAATGATTTTTGCCAAATGCGAACAGGCAGAAGTCGTGCAAGTGGATACCTTGTCGGAAACTGAACGCGGGACTGGTGGTTTTGGACATACAGGTAAGAACTAAAAGTTTAGAGTTCAGAGTTTAGAGTTTAAAGTCAGTATTTAAGTTGAGAGTTTTTAGTATGAAGAAAAAAGTATTATTGTTGATATTTGGATTAGGCTGCACACTATGGGGTTTTGCCCAACAGATGGAGTCGGAATTCAACGGTAAGCCCGACAAGAAAAAGAATGCCATCTATTTCTCGAACGGCCTGCAAAGCAAATACCGCGAGGACACCGATGGTGCCATCCGCAACTTCGAGCAAGCCCTGCGTTATATGCCTAACGATGACGGTTCAATGTTTGAGTTGAGCGAACAATACTACAATGCGGGGCGCTTCGAAGAAGCCTTCGATATGATACAACAAGCCGCCAAGCTCGACCCAGAGAACAAATGGTACCAGATGCGTCTCGGGCTTTTTTACCGCAACTTAGACCAATATGACGATTTCATCAGCCTTTATGAAGGCCTGACCAAAGAATTCCCCGATGACCCTGAAATGCTCAGCGAATTGATTGACGCCTATTTGGTGACAGAAAAATACAGCAAAGCCATAGAAAAAATGGATTTGCTGGAACAGATAATAGGTGAAAACGAATTCATCACTGAACAACGTCTCAACATCTACAAACGGCAAGGCAACGACAAAAAACTGGTTTCGGAACTTGAAAAATTGATCGAGCAAGACCCTAAAAACACGCGCTATTATAGTATGTTGGCCCAAGTGTACAATGAAAACGGCAAGGAAAAGGAAGCTCTGAAAATTTATGAGAAAATCAAGGAGCTCAACCCCGACAATCCGTATATCAACATTTCGTTGCTTGAGTTTTACGAAAAAAACGGCGACAATGACAAAGCCTTCAACGAACTTTTGAGCGCCATCCGCAACAAGAACCTCGACATCACAACCAAGGCCAACACCTATGACTATTGGATGAACAAACACCAAAGTGCGGCCAACATCAATGAGCAGGCACAGCAATGCGGCGAAGCCTTCATTGAGACTCACCCCGACATCAAACTGGGTTATCTCATTTTAGGCTCATATTACATCGTCAACGAAAACGCGGTGAAATCGAAAGAGCTGTATCAGAGGGCGTTGGCCATTGATAGCACCGACTTCTATGGATGGCAAAACCTCATCATCAGCGAGTCGAGGCTCAACGAAAACGAGGCTGTGCGCGACCACGCTGTGGCCGCTTTGAAGTATTATCCCATGCAGCCCGTGTTCTATTGGTATGCAGGCGTGGCCAATGCAGTATTGGACAACAATGAAGACGCCATAACCTATTTGGAGAAAGGTAGGAGATATACCTCCGAAAAGCTCCAGATGGCCAACTTCGATGCCTTTTTGGGCGACCTTTACCATCAGCAAGGCGACGAAGAAAAAGCCTTCGACGCCTACGAGCGCACTTTGCGCAATGACCCGAACAATGTTTTGGTTCTCAATAATTACGCCTATTATCTCGCCGTTAAAAACCAAGACTTAGACAAAGCCCTTGAAATGTCAACCAAAGCCATTGCCGCCGAACCTGACAATCCAACTTACTTGGATACTCACGCTTGGGTGCTCTACATGAAAGGCGACTACAAGGAAGCCGAAAAGCACATGAAAAAAGCCTTGAAGCTGCTGAAAGAACCAGATGAGACTTATACTAAGCATTATGAAGCCATTATGAACAAACTCGGCAAGAATTAATTGGAACAGTAATTGAAGAAAACTGATTCGTGCGAAGCAAAATAAACATAGTATTGTTACTCCTGCTGTTGGCCACGACTTCTTGCGCCTCGCGCAAGAAAGCCATCACACCAGAGCAGCCAAAGACCTTCGAATGGATGACCTCCAATCTTAGCATTCAAGCCGAAGACAATGGGGTGTCGTTCGATGATCTGTCGGGGCAAATGCGTATGCGCAGGGACAGCCTTGTCTGGTTCAGCGTGACCGCTACAATGGGTGTGGAGGTGCTGCGTGCCAAGTTCAGCAACGATTCCGTTTGGATAGTCAACCGATTGGAAAAGACCTATTTGGCTGAACCTTTCGACACCGTTTCCGCACAACTTGGCATACCGCTTACGCTACCTTGGATACAAACTTTGCTTTTGGACAATAACGAGGGTCTTCCGCCCGTTGAGAATCAGACAGTTCTGTTGAAGACTTTTTTTATAGGAAACATGTCTGCCAAAGTGAGATACAGTAACATCAAATTGGATGAAAAGACAAGTTTTCCGCTGAAGATTACAGATAAGATGGAACGCATTAAATTGCAAATGAAATAAAGCTTGAAAAAACTGCATATCATATGGGTTGTGTTGCTGTTGGCCTTCATCAATCCAGCCTATTGCCAAAAAACAAAAGGCAAAACGAAGAAGCAACTGCAAAACGAAATCACCTCATTGGAAAAGGAGATTTCGACCGCCAACCAATTGCTGAAAAAAACCAAGAAAGACAAGGAGATGACTCTTAACGAAGTATCTATCTTGGACCAGAAAATCAAGCAGCGCGAACAGCTTATCACGACATACAATGAACAAATTGCAGTTCTTGATGAGGAAATCAATGCTGGACAAAAAAACATCAAGAGCCTTAACACAGACTTGGCCAATCTTCGTAAAGAATATGCAAAAATGGTTTCGTTTGCCTATAAAAACCGCAACAATTACAATAAGTTAGGTTTTATTTTTGCCTCCAAAGACTTCAACCAAGCCTTCACCCGAGTGCGCTACATCCGTCAATTCAACGATGCCCGCAAAATCAAGATGGAACAAATCGCCTCAACCGAAAAGCAAATCGCAGGCGAGGTGAAAGCCAGTCAACAGGCCCGAGAGGAACAAGCCACATTGCTGAAAGACGAGAAAACCCAAAAAGAAGCCCTCCAAAAAGAAAAGAAAGAGCTTAATGGTCAAGTAACCAAACTCAAAAAGAAAGAAGGCAGCTTGCAACAGGACATCAAGAACAAGCAACAACAGGCCAAGAAGCTGCAAAAGGCCGTTGACGACATCATCGCCGAAGAAATCAGAAAAGCCAATGCTGAGGCCGAAAGAAAGCGCAAGGAAGAAGCAAAGAAAAACGCCAACAAAGGCAAGTCATCTACCACCACGACAACAACCAAAGAAAAAGGTATGGCCCTGACTCCTGCCGAGAAAACCCTTTCCACCAACTTCGTCAACAATAAAGGCAAACTACCCTGGCCTGTAGAGCGTGGTGTCATCTCATCATCATTCGGCAAACACGCCTCGGTGGTTTCCGACAAGGTCACAGTGACCAACAACGGCATCGACATTGCCACAACTGAAAACGCCCAAGCTCGTGCTGTCTTCGACGGCGAAGTTGCCAGTGTCACCAAACTGACAGGTTCCAATACGGTAGTCATCCTCCGTCACGGCGAATATTTTACCGTGTATTCCAACCTTGAAAATGTTACGATAAAGCGAGGCGACAAGGTGAAAACCAAACAAAACATTGGAACGGTACATACCAACAAGACTGAGAACAAAACGGAACTGCATTTTGAACTTTTGAAAGAACAAAGCCGACAAAATCCGGCAAATTGGCTATCGAAATAGAAAGTATTATGAGAAAAAGAGCATATTTTGAATCCCCCCAGCCCCCCTTAAAAGGGGGAACTTCCCCCTCTGAGAGGGGGGCAGGGGGAGTAAAAACAACTCTACTTCTTGCTTTAAGCTTTATTCTACTGTTTATGTCCGCTTGCAAAACCAAAGAAGTGCCAGGTCGTCGCCGTACCCCGCGCCACTGCAACAGCTGTACCAAATGGAGCTATGTACCGCAGGAAACCCTCGAACTTGAACTTTTGCACAATGATAAAGGCTGAGGAACTTGAATTGCTGAAACGCTATTTCCCCAAGGCAACAGTGGTTATGGTCGGAGCTATGTACGAGCAACGTCGTTTTAAACTCCATTTTAAGCGACCTCGCAGTTCCAAATTGGGCGATTTCCGTCCGCCACGAACTCCAAACGGCATCTGCTCCATTACCCTCAATCTAGATCTAAACCCTTATCAAATGCTCATCACATACGTTCACGAAGTGGCGCATTACGATGTGTATCAGCAATATGGCTCTCGGGGCGTACAGCCGCACGGTAAAGAATGGCAAACGAGTTTTTCCACTTTGTTGCAGCCGTTTTTGACCGAAACCTTCTTTCCAAAAGACGTTCTCGCTGCGTTGCAAAAACACTTGCAACACATTAAAGCCAGCAGCACCGCCGACCAAAACCTCCAACGGGTATTGCACCAATACGACAAGAACACCGAAAACGTGACCACTGTGGAAAGTCTTCCCAATGATGCCCGATTCGTGCTGAAAAACGGACTCATCTTCCAAAAAGGAGAGAAGCAACGTACTCGATACAAATGTTATTGTGAAACCAATGGACGCTGGTATTTCGTATCGGCATTGGCGGAAGTTCAAGTAGTTTAGATTCCCTGACCTCCAATGTCATTCCAACAGAGGTAGTGGGCTGGCGGGAATCTATTGGAGGTCGGGGAATCCATAACACATACGGAAAGCATAGATTGACTCCGTCGAATCTTCGATTTCCATCCAACCCACCAACCTTCGCAGGAATGACATACTTTCCGAGAGTCTACCCAAGGAAAAATCACTATCTTTGCACCAAAATCCAAAACATGACCAAAAAAGTATTTGTCTCGGGCTGTTATGACCTCTTGCATAGTGGTCACGTTGAGTTTTTCCGCCAAGCTGCTCAATATGGCGACCTCTATGTGGGTATCGGCTCTGATGAAACCATCCTACATTACAAGAACCACAAGACGCTTTATCCTGAAAATGAACGACTTTTTATGGTGAAAGCCATCCGCTACGTGAAAGATGCCTTTATCAACGATGGCGATGGTGTGATGGACTTCGTGGGCACCGTAGACCGACTGAAACCCGATATTTTTGTCGTTAACGAAGACGGTGCATCAGAAGAAAAGCGTCGTTTCTGTGAAGAGCGCGGCATTGAATATGTGGTGCTGCAACGCGTACCATCAGATGGTTTGGAGGCGCGGTCATCGACGGCTTTGAAACAAGACCTCTGCAAGATTCCCACCCGCTTGGACTTGGCCGGCACTTGGATCGACCAGCCTTACGTCTCTTGTTTTGCCCCTGGTTGGGCCATTACCATTTCTTTGGAGCCGACTTTCGAGGTACGCGAACGTTGTGGTCTCTCCACTTCAACCCGCAATATGATCAAGAAAATCTGGCCGATGAAATTGCCCGACATGGATCCTGAGACTCTTGCTAAGTTGGTTTTTTGCTTTGAGAACGACCCTGAACGAAGCGACGGCATTATCAGTGGTGCCCAAGACAGTATCGGTATTTGTATGCCAGGTTTGGTAAGACATTATTACGATAAGCTTTATTGGCCTCTCAAGATTGAAACTTGCCAAGAAGAGCACATTTTAAAATGGCTTGAGCAGCATCTCATTATGATCCCTATGGAGCCGCGCCGGCCAGGATGCTCAGTAGTGGAAGGCAAAGACATCACTGAGCCAAAAGTAAAGGCTTTGGCCAAAGCCGCTGACAATTGTTGGAAAGCTATTATGGCTATGGATCTGGACGCTTTTGCTGCTTCCTATAAAGCTTCTTTTAATGCTCAAACCGCTATGTTTCCCGCTATGATTCAAGGCTCGGTACAGGATTACATTGATAAGTACTCCGCTATGGACAATGTGTTGGCATGGAAGATGCCTGGCGCTGGTGGTGGCGGTTATCTTGCTTGCGTGGTCAAAGATGCACCCGCTTTCTGTCAAAAACACCCAGAAGCTATCTCTTTAAAAATCAGAAGAAAGTAAAAGGTCCCTGAGCTTGTCGAAGGGCCGACCCAGAATAAAATAATAAGATATGAACAAAGTAGTAGAAAAGAAATACCTTTTGGCCTTCGTATTGGTGACCTGTTGTTTTGCTTTATGGGGCTTTGCCAACGACATTACCAACCCTATGGTGAAGGCTTTTTCCAAAATCTTTCGTATGAGCGTCACCGACGGTGCCTTAGTGCAACTTGCCTTCTATGGCGGCTATTTCTGTATGGCTTTGCCCGCTGCCTTGTTTGTGCGAAAGTTTTCTTATAAAGCAGGTCTGTTGATGGGCCTCGGATTGTATGCCTTAGGCGCCTTGATGTTCATCCCAGCCAAGGCAATTGGCAGCTATTATCCTTTTCTTATAGCCTATTTTGTATTGACCTGCGGACTTTCCTTCCTTGAAACGACAGCCAATCCCTATATCCTCTCGTTGGGTAACAAGGATACCGCAACAAGACGACTCAACCTTGCCCAAGCCTTTAATCCTATTGGCTCGCTGGCAGGTATGTTTGTAGCAATGCAGTTTATCCAAGCCAAGCTCAACCCTCTGAGCACCGAAGAACGCGCCTTGCTCAATGAAGAACAATTCAACACCATAAAAAGTGCCGACTTATCCGTTTTGAGCCGCCCTTATGTTATTATCGGAGCGGTGTTGGTAGTCTTTTTTGTTGTCATTTTGCTTCTAGTGAAGACTCAAGCCAAAACAGAGGAAAACAACGACCAAAAGTTTGGTCCTACAGTGAAACGATTATGGAAAAATAAACCATATCGATATGGCGTTGTCGCCCAGTTTTTTTATGTCGGCGTGCAAATCATGTGCTGGACCTTTATCATCCAATACGGCACACGTGTCTTCATGAACGAAGGTATGACCGAACAAGCTGCCGAGGTGCTCTCTCAACGCTACAACATCGTGGCAATGGCCATTTTCTGTGTGAGCCGATTCATTTGCACCTTCCTGCTGAAATATATTCACCCCTCTAAGTTACTGACTTATTTAGGTATAGCGGGAGCCATTCTAGTGTTAGGCGTTATCTTCCTTGATGGGCGCGCTGGAATGTATTGCTTGGTGGCGGTATCGGCTTGCATGAGCTTGATGTTCCCGACCATCTATGGCATTGCTTTGACCGACACAGGCGAAGATGCCAAGATTGGGGCAGCAGGATTGATTATGGCCATTTTGGGTGGTTCGGTATTGCCTCCTCTGCAAGCCCGTATCATTGATGGTAGTGGACTTGGAAGTGTTGCTTCAGTGAATTTAAGCTTTATTTTACCCTTAATTTGCTTTGTTGTTATCGTCATTTACGGACTTTTCATTACCAAAACCTCAAAAAGATGAAACGCTATTGCCAAACTTTGGAACTCGTCAATGATCCCGAACTCATTGAAAAATATTGCGAAATTCATGCTCATGTCTGGCCTGAAATAGTGGCTGGACAACAGGAAGTCGGCATTCTTAATATGCAACTCTATCGTTATGATACTCATGTATTTATGATTTGTGACACAATAGACGACTTCGATTGGAACCGCGATATGGCTCGACTGGCTACTTTGCCCCGACAAGCTGAATGGGAAGCCTACGTGGCCCGATGTCAAGGAGCCGATCCAAGTTTGCCTTCTACAGGAAAATGGCATTTGATGGAAAAAATATTTTGATAGATATTGAAAATAGTTGTAGTTTTGTAGGTTAAAACATCCTTCAGATGAAAAAACTGATTACACGCTTTTGCAATTTCATATTCGGTAAACATAAAAGCAACACATTGCCTCGATATTGGATCCTAGCAGTAGACATGATTATTGTCATCATTGCTTACGCGTTGGCTCTGTTTATGTTATACTTCAAGGATTTTGGAGCATCATCTTTCGACTGGAGCCGCATTTGGCTAGTTCCCGTGATTTATCTCATCACATTCCTTATCAGCAGAACCTATGATGGAATGTTGAGATACTCTGGATTCAACGATATCAGAAAACTGTTTTATGCTTGTACCGCAGCATTATCAGTCTTGATTATCAGTAAATTAATTATATTCCAGTTTTCTCATTCATTGGCGAGAGACCTCTATCCCCGCTATGTAACCATAATCTACCATTACCTTATTACTTTGGTAGTTATGATTATCATGCGATTCACTATCAGGCGCTTGTATAACGAAATATACAAAAACACAGCAGACAAGTTGAATACTCTCATCTATGGAGCAGGCGATGGAGGCACCGTGTTGATGCGAACTTTGAGTCAGGATACCAAGTCAAAATTCAAAATCAAGGCTTTTGTGGATGATGACCCTAAACGAGCTGGAACGCAGATTAATACCATAAAAATCTACTCGCCCAAGGTTGCGATGACACCAGAATTCATTGAAAAATATGATATTGATGTGCTGATTCTAGCTATTCCTAGCATAAGTGAAGCGCGTCGAAAAGAAATCATCGAGCAGGGCATGGCTCTTAACCTTATCGTGAAATCCATTCCTGCATTCGACAAATGGGTGGATGGAAAGTTGGAATCCGACCAAATCCAGGATATCAAGATCGAGGATCTTTTGGGACGTAAGCCCATCATCTTGGGAAAGAGCAATGTCATTCGCGAAATCAATGAAAAAGTGGTGCTTGTCACTGGTGCTGCCGGATCCATCGGAAGCGAGATTTGTCGTCAGGTGATGCACTACAACCCTTCCAAGCTCATCATGCTCGACCAAGCCGAGTCGCCGATGTATGATTTCCAGTTTGAGATGAACAACACGGAGGATTTCAAGAACAAACGCGACAAGATGGCTTTTGTCATCACCAACGTGAAAGACCCCATCCGTATGCGGGAAGTGTTTGAAATGTATCATCCGCAGGTGGTGTTCCATGCCGCTGCCTACAAACACGTGCCTTTCATGGAAGAAAACGCTTACGAAGCTGTGTTTGTCAACGTGTTCGGTACCAAACTTGTGGCTGATTTGGCTATGGAATATGGTGTGGAAAAGTTTGTCATGATCTCTACCGACAAAGCCGTTAACCCAACCAATGTGATGGGTGCCACCAAGCGCATTGCTGAGATTTACACACAAAGCCGTCAAAGTAAAACCAAGTTCATCACCACTCGTTTTGGTAATGTATTGGGTAGCAATGGCTCTGTTGTGCCGTTGTTCCGCAAACAGATCGAAAAAGGAGGTCCTATTACTGTCACCGACCGCCGTATCACCCGTTTCTTCATGACCATTCCTGAGGCTTGTAGCCTCGTGCTTGAGGCAGGTTCCATCGGCGATGGCGGCGATATCTTCGTCTTTGATATGGGCGAAAAAGTCAAGATTTGGGATTTGGCCGAAAAAATGCGCAAACTTGCCCATAGGCCAGAAATTGAAATCATTGAAACAGGTCTGCGTCCCGGTGAGAAACTCTATGAAGAAGTGTTGGCCAACGAAGAGAACACCATTAAGACCGACAACGAGAAGATTATGCACGCCATCGTCAGAAAATATGAGGCTTCAGATGTGGATGCTATGTTCAATAAACTTCACGAAGCATTGGAAACCTGTGACCCGATGAAGATTGTGGCTCAAATGAAGGTCATCGTACCCGAATTCAAGAGCAACAACAGCATTTTCAGCCAGTTGGACAAATAAGAAGAGATGTATACCATCTACACCGACCCTTTGCACCGCATCGCCTACGCTACTGATGCCTCCGCTTATCGTGAAATACCGCAAGGTGTATCATTCCCTGAAAACGAGCAGGATATTGTTTATCTGATTGAAACAGCCCGCAAACGCAACACACACCTTATCCCAAGGGCAGGCGGTACTTCCATAGCAGGTCAAGTGGTGGGTAGCGGCATTGTGGTCGACATCAGTAAGCATTTCAAGAAGATACTGGAAATCAATAAGGAAGAACGCTGGGCAAGGGTGCAACCTGGAGTCGTGCTTGATGAGCTGAACCTTGCTTTAGAGCCATACGGACTTTTCTTCAGTCCTGAAACCTCTACTAGTAACCGTTGTTGTATCGGCGGCATGTTTGGCAATAACTCTTGTGGTTCACATTCCTTGGTTTACGGCAGCACACGTCACCACGTGTTGGAAGCCCGTGGTGTACTCTGCGATGGTAGCATTGAGGTATTTAAGGACTATACCATCAAAGAATTGGAAGAGCGTTTTGGCAACCGTTTTTGGGAAACTGACCATAATACTGTCATCCAAAACATCTACGCTCAACTCATCCGTTGGGCCTTGGATGAAAACACAGTTCATCTGATAGAAGAAAACTATCCCGACAAGAGCCTGCGCCGTCGTTCTTGTGGTTACGCCATCGATGAAGTCATTGAAGACCTACACAATATGGCCAAACCACTTGAAGAACGAACCATTAACCTTTGCAAAGTACTGGCTGGTAGCGAAGGCACCTTGGCTTTCATTACGGAAATCAAAGTTGACCTCGACCCTTTGCCACCAAAGGAGAAAATGGTGGTCTGCGCCCATTGTGACACACTGCAAAAGAGTTTTTTAGGTAACCTTGTCGCCTTGAAATTCAATCCATCGGCTGTGGAATTGATGGATCGCAACATCTTGGAACTCAGCAAACAGAATGTCGAGCAACAGAAAAACCGCTTTTTTGTCCAAGGCGACCCTGCCGCCATCCTTATCATCGAATTGCGAGGCGAAACCCGCGAAGAAATTGATGCTATAGCTGACCAACTTGAAAAGGCATTAATCGAAAACGAGGAGCACTTGGTTTACGCCTGTTCAAGAGTTTACGGTTCAGAAATCAGCAAGGTATGGAGTTTGCGCAAGGCGGGCTTGGGTCTGCTCACCGGCATAAAAGGCGATGCCAAACCCATTGGCGTCATTGAAGACACGGCTGTGGCACCCGAGAAACTGCCGGCTTACATGGCGGACTTTGCCCAAATGTTGGAAAAACTGGGCTTAAGCTGCGTCTATCATGCCCATATCAGTACGGGCGAGTTGCATCTGCGGCCTATCATCAACATTAAGGAAGCGGAAGGCAAACGCAAGTTTCGTGAAGTGGCTTACGAAACGGCCTTATTGGTCAAGAAATACAAAGGCTCGCTCAGCGGCGAACATGGAGATGGGCGATTGAGGGGTGAGTTCATCCAATTGCTTTATGGCGACCAAGTCTATGCCTTGATGCAAGACCTGAAAAAGTGTTGGGATCCGCTGCAAGTCTTCAATCTGCACAAGATTGTTGACACATTACCCATGGACAGTATGTTGCGCTTTGATGTTGGACAGCAATATGCTATCGAGAAGGAACTCTGTGGAAAGGACGGCCTTTCGACGGGCTTAAGGACCTGCAAAACTTATTATAACTGGAAGGCTGCTTTCGATGAATGCAAAGTGGAAGGCGCTACTGGTGCCAAAAATCAGCTTCATGCCTTGATGTGCAGCATCGAGCAATGCAATGGTGCCGGCGATTGCCGCAAATCGAACCTCATTGGTGGCACGCTATGTCCAGCCTTCAAAGTGAGTGGCGATGAGACCAAAGCCACCCGTGCGCGTGCCAATGTGCTCCGTGAAATCTTGACTAGAGGGTGGGAGAGCGAAGCTTTTACCCAAGTTTTAAAAAAGGATAAAAGCATTTTAAAATCGGAGGAACTGGCCGAGGTTTTAGACAGTTGTTTGGCTTGCAAAGGTTGCCGCAGCGAATGTCCTAGCAATGTCGACATGACGCGTCTGCGTTCTGAAATCCTACAACAAAAGTACGACATAAGCGGTATGCCTTTGCGTTCCTTTGCTGTTTCGCGAATGGCTACAGTGGAACAATTTGGACATATCGTTTGGCCATTTTACAATCTTTTTGCCTCGTGGAAATTCTCTTCCGACATCATCAAGCGTATAATCAAGTTTGCAACCGAAAGAGACATCCCGACCCTTAGCCGCGTCACCATGCGAAAAGCGGTGCAACGGGAATGCCGCAAACATCACGGCAATGCCACCAAAGGTAAGGTTTTTCTATTTGCCGATGAATTCACTAACTTCCAGGAAGCGGAGCTTGGTTTAACTTTTGCCAAATTGCTTCTGCGCCTAGGCTACAAAGTGGAAATCCCAAAACACGTGGAAAGTGGTCGCGCCGCCATCTCGAAAGGCAACCTGAAATTGGCCAAAAAGTTTGCCTTGAAAAATGTCAATCTGCTGAAAGACAAGATTTCGGAAGAAACACCTCTGGTTGGCATTGAACCTTCATGCATTCTCAGCTTCCGTGATGAATATCCCGATTTGGTGCCTGCCGAACTTCGCTCCCAAGCCCAACAACTGGGTCGAAATGCTTTGCTTTTCGATGAGTTTATCATGCGTGAAGTTGCAGCTGGTCGTATCACTGCCAATGATTTCAAAACCGATAATGTTGAAATCTGGCTCCATGGCCATTGCCACCAGAAAGCCTTGGTGGGAACGGAGAAGACGGTGCAAGCTTTCAAATTGCTCTCAGGTGCCAAAGTACATGTCATCCCAAGCGGTTGTTGCGGTATGGCAGGTTCATTCGGTTACGAGAAAGAGCATTACAAGACTTCGTTGGCCATTGGTGAGATGGTACTTTTCCCGACCATTAGAAAAGCCATCGAAAACAACACAAACATCACACCTGTGATAGTTTCCGCTCCTGGCACTTCCTGCCGCCAACAAATTCTTGACGGCACAGGAGTTCATGCCGTCCATCCCGTTGAAATCCTCTATCGTTGGGCGAAATAAACCAACAATTTTGGCGTTCTATAAAAAAGGACTATCTTTGCCTCGTTAAACCATAATATTATTAGTCATTATGAAAAGACTATTCTTCCCCATCACAATGCTTCTATTGGTCTTTATTGGTTGTAACTCCAAAGACCCCAATGAAGTAGACGTTGAACCTTATACCTTGTGTGACAGTGTTTTCATCAAAAGTGAGTATGGCGATGGCTATTCATATTTTAACGTCAGCCTCGACTTGCCTGTCACCAACAACAAAACCTTGCGCCAAAACATCCTTCATTGGATGCTTTCTGACGAGACAGAAGACCATGTCAGCTATCTTGAGACAATGAAAGATAATTTCTTTGAGGAAGACGGTAGCGAGCCTAGGTCGAACTATGAAGAAAACTTCAGCTTGTCGGAACAAACAGACGAGTATGTTACCTATACCACCGAAGGATTCCTTTATTCGGGTGGAGCCCATGAAATGCCTTGGTACAATGGCACGACTTTCAGCAAAATTGACGGTAGTATTGTCGGCTACGACCTGTTCGAAGATCCGGAACAACTCATTAAGATTATTGCAGAAAATATTGAAAGTCAATACTTTTCAAAATTTGAAGAAGAAGACTTCTTCTTTGATTATGAAGAGATAAACACCTTGCCAGAGAATGAACCTTGGATAGAAACCGACAGTGTTGTATTTTGCTACCAACCTTACGAAATCGCAGCTTTTGCTGCGGGAATGCCCTTGTGTAAGATTGCATTATCCGACCTAAAACCCTATCTGAGCGAAAAAGGGAAAATGTTCCTCAAAGACAATTAAAACCCAATGAACAACTACTGCATCATTATGGCAGGCGGCATTGGTAGCCGCTTTTGGCCTCTTAGCAAGGATAATTATCCCAAGCAATTCCTTGATATATTAGGCACGGGTAAGAGCTTTATCCGTAGCACCTACGAGCGTTTTAGTCCTGTTATTCCCGACGAGAATTTCCTCGTGGTGACCAACAAGGCTTACAAGCAACTCGTTTTGGAGCATTTACCTATGTTGAGACCCGATCAAGTGCTTTGTGAGCCTGCGCGACGCAACACGGCTCCTTGCATTGCCTATGCTGCCTACCATATCCAAAGCCGCTGCCAAGATGCGAACATTGTCGTCACGCCTGCTGACCATTTGGTTACCAATGAAATTGAATTTCAGCGCATTATTCGCTTAGGTTTCGACTTCTTGGCCAACAATCAAAATGCCTTGATGACCATTGGCATTAAGCCGAGTCGACCGGAAACGGGTTATGGCTACATCCAAGTTCCTAAACAAAACACACTGCCTGAAGTAGTAAAGGTCGAAATGTTCAAGGAAAAACCCGATTACGATACGGCTGTGAAATTCGTGGCCGAAGGCAATTTCTTCTGGAACAGCGGCATTTTCCTCTGGACCTTGGACGGCATTATGCAGGCGTTCAAGCATTATCTACCTGAAATGGTTGAAGTCTTCGAAAAGGGCATCTACAACTTTGGCACACCTGAAGAGCAGGATTTCATCAATGACCACTTTGTGGACTGTCCCAATATCAGCATCGACTATGGCGTGATGGAAAAATCACCAAACACTTACACCATTCCCGCTGACTTTGGTTGGAGCGATATTGGTACATGGGGTTCGCTATTCACCCACGCCAAGAAAGACGAAAACGGCAACGCCAAGCGAGGCAAGGTGGTTTCCGTTGACAATCGGAATACCATTATTAATATAGAAGAAGGCACAGAGGCCGTGGTGGAAGGTTTGGAAGACTATCTTGTGGCCTACCGTGACCATTCACTCCTCGTGTGCAAGCTCCATGACGAGCAACAGATTAAGATTTGGATTGAAGGATTGATATAAACTTGTATCTTGTGGAAAACCAGCCGCTTGTATCGGTCATTATGCCATGCTACAACATGGAGAAGTTTATCGCTTACACGATAGAATCAGTGCAACGGCAAACGTATACCCACTGGGAACTTATCATTGTTGACGACGCTTCAACCGACGGGACTGCTGATATTGTCAAAAGCCTCCAAAACCAAGACGACAGAATCCATTATTTTGTCAAGTCCCAGCATTCCGGCATAGCAGATACCCGAAACCAATGTCTTAACAAGGCCAAAGGTCGATATTTGGCTTTTTTGGATTCAGATGACCTATGGCATCCTGAAAAGCTTGAACAGCAGTTGCAATTCATGACGGAAAGAAAAATAGGTTTCAGCTATTCGTCCTATGATTGCGTTGACGAGCAAGGAAATCCTTTGGAAAAGATAGTCAAATCGGCGGGCAACTTGGATTACAATTCTTATATGCGCAACACCATCATCGGCTGTTCTACGGTGATGATTGACACAGACATCATTGGTAACGTCGGTGTTCCAAATTTTCGCACCAGCGAAGACACTGCCACTTGGCTCAACATCCTGAAAAGAGGCTTCTTGGCTTACGCCATTGAACAACCTTTAACTTCCTACCGCATCCGTCAACACTCGGCCAGTTCCAACAAGCTGAAAGCATCGTCCGACCTTTGGAGAGTGTACCGACAACAGGAAAAGCTCTCTCTATTCAAGGCTTTGGGCTGTTTCTTCAGTTATGCCTTCAACGCCGTCAAAAAACGCTTGTGATGCAAAGTTACGATCAGTGTAAATACTATCTCTACAGGCATGCTTGGCGTTTTGCCGGACCACCTCACGAAGAACAAAAGCTCAGCAAAGAGGCTTGCTGCAATCTTCTTAGTATGGGTGGCTTGTTGGTGAGGAACACGTATGACTTTGATTGTCAAGAAAAAACCAGCTTTTGGTATGTCATCCAAGACACATTCAATGGGTTGGAAGATTTTTCTTCAAACGAGAGAAATAAAATCAGGCGTGCAGAAAAAGTTTTGGTATTCAAAAGAATAGGTATAGATTTGTTGAAATCAAAAGGCTGGAAAATTTTGAAAGCCACATACGAGGATTATGCCGTTTCGGACCGGGCTATGGATGAAACCGTGTTTATGGACTATCTTTCGGAATGTGAAACACAGGATTTCGACTATTGGGGTGTGTTTGACCAAGACCGCCTTATCGGCTTTTGTACCGTATGGCTGTGGCCTTCAAAAATTTGGGAATATGGACTCGTCGGTAACAAGCTCAACAGTTGCGAATACGGACTTATTGGTCTCTTACCCGAATACAAACACAACAACACTTACCCTTATTATGGGCTTTTCTACAAGATGAACGAGTATTATTTGGGTGAAAAAAAGTACCGTTATGTGGCTGACGGTGCCCGTTCCATCACTGAACACTCTCACATCCAAGACTTTCTCATGCAAAACTTCAACTTTCGAAATGCTTACTGCCGACTTGAAGTACATTATAAATGGTGGATGAAGATTGCAGTCAATGTATTGTACCCATTCAGAAAAATAATATCTTTGCAGCGAATTAAGGCAATTCTCAATATGGAGGCTATGCAGCGTGGAGAAAAATAATCACAAAATAGGGTTTTTCTTCAAGTGGTGCTTCGACCGTTTCGTGGCATGTATAGGGCTTATAGTGCTGTTTTTGCCTTTGCTTGTCATTGGTATCCTTATCAAAATCGACTCAAAAGGTCCTATTTTCTTTATGCAAAAGCGCATCGGCAAAAATGGCAAACCTTTCAAAATCTGTAAGTTCCGAACTATGCTTCATCAGTCAGAAGGCGATACGGTTACCACGGCCGACGACCCCCGCATCACGCGTATTGGCCATTGGTTGCGCCATAGCAAGGTTGATTGTCTCACTGAGTTGGTCAATGTCTTCATCGGACAGATGAGTTTCGTGGGACCGCGTCCCGATGTGCCCGGCTATGCCGACCAGTTGCAAGGCGACGACCGTCGCATTTTGCAACTCCGCCCTGGCATTACCGGTCCAGCTAGTATCAAGTACCGCGATGAAGAGGAACTACTCGCCCAACAAGCCGACCCGAAATGGTACAATGATAACGTCATTTGGCCTGATAAGGTGAAAATCAACTTGGATTACCTAGATCATTGGACATTTTGGGGCGATATTAAACTGATTTTCAAGACCGTGTTTTAGTCCTAGTCCCGTAGGGGCGACAGCCTACAAGAAGACGACGTAAGTCTCTGTTTTTGCATGTGATCAGCAGCAACGCCACTGACCTTATAAAAAAACCCCATAGAATCGGGGAGAAACTATGAGGCCAAAAAATTAATAACATGAAACATAAAAATTGCGCCCCCTTCAGGACTTGAACCTGAGACCCCCTGATTAACAGTCAGATGCTCTGACCAACTGAGCTAAGGAGGCTGCACAATGTCA
>JAEEGI010005032.1_pt1 | contig 30611 bp, 26 predicted proteins | sample 8958751 | NCBI WGS metagenome assembly JAEEGI01 (sample SAMN16246545, study PRJNA631951) | gut metagenome | biome: gut microbiome; feature: rumen; material: KS-attached | host: Bos | place: Iran: Karaj | collected 2018-10 | reverse complement strand
GATGGTGGTGATGGACATTCTGTTGAGATAATCAGTGTATTACTTTCCTGAAGAGGAACATTTCGTCTTCTTCGCTCCAATTGCCGGCTTCTTCTTCGGGGATGTCAGGGCTGTGGTAGTGGGCGTTCCAGAATTCGACGATGCGGAAACCACAGCGGTTGACATAGAAGTGGATGTTGCGCTTCTCGTAATAGGGGGTGATGCATTCCCAGACTTTGATTTCGGGGTGCATTGACTCTATGGCTTTCCATGCTGTCTGGCCAATGCCTTGGCTGTGGATATTTGGTGAAACGTACAGCAAAACCAGTTCGCCAAAGGCTTTCGTCAGGTTGATTTTCAGGACTACTCCGCCTACTTTTTGGCCGTTAAGAACGATGCGGTAAACCTCCGCGTTTTCGTCGTCGATGGAATGCTCAATGGTGGTTCGAGAGATGACCTCTTCGCTTTCTTTGGTGCGGGTGTCGTATGGGTCAGATGCTTGTTGTGCACCATAACGGAAAGCCTCTTGGTTGTCGAGGATAAATTGCTCGCGGTCGTCTTCTTGCAGGGGGACAAGGATAATGGTTGATGTGGCTTCCATATTGTTTTTGAGAATAAAGGGAGCGCTGGGGGATTAACGCTCCCTGTTTTTTTGGTTAGCGTGCTTTTTTTCGGGAGGGTTTCTTGCCGTGGGTTTGCTGGCCTTCCATTTCGGTGCGGCCGATGCGCCAGGTGAGGCCAAAGCTGATGTAGCGGCTGGTGAGGGTACTTTCGCTTGTGGAAGGATTATAGGGGTTGATGCTTTCGCCGCCTGTGCGGACGGTGCCGAAAAGGTCTGCCACGTTGAGGAAGAGGGAGAGTCGGCGGTCGAAGAGGTCGGTGCTTGCTCCGCAGTCGAAAGAGAAGTAGGGGTCGACGGTGGCGAGTAGGGTTTGGGTGCGGCTGCGGTAGGTGGCGTTGGCGAAGAGTTGCAGTTTGTCCCACAGTTTTGTCCAAAAGTTGAGCCGGAGCGAGTAGCAGAGCATTTCGCTTTCCTGCCAGTGGTCGGGGCGATACAGCACACGGTAGTAGTCGTTGTAGAGATTGGCGTAGAAACGGATGTTCAGGAAGTCGGTTAGGCGCAGGGTGGTGTTGAGCCCGATGCCGGTGTTGCTGGCGGTGCCGATATTGAAGGGCTGCGAGAAGGCGACGATGCGGCCGAAGCGGTCGCAGTAGGCGACGTCGGTGAGGGTGCCAGTGTGGTCGCTGTTGGCGTTGTACCAAGCGGTGAGGCCTATGGAGCCGAGGTGGTCGAAGTAGCGTTCCCAGCCGAGTTCGAGGTTGTTGGCATAGCCATTGCTCAAATTGGGGTTGCCGGTGCTGTAGCTGTCGTAGCCATAGATGGTGAAGCGTGTGAGTTGGGAGGCGGTGGGTGGAGTGACGTAGTGGGTGTAGCTGAGGGTGAAGTTGTGCATGGATGCGGTGCTGTAGCTGGCGTGGACGGTGGGACTGAAGTTGAGGAAATGTTTGCGGACGTTGCCGCTGTCGGCTTCAGGGTAAGCAAGGTTGTACCATGCGTTGTCGGCATTTAACGAGGCACCGAGGGTGAGCCGTCCGAAACGGTGTTCGGCTCCGGCATAGATGGAGAGTTCGTAGGTGCTGTTCGTCATTGTGTAACTGTGCAGGGTGTCCACCATGTTAGTGACTTCGGCATTGGATAGGGTTTCTTTCACCGTTTTGCTTTCGGGTGAGAGCGAGGCCATGATGCCGAAGTCTACTTCGCCGTGACGGCTGTAAGGCAAGGCGATGTCGGCCATGATGCCGTGCCACTGCGTGGGATTGTTGCTCCGGTTGAGCCGCATGAAGTCAAGTGCCGGGAGGCTGTCGTGGGTTCGGTTGTCAGCTTTGTAGGCGCGGGTGTTGGTCAGGGTGCCGGTGTAGTCGAAAAAGAGCATGCCGCCGAGGGTGTCGATTTTTTTCTCCAGCATCACACCGAAGCTGAGGTCGCCCATGGTGTTGCCGTTTTTTACAGTTTCGTTGTAGAAATAGCGTCCGGGGTTGTGGATTAGTTCGGTGCGTTCGGTACGTGAGTCGAGGTGGCTGCTGTCGTGGAGGGCGGTAGTCCAGAGCCAGAGATTGACCATGGTGTTGGAGTCGATGTGGTAGTCGAAGTCTATTCCGAAGTTGCCGTCGAGGGTTCGGTTGCGGCTGTTGCCGCGACTGCGAAGGGTTGAGGAGATGGTGCTGTCGGGAGCCAGCAGACTTGAGTGGTTGCTGGATGTTCCTTGATAGTTGTCGTAGTCGCCGCTGAGGAAGAGGTTGAAACGTACCTTCTCGTTTGCCCACACATAATCTGCCCAAGGGCTGACTTGGGGTTTGCTATTGGCGTTGAGACCGAGACAGAGCAGTTCGTTGTGCTTCACTTTGGCGGTGGTTATGATGTTGATTACACAGTTCTTTGTGTGGTATTTGGCCGAGGGGTGCGCTATCACTTCGATACGTTTGAGTGTGCCTGCGGGGAGTGATTGGAGGTATTGTTTTAGGCCTTCGGCTTTTAGGTGTGATGGCTTGTTGTTAATCCAAATGGTCACTTCGGCTCCGCCGCGGTATTTGATATTGCCCTCGGCATCGACTTCCACGCCTGGGGCGTTCTGCAGTGCGTCGGTGGCGTTGCCGCTTTGCACACTGGGGTCGTCGCTCACGTTGTAGAACACCTTCTCACCGTTGGCGGAGTAGAGCGGTCGTGAGGCGGTGACCTTGATTTCGCTTAGCATTGTGGCATTGCTTTCCACCACGATGGTCCCGAGGCTGGTGTCTCTGTCCATGTTGATGGTTTGCCAATGGGTGTCGTACCCTATTGCACTTACCCTCAATAGGTAGTGGCCTTGCTTGATGTTGGCGAGTGAAAACCCTCCGTCGAGGTCGCTTGTGGTGCCACATGCAAAAGAGCTGTCGGCGGCATTGAGTAGCACACAGTTGGTATAGGGCAGGGGCTGCCCTTTGCTGTCGGATAGCTGTCCGGTCAGCATATAATGGTTTTGTGCCATCACGGCACTGGCTATGCCCATTACGAGCATCGCCATGATGATTTTTTTCAGCATAGATTGGTTTTATTAATAATGAAACAAGTGGTGACTTTGGGAAGAAAAAGTCGCTCAGGGGGCACGTAGAGCCTCGTGGAATGTCACCGCCTCATTGCTAATCAGCGGCACATTCCCCGCATCGCCAAAGAAGGCGATAGGGTTAGATAGTTCATTATTAATAGTTAGAAGCATTCTGTGTGATACTTTGAAAGTGCAAAGATACGACAGTTTTTTAACATACAAAGAAATAATGTCAAAATTCATCAAAAATAAAGAGTACTGGTGCCCTATCGCCCCTTGTATGGTTTATCGGGTTATAACCCGTTAAATGAGATTGAAATGGCGGCTTTTTCGGTTATATCCGAAAATATTCGTGTATTTGCGGCGTATTTGATGTTAAGACTGGTTGGGCGGTATTGATGCAGCCAAAGAAATCCGTCGTTTGCGCAATAAAACAGATTCTGTTCCGTTATTGTGACAAATGTTGAACACATAAACACTTATGCAATATGGAAGCAACAGGGGCAACGCAATTAAATCCTGCACAGTTGAACATCTTGAGACTCATGTCGTATATCGACACGGAACAAGAGCAGAATGAATTGCAAGATATTCTGCTCCAGTTCTATCGGCAGAAGACCGACCGTCTGCTGCAGCAATTCCAAAAGGAGAATAACATTACTCAACAGACATTGGATGAATGGTCGAACCTGCACGAGAGAACACCGTACAGCAAATGAAAATAGTTCTCGATACAAACTGTCTTGTCAATGTCATCATGCCAGGGTCGTACAACAATGACATCTGGCAAGCGTTCCGTGCAGGCAAATACAAGTTGTGTGTCTCCAACGAAATCCTTTTTGAGTACCATGAGATTTTAGCAAAACGATACAACAACCTTATTGCTAATACCGTACTTAAGGAGTTGATTGAGACACCTAACGTTATACGTATCAGCCCTGATTTTCGCTTCAACATGATTACAACCGACCCCGATGACAACAAGTTTGTAGATTGCGCCATTACGGCGGGTGCTACCTATATTGTCAGCAATGACCGCCACTTCAGTGAACTCCAGCATTATGACTTCCCAAAGGTTGACGTGCGGACGCTCGCAGAGTTTCTGAACATAGTAAGGAGTTTGTAAAAGAACTTGATGCAGATAATGTCGCCGCCGAATAGGTGGCGGTTTTTGTTTGGTGGAGGAAGAAAGGGGGCAATAATTTCGGGGGATTGGCGTTAATTATAGGAGAATTGTTAATGATAGATGACAGTATCTGATATATTAAACGCGCTGTTGGCAGTTATTAATGCCATGAGTCCATATTTGCTGCTTGGCTTCCTTATTGCCGGGGTGCTACATGTGTTTGTGCCGAAAAGGTTTTACGTGCGGTATCTCTCGCGTGACAACAAGCTGTCGGTGCTGTGGGCGGCCTTGCTGGGTGTGCCGTTGCCGCTCTGCTCGTGCGGTGTCATCCCTACCGCTGTCGGGCTGAAGAACGAGGGTGCATCGAAAGGGGCTGTGGCATCGTTTCTCATTGCTACTCCGCAGACGGGCATCGACTCCATCTTGGCCACCTTTTCGCTGATGGGTTTGGGTTTCGCGGTGGTGCGACCTGTGGCTGCACTGGTGACAGGTGTTTGCGGTGGCTTACTGGTAAACCGGTTTACGGGTGTCGATGCTGCCGTGACGCCCTCAGAGAACAATTGCACCGTTGAACACGGCAACCGTCTGTGGCGTGTATTCAAGTACGCCTACTTCGACATGATTCAAGACATCGGGCTTCGGCTTGCCATCGGTCTTTTGGTGGCTGCCCTTATCAATGTGGCCGTTCCTGATGAGTTTTTCCTCTCCTTTGGCAAGCAGCCGTTGCTTCAGATGTTGGTCATCCTCATTGTGGCGGTGCCAATGTATATTTGTTCCACAGGCAGCATTCCTGTGGCAGCTGCGTTGATGATGAAGGGTCTCTCGCCAGGAGCCGCACTTGTGATGCTGATGGCCGGTCCTGCGGTCAATATTGCCTCTATCCTTGTGGTTCGCAAGTCGATGGGCAGTCGTTTCACGTGGATTTACTTGCTCACCATCGTGTGCTTCTCTGTGCTCTTCGGACTGCTGATAAACGCGTTAGACATCAACGCCATTGGCGTGTCCGAAGGATGCGGTATGCATAGCGCCTGTTGCCCGTCGGAGGCAGCTTCGCCCAGCGTCTTTCAAATGATATGTTCGTCACTATTAGTATTATTCATCATAATAGCCCTTACTATGAAATTCCTCAGTAAATTTAAGAAACAAGAAGTTGTTGCCGGGACGGTGGTCTATGCCGTCGAAGGTATGCACTGCAATCATTGCAAAGCCGCCTGTGAACAAGCTGTCGGCAAAGTGAAAGGAGTCGACACCTGCGAGGCCACCCCTGCGGCCAACACCCTCGTTGTCACGGGTACCGCTAACGAGTCCGACATTCGCGCTGCCGTTGAGCAGGCAGGGTTCGAGTTCAAAGGTACGAAATAAGGTGTAGTGGCGTACGCTATATGTAAATGACCATTTATATAAATGGGGATTTATATTGTGAAGAATCAACATAAGAAACAGAAGTCGCCGAGTAGGTGGGTTGTCACTATCGGGTCGCTGCGGTTTGAGACGCGGGGAGTGCGGTATGGAGCAAAACGGCGGGCGGAGATAAAGGCGGAGAATCTGTTTTATTTGGCGTATTGGGATGAGGAGCATCCGGAGCGGCAGGTGGAGCTTTTCAGCGAGTCGTTGGCGTTGAATCCGCGTGACGGCATCGTGTATCTGAATCGCGGCATTGCTTACGATGCATTGGGTGATATGGAGCGTGCGTTAGCGGACTTCGAGCAGGCGATACGGCTATGTCCCAAACGGGCGGAGACATTTAACAATCGTGGTTATCTGCGCTATAAGCAGGGGCAGTATGAGCAGGCGATTCCCGATTTCACAAGGGCGATAGAGTTGAATCCCGACTACGCGCAGGCTTATTGCAGCCGGGGCAGTGCCTACGGTATGCTTGGCCGCCATGAGCAGGCGATGGCTGATATAGAGAAGGCCATCGAGATAGATCCCGACTTCTTGTTGGCATACGTCAACCGCGCCGCCTACTACCTTAATCTTGACCGCATAGGCGAGGCAGAGGAGGAACTGAAGTATGTGCTTGACCACGAGCCCGACGATGCCATCCGCGAATTGGCAGAGCAGTATTTGGCGATGTGCAAGGAACGGGAATCAAAGTGAGATTGCTATGCGTTCTCTCTATTTCTGGTAACGGGATGGATGTTACATTATTTTCCAGCTCTTATTTCGGCGTCGGTGTGGAAGAGGTCGTCGAGGGTGGGCTTGGCGATGAAGGGAGCCTGTTGCATTTGTTCTTCGACAAAGTCGGCTATCTGCAGGAAGGTGATTTTTCCATCAATAAATCGTTGGACGGCCACTTCGTTGGCAGCGTTCATAATGCAGGGCATGTTGCCCCCTCGGGCGATGGCGTCGTAGGCCAGCTGGAGGCAGCGGAAGGTCTTTGTGTCGGGCTCCTCGAAAGTGAGCTGGGGATACTTTGTCCAGTCCAAGCGGGGCAGGTGGCTCTCGATGCGTGTGGGGAAGCTGAAGGCATACTGGATAGGGGTCTCCATGGTGGGGACACCCAGTTGTGCCTTGATGCTGCCGTCGATATACTGCACCATGGAGTGAACGATAGACTGGGGATGAACAAGCACCTGAATACGCTCGGCGGGGATGTTGAAAAGCCAGCGAGCTTCGATAACCTCAAGGCCTTTGTTCATGAGGGAGGCAGAGTCGATGGTGACTTTGCGTCCCATGCTCCAGTTGGGGTGTTTGAGGGCATCGGCAAGGGTGACGTGTTCCAATTGTTGGCGGGAGTATCCTCGAAAGGGGCCGCCCGAAGCGGTGAGGAGGATTTTGTCCACGTTGCCCATTTCGCCCACGAGGCTCTGGAAGATGGCCGAGTGTTCGGAGTCGACAGGCAGGATGGGGACATTGTTGCGGGTGGCGGCATCGGTGACTATCTGCCCGGCTACCACCATGGTCTCCTTATTGGCCAACGCAATAGGCTTGTGGTGCTCGATAGCGCGAAGCGTGGGACGGAGGCCGGCAAAACCCACGATGGAGGCCAGCACCATGTCGATGCTCTCCATCTCCATGAGGTCGGCAATGGAGTCCATGCCTGCAAAGACCTTGATGTCGTGAGGGGATAGTGCTTCCTGCACCTGCTGGTATTTGCTCTCGTCGGCGATTGCCACAGCGTTGGGGTCGAACTCCAGAGCCTGTTGAATAAGAAGGTCGGCATTGCTGCCTGCACAGAGCACCTCGACAGCAAAGAGGTCGCGGTGGCGGCGTATCACATTGAGTGCTTGGGTTCCGATAGAGCCGGTGGAGCCCAGTATGGCTATCCGTTTCATTTCTTGCGTTTGTTTTTCTTAGATTTATCCTGCTTCTTGCTGTCCTTGGTCTTTTTTTCTATATCCTTGCGCAGCAGCGAGTCGGCACGACTGCGGCGGTAGACGATATCTTTGTCGTCGTCGACATCGGTGGTGATGGATTCGGCGGTGGTGATTGTCTTGCCGTTGAGTACGTCCTGGATAATCTTAATGTGTTGTTCGTGTTGATCGATGACAATCTCGAGGGAGTCGATGACTTGTGCGTTGCGGATGGTCTCTTCCCGCAGTTCGGGGTTGACGAAGCCTGGGACGAGACCGCGCAGCGGGGTGAAGGCGATAAGCAGGGAGGCCAGAATCAGCAGCACGATGAAGGTGATACCGGCATAGGTGAAGATATTGGCACCGGTCAGTTCAGCCGAGAATGTCTCTTTGAAGGTATCGGTGTCCATCACCACAAAGCGGTGCTTGTGGTGCATCCGCTCGCGGAAGTCCTGCCATTTGTTAGAAAGGCGCAGCCGCAGGGCTGCGCCTTTCTTGTTTATCGCATTCTGATCAGGATTGTCCATTAGAAGAATTTGTTGCGCTGGTCAACAACCTTAGCATGGTCTTTCAGCACCTGCTGGATGTTGCGGAGGCCCTGCATGAAGCTCTGCTGTTTCTGGCTGCGGATGGCAGCGGGGTCGGGAGCGGAGGGGTTCTCGCCTTTGGCGGTGACCATGAACATGTAGACACCGTTGGCACCCTGGATGGGTCCGACGAGGGTGTTGGGTTCGGCGGCGACGATGGAGGACTGAACTTTGGGCTCCATGCCGTATTTGCCCAGGAAGTAGTCGCTGAACGAGATGCTGTCGAGGGTGTCGAGAGCCACGTTCATCTTGGTGGCGATAGCGTTGAGGTTGGCACCAGCGTTCTTAGCCTCTTCGATGCGGGCTTTCAGCAGCTCGGCTTTCTTCTCGATGCGCACCTGGTTCTCGATGTTGGGGCGGATCTGGTCGAGTGTAGCGTATCCCACTTTGTAGATGTCCTTCAGGGCGGCAACGATATACATGTCGTCGGCCTCGAAAATCTGGTCGGCTACATCGCCGGCGTTGGTCTTCTCGTTGAAAGCCCACTGGACGATGCTGCGTGCGTTGTTGATGCCAGGGATGGAGTAGGACATGGAGGTGGCCATAGCATTGCGCATCTGCAGGTTCTCGGCCTGTGCGGTAGCGGTCATCTCGGCAAAAGTGCGGTTGTTGCCGGCAAAGCGGTTGGCATTATTATAGATGTTGCGAGTGGTGCCCTCGGAGGCGGCAATGGTGCGGGTGATGGTGGCCACGCGGTATTTTTTGTGGGGAGTGGTCTTGCCGGTCACTTTCACCACGAAATAACCAACCTCGTTGGGGTGTTTCACCACGAACACACCGCCTTCGGGAGTGTTGATGATGTCTTCGTTCAGGAAGCCGTAGTTGCCGTCGAGCTGCCACTGCATATCGCCGTTGTTGTCGGCCTTCTGAGGATCGTCGGAGTATTTGGTCACAGCCTCTTCGAAGGTCATGGCACCGCTGCGGACAATGTTCACCACACTGTCGGCAAGGAGTTTGGCCTGCTCGTCGCCACGGGTGATGTTGCCGCCGACTTTATCGTTGAAGATATAGATGGCGCTGGCGCGAAGACTGTCGGGACGGTTGGCCACGTTGAGCACTTTGGCCATCATCCACTCGTTGCCGACCACGCGGGGGCTGATGAAAGCGCCTTCGCCGGCAGCCATAATGGCGGAATCCATGGGCGAGGCAAACTCGTTAGCCTTGCGGTAGGTGGAATCGTAACTGTGGTCGGACTCAGCATTGACGAAGAAAATCAGCTCTTCGGGAGTCTGCTGCTGGAATTCCTCCCAGGTCTTCTCAACGGCGGCCTGAATGTCGGCCAAATCCTGCTGAGTGGGGACGATGGGGTAAACGATGTAGTTCAGCTCACGCATCTCGTCGCGCAGGCGGAACTCGGCTTTGTGCTTGTTGTAATATTTCTGGTAGTCCTCTTCGGTAAGGGTGATTTCATCGTCGGCAACCGACTGGTAGGTGACGTTCATGGCGATGGCGTTGCTCACCTTGCTGCTCAGGTCGGCCATTTGCTTGGCGATGGCGGTGGGCATATACATGCCGCGGGAGATGAGGCTGCTGTACTTCTGCTGTTTACGGTCGGTCTTAACGGCTTTCTCAAGCTCAACCCATTGCATGCGCTGCATGGTGTCGAGGTTCTCGAAGTTGTCCACATAGTACTGGATAGCCTGGGTCTGGTATTCACCGGTCTTGGGGTCGGTGAAACTTTGACGGAGGTAGGGGTGGATAAAGGTGCCCACATACATGTCGTTCAGCTCGGCGGGGCTGACGGTGAGGCCCAGTTTCTCAAACTGCTCGTCGGTGAGGGTCTCGCCCACGAGGGTCTGCCACACTTGGTCGCGCAGCTGGTACTCCACGTCGGCGGGTATCTGGTTGACACCCTGCTGGCGCTTATAGTTGTTTTCCATCTCTTCCGTCAGTTCGGTGAAGCGTTGGTAGGTGATGGTTGAGCCGTTGATTTTGCCCATGTCGGGGATGCCGCGATTGTTCTTGGTCAAGTCACCGATAATGAATGCAACGATAGCCACACCGACAACGGCAACGGCTATCCACGAGTGTTTTCTAATACTTCCTATAATTCCCATTTGTGAGTATTTTTGTTATATTATTTATATTTATTTTCGCTACTTTAAGCGTGCAAAGGTACAAAGAAATTTTAGTGTACGAAACTTTTTTGCCGAAAAAAAGTTGTACCAACAGAATATAAACCTATATATCAATAGGTTGCAGAAATAGAAAAAACTCATAGTTCTGCCTCGAAACCAAACGGAATCAGGCTTTTCACACCGCTTATTTTCCGAATTCGGCCTCCGTTCAGATAACAGAAAATTGATATTTCATTTCCATATCTCATCTCATATTCCGCCATCGTCTGGCGGCAGGCGCCACAGGGCGATGCCTCGCAATATTGTCCGTCGTGGTACCCCACTACTGCCAGTGCTGTCACCGCCAGCGAGGGGTATTGGGCCGAAGCGCTGAACAGCGCCACCCGCTCGGCGCACAACCCCGACGGGTAGGCGATGTTCTCCTGGTTGCTGCCCGTCACCACGGTGCCGTCGGCCAGCAGCACGGCAGCCCCCACATGGAAACGGGAATAGGGCGCATAGGCCGTCGCAGCGGCCTTCATAGAGCGATCCATCAGTTCCCGCTCGGCAGCGGGCATCTCATCCAGCGAGTCGTACTCTATGTAGTTGATAACAAGTTTCTTTTCTTTCATATTAATATTATCGTGAGAAATTCCTAACATAGAAACAATAATTATCAATTATTTCTTTTTATCTTTGCAAATCAAAGATGAAAACGCTCGAATTTGGAAAATATTGTGTCCTTGGTCTTTCTCCCATGGACGACATCACCGACCTCCCTTTCCGGCAGCTCTGCAAGGACTTCGGGGCCGACCTCCTCATCACCGAGTTCATCGCCTCCGAGGCCTTGAACCGCGAGGCCGAGAAGAGCTACCGCAAGATGCGTTTCACCCCCTCGCAGCATCCCATCGGAATCCAGATTTTCGGTGCCGACGAGGACGAGCTGCTGCGCTGTCTTGACATTGTGGAGCAGCAGGAACCCGACTTCATCGACATCAACTGGGGCTGCCCAGTGCGCAAGGTGGCGGGCAAAGGGGCCGGCAGTGGTATTCTGAAAGACATCCCCAAGATGCTCCGCATCACCGAAGCCCTTGTCAAGCGGTCACACCTGCCTGTCACCGTCAAGACCCGTCTGGGGTATGATGCCGACGACAAACCCATCGTCGATTTGGCCGAGCGGCTGCAGGATGTGGGCATCGCCGCCCTCAGCATTCACGGCCGCACCAAGACCCAGATGTATCAGGGTTCGGCCGACTGGACGCTCATCGGCGAGGTGAAGAACAACCCCCGCATGCACATCCCCATCTTCGGCAATGGCGATATCACCACTCCCCAGCAAGCCATCGAGGCCCGCCAACGCTACGGTGTCGACGGCATCCTGATTGGTCGCGGGGCCATCGGCAACCCCTGGATTTTCGAGCAGACACAACGGCTGCTGCGTGGCGAGGAAGAACGTCCGGTCACCGTAGCCGAGCGCGTGGAGGTGTGCCGCCGCCACCTTCTGGCCGCCGTCGAGTTTAAAGGCGAGCATACCGCCATGTTCGAGATGCGCAAGCACTATGGCGGCTATTTCAAGGGCCTCCGCGACTTCAAGCAGTTCCGCATCCCCATGGTCAACACCACCACCCTCGACCAAATCCTCCCCATCCTCGACCGCGTGGCCGAGCACTACGGATAGCGGTATCCCTGTGAAGCGAGGGAAATCTCAACCATTTTCAAGGAAAGTCAAATATGCGACTTTTTCGGAATATTTGCTTTTGCAAAAGCGAATACACCCTGTCAGTAATCGCCTTTTGCATGAGGTGTTCAGCGAAATAGTAGAAAACTGGCGATTCGTCCCGACAGGGACAAGACCTTGCATAACACGGTACAAGAGGACGAAGTCCTCGCAGTGCCGTGATAAGACAACCAATAGACCGGCGTCCTGTTAGGGACGCGACACAAAACGGATAAAACAAATCCACATAGAGAGTGCGTGATAGCTCTTCGACCCTTCTTCACACCCCCTTCACAGGCTCTTCTATTCTTCGGAGCATCTCTCAGTCAATACAGCAACCCAAACATCCATAACGGAATGCGGTTGTGGCTACCGATCTCGATGCCGTCAATTGCAAGAAAACTGTCCTCCACATCCTTAATCTGCTCAAATGTCTTGTTCTTGCCTCCCACCTCAAACAGGTATTTTTGGTCAACAAGGAAGTCTCCTTGAGCAGGTGAACACACTTCATGCCCGAGCGACAGCTGGTTCAAGAAAAACGTCTCTCGCAGCGTCCCCTCATTGACGCGGCTGCCCAACGCATACATCAAGTTCGTGTTACCGAGGAATATCTTTTCCGGGTTGACCAGGTGCTTATAGTCTTTAACGTTGCGGGTAAGAAGCAACACCAGCCCTGCACGGTCAAGCGTATACAGCATCTTCAAGCACATATCGCGTGTTGTCTCCAGTTGGGCCGACAATTTCGAGATATTCGGCACCAATGGGACGTTCCCAGCCACAACCATAAGCAGCTGTTTTGTCTTTTGGATGGTAGCATAGGAAACATTCTCCACCGCAGGCATATCCGACTCAATTACCAATTTGGCCGTCTCTTCAAGTCGTGCCAGATAGTCGCTACCCGCTTCAATATGAAAGGGATAGTAACCCTCTTTCAAGTAGTTGGAAAAGTGCTTTGTTACAGATATGTCCCTGCAAATATCCATTGCTGCTGCCTGATGTTCTTCAAACAATTGACCAAGTGGCAACGGCTGTACTTCCTTAATCTTGTTGATGGCAAGATACTCACGGAAAGACAATCCCTGCATGGTATAGAGCGTCTGACGACGGGAAAGGTCGGCACGCGAATGGTCTATCTCAAGCATACTGTTGCCCGTATATACAATGTTCAAGTCATCGTAAGTGTCATACAGGTTTTTAATGACGATTGCCCAGTTGGGGTACTTGTGTACCTCGTCAAGAAACAAATGCCGGATGCCGCGCAGATACAGCCAGTCTGCCAGTTCAGGTAGCGAGTGCGACTGAAACCACAGATTATCCAGCGATACATAAAACACCGTGTCAGTTTTCTTATATGCCAATTTGATACGTTGCAACAGCAGAGTGGTCTTGCCCACACCCCTAGCACCCTTAATGCCGATAAGCCGGACATCCCAATTAATGGCCTTATACAGGTATCTTACAAACCTTATATTAACCTTGTTAATCTTTGCAAGATACATGTTTTCAAACAACTGATAGTCTTCTTGTGTCATAATTATTCACTTTTTCAAAATGCAAAGATACAAAATAATTCGCTTTTCCAAAAGTGAATTTTGTATTTTTTTCGCTTTTCCAAAAGCGAATGCTACTAGTCACTAATCGCCTTTTGCATGAGGCACTCAGTGAAAGAGTAGAAAACTGGCGATTCGTCCCGACAGGGACGCGACACAAAACGAGTAAACCCACCCTAAAGCGTGCGTGATGGTTCCTCCACCCTTGTTCAATCTCCATTTGGGTCGGGCAGCAAGAAGTCTGCAATGTTGTCAGGCGTGATAACCTGAAATTCGGAATTAGGGTAGGCCTCGGTGAAAGTCTTGGTAATGGATGCTTTTGCTCGCGGGTTCCATTTCATCTCATAGGCATGCAGTTTACCTCCCGACTCTTCCAGATAGTCTATCTCCTGTTGCTGTTTGGTCCGCCAGAAGTAGCGGTTTACCCACCGATGGTAGTACTCGTTGCTCTTCATCCTTTCGGCAATGACGAAATTCTCCCACAACGCCCCTATATCCTGCCTCACCTCCGGGGCTCTATAGTCAGCTATCAAGGCATTCCGTATGCCATTGTCATAAAAGTATATCTTGCGGCTGGACTTGAGCTCGTGGCGTAGGTTGCGCGAGAACGAGGGTAAGCGAAAGATGATATAGCACTGCTCCAGCAGGTTGATGTAGCGTTCCACCGTCTTGCTGTCCATCGAGCACATCTGGCTCAATTCATTATACGACACTTGCGACCCCACCTGATAGGCCAATGCCCTCAACAGGGTTTGCAGTTTGTCGGGATGCTTGATACTCTCCCACGAAAGGATGTCCTTATACAGATAGGCATCGGTCAGCAGTTTGAGTATCTCCACCTCGTTGCCGTCGTTTGTCACCACCTCTGGGTAGTAACCATAAGTGATACGCCTTGGAAGCATCCGCATTTCTTTCAGTTTTCCGTGATGCGCCACCATCTCGCCAAACGACAACGGGAACATCTGGTACTCCCATTTGCGGCCAGTCAGTGGCTCGTTCACTTTGTTAGCCAACTCAAAATCAGAACTGCCTGTGGCAATCACTTGAACATCACTGTCAGAATCGGCAATCAGTTTCAATCTTAGGCCAATGTTCTCTATACGCTGTGCCTCATCAAGGATTACAATCTTTGAATTGCTGAATTCCGACAGCAGACGGTCTGCCGAAGCATTGGCAAACAGATTTTGTACCTGCAACTCGTCACCGTTCAACCACAATACCCCCTCTTTCTGTCGCAATAATTGTTTCAATAGAGTGGTTTTCCCCACCTGACGCGCCCCGGTAAGGATGATAATCTTACCTACAAACAGCTTGTTCTCAATTGTTTTATATAGCAATCGCTCAATCATAATCCATTACTTTTTACCCTGCAAAGATACAACTTTTTTGGAATCTATTCCAAAAAAGTCATAACTTTTGCGGAATTGATTCCGAAAAAGTAAAAAACTTCCACTATTGAATTATCTGATCTCACCGTCTCAATACGAAAAGTTGCGGAATAAACCATCAAAAAGTTGCGGAATAAATCGTCAAAAAGTTGCGGAGTTTTGTTGTAAAGTAATTTGTTTTTAGTATCTTTGCAGTCGAAGATTAGTCCCGAATAGGGACGTGACACAGAACGAATATACTAAATCCACCTAAAGCGTCTGTGATGGTTCCTCCACCCTTCTACTACTCGCATTCAAAGGCTCTTCTATTCTTCGGAGCCTCTCTCGGTTAACCCAAATAGGTCATTAGGGTTTATGGCAGATTAGCATTTGTTTCGAGCAGATTGGCCGCATCGCTGGCGAAGACGTAGCGGGCTACGGCGAGACAGGGATGTGGTCAAGATGCCGAAAGAAATGCTGATATGGCATAAACAGACCTAAAAAAAAGCGAGATTGGTTGAAAAGTCGGCTTAATGACCGATTTGGGGTTAATACAGCATCCCGAACATCCATAACGGTATGCGGTTGCGGCTGCCAATCTCGATACCGTCAACAGCAAGAAAACTCTCCTCCACATCCTTTATCTGCTCAAATGTCTTGTTCTTGCCTCCCACCTCAAACAGGTATTTCTGGTCAACAAGGAAATCACCTTGCTTGGGATAACACACCTCATGGTTGCACAACATTTGATTTAAAAAGAATGTCTCTCGGAGAGTGCCTGTATTAACTTGTGTGGTCAGAGCATACATCAAGTTTGTATTGTTAAGATATATTTTCTCAGGTCTCGACATCTTATTGATGCTCTTTGCATCGTCGCCAAGCAAATTCACCAGCCCGCTCCGCTGTAGTGCATAAAGCATCTTCAGTCCTTGGTTTCTGTCCGTGTCCAGTTCTCGGAACAGCTGGCTCATATTCAACTTCTGTGGGACGGACTCAGCCAATATCATCAACATTTTACGAATCTTTCTGATAGTGGAAAGCGTCACCTCCTCAACCGCAGGATAGTCCCCTTCCAGTATCTGGTTCACCACACTTGTCAACCGCTGTTCGTAGCTCTTGCGTGCCTCTTTGTAGAACGGATAGTACCCCGCCATGCAGTATCTCTCAAAGGCAGGTATTACCTTGATATTCGATGTTAGCTCCATGGCAATTGCGGTATGATTCATCACCAGCTCCTCAAGTGTCAGCGGCTTCAAATTATACAACCCTTCATACAGCAGGTACTCCCTAAACGACATACCCTGCAAAGTGTACGTCCGCAACCTGCGCGACAAGTCGGCTTGTGCGTTATCGATTTTCAGCATCGACGAGCCGCTAAAGACAATATTCATGTCGGAATACTCGTCATAGATATTCTTTATCAAACGCTGCCAAAGAGGGAAATAATGAACCTCATCAAGAAAGAGGTATTTCCCGCCATGTGTGTAAAAATACTCCACAAGGTCTCTTACATCGTGAGTGGTAAACCATAAGTCGTCTAACGACACATAGAGCACACTCTGTTTGTCTGGTATCTCCTCTTTGATATGTTGAAACATCAAAGTAGTCTTGCCACTACCTTTCGGCCCCTTTATCCCGATAAGACGGTTTGTCCAGTCTATCTCATTATAAAGATAGCGGTGAAAGGCTGTCGGAGCCGTGCCTATCCGCCTATTGCTAATGCGTTCCAGCTGGCTGAAATCAACTTGGTCTATCATGATAATTGTTTTTTAGCAGCAATAACGAATAATATCTGAAAATATTGTTTTAGCGGCAAAAATAATGTTTACAAACACTAAATTATATTCAAAATCAATGTTTGTAAACACTGTTTTTAGCATCTTTTTCGCTTTTGCAAAAGTGAATTTTGCATCTTTTTTCACTTTTCAAAAAGCGAATGCCGCCTGTCGGCAACCGCATTTTGCCTGAGGCACTCAGCGAAATAGTAAAAAAAAAACGATTCGTCCCGATAGGGACGAGACCTTGCATAACACGGTACAAGAGGACGGAGTCCTCGCAGTGCCGTGATAAGACTGTCTGAGAGCCAGCGTCCCGTCAGGGACGCGACCTTGTATAACACGGTACAAGAGGACAAAGTCCTCGCAGTGCCGTGACAAGACTGTCTGAGAGCCAGCGTCCCGATAGGGACGCGACTATGCATCCTTCATGAAGAACCGATTGTCTATAGCCACCTCATTGGCCTCGATAAACCGTCTATACTCCTCAGCAAAAGCCATCTTCTTGTGATGCTCCTTCTGTCCCTTAATATAATTGATGATCTTGTCTCTGTCGTGAATACTGTAGGTGAATCCCGCATACTCCTGCGACCACCCAGTGAACTTTGGAAAGTGTGGGTTGGCTTTCATCCATTTACTGGATGACACTTTCAGCTCTTTCACAAAAGAGGCCAGAGCCAATGTGGCTGGCAAGGATACCAGCAGATGCACATGGTCGGGCATCCCGCCGATGCGGTATAGTTTGCCGTTATAGTTATTGATGATGCCATTCATATAGGCATACAGTTCATTCTCATGTTCTTCGGCAATAGCTAATTCGCTGCGGTGTGTGCGCAGGACGATATGATACAATGTGCTGACATAACTCATGCGCTGATAACGCTTGTTGTGTGCCTTTATTGTGTCGCGTCCCTGACGGGACGTCCTATCGGCTGTCATACTGGCATCATGTCCGCGTCCCGACAGGGACGCAACCTTGCATAACACGGTACAAGAGGACAGAGTCCTCGCAGTGCCGTGATAGACCAGCGTCCCGACAGGGACGCGACACAAAACGAATAAACCCACCTAAAGAGAGTGTGATAGCTCTTCGACCCTTCTTCGGTCTCTCAGCGTGGTCGGCCTATCCCGTCAGGTAATAAAAAATAACACTACGATACCTTGTCCGACAGCCTTAGTTTCTGGATCCTTCTTCAGCTGCTTCGAGTAAGGTAGGAAGCCGTAATTCATACTCTTCAGTCGTCTGAATTTACAAAACGATTATATTCTTCCTCACACTGTTCGCATAGATGGTGTTCGTTAAGTATAGCTCGTTCGCCACACTTCCAACACTCCTCATAGTCTTCAAAACTAATATATTTAGACAGGTCTATTGGTTCATCTATTTCACCGCCATCTATCTCAATATTTTGAGTATTGAAACATCCCATTGGGTACTCCCATACTTGTAGAGTAAAGTCAATTTGCTTCCCACAATTAGGACATCTATAGGACTCTTGTGATTCATATTCCGACTCCGGTCCCATACCTCTACCGTTATCTACAACACCACCTTCCCAATTGAAACAAAGGTCATCAACATCTACATCAAACAGTTCTCCACATTCCCCACAACGAATTAACAAAGAATCACCAGAGTGATACTGCCTGATATCACGCTCACGCTCTATCCTTTCGAGGACATCCCTTACAATACCCAATTTACCATAGAAAGCGATTTGAGCCTGTTTCGGTTGATAAAGCTCTTCGAGCTTTTTGATAAAATCTGTAGATTTATAAAACCATACTGTCTGACCAGTTTCTTCCTCAAATTCTGCTAAAAGCTCTCTGCGAGGATGACCTATTTCATCGGACGAAGGAGTTTCTGCTTTAGGGTCCTTCTTTGTTTCGTCAACTATTACCCAGTCAGACTTTGAGTCATTAGTGACAAATATTATATCTTTATTATGTTCTTTTGCAAAACGAAGAACCTCTTTCCAAATAATAAGGTCACCATATTGACGAACTCCTGATTTGGTTTCTGCATCCTTATAACCTGGACCTAGCTGATTCGCGTACCTAATAGCCCCCTCCTTAACTATTTCTTTAATCTGAGAAAAAGAAAAGGGTTCACCATGAGGTAAATCGTTTATCGTTGCAGCAATAACATCATTTTTCTGAATATCACGAATCTCCTGCTTACGAGCTTGATACTCAAGAGCCACAATAGTCTTTATCTTAACTATTTCCGGTTCTATAGCAGACAAGGATTTTTTTACTTCCTGAAGCTTAACATCGCTGATATATGGATGATAGTATGGCTTCTCCCATTGGACTATATAAGCCTTTAGCGTATCAACAATACGATTATTCTGTATGTCACTATCTTGATAATTCTCAGAGATCGGTTTAAGCATTGTATTCTCTCTGTTCTTTTTATACTCATGAACTACTTGAGAAGGGAGCCATATCCTATCTGAAAGATGTGAGAGAATCTCAGACATTATCTCTTGGAAATCAGGAGTCATATAATAAAAATCTAGCAGGGCGCATGTATCAAAGACAATAATGCCTTTCTCCCACAACACGTCCTCGGTTGCTTTTTCTATAACAGAAGGTGTATAAATGGTATGTTTCATTTTCGATACTTATGGTGGGTTCTTATTATTCATTTTGACCATCAAAACAGACAGAACCCATTAATCTGCTAGATAATCGTTGCATTAACATTCGGTTTACGAATGCAAAGATACAATTTTTTTTCATTTGGAAAGAACTACTTTGCTGTATTTTGAAAAGGGATGAAGGTGTTTTTCTTCAACACGCTATATATCACCGATTTTATTATCGTATCTTTAATATGCTTCTTTTTCTCTTTTTGTTCTTTATTGTTGTAAAATACATTATACACTATCGTTCTGCATCCAATTTTTAGGCCAAGGATACTGATATTTGTCCCACAACTTCTCACAATAATGTTTTACACTCTTCTTGTCCATAAAATTGACATTCTTAGCCAACTCTGTTTTCTTGCCTTGTTTCAGATCCTCTTGTCTGCGGTAAATCACTCTGTATGCATGTTCCACATAGTGTCTTTTAACTCCTAAATATATAGGGGGATGGTACTCATAATCACCCCAGCAATTTTTCTCTGTCTTGCCATTTAAAGCATATTGTAATTTATCAGACATTATCTCTAGAAACCAATTTTCATTAGACGAACCATTGTAAAAGGTATCAACAACCTTTTTCATTGCTTGTATTGAATACTTACGATATTCATCTTCTTTCTTTGTTTCGTATCTATTTTGACTCAAATCAAGTCCAACTTGATTTAGCAATTCTTTTTTTGTATCAGCTTTGCCAAAAAGCAAGCCGCAAATAGCTAATACAGCAAGCATCAAAATAAATCCAGCCATTTTTTCTTGTTTTATCTTTGCCTACTCTATGATGCAGTTTTCGGCTTCCCTGCTTGTTCGTTTTGAGCCAGAATCCGATGTTTATATAAGGGTACAAAGAAAGGCGCAAATCCTTTCAATTATTGTCTCCTTATTTTTGATAGAGGTGTCTGGAATACCTTTGTGTAAATAAGGGGAAAGAATCCACGCCTAAGCGTGAACTTTCGCCATCTTATTCTCACACGGTAGTAATGTTTTCCAGACGTTTCTATCAAGAGAACAAGAGCGTCAGCTCAATATATGTCTTTTATGTCAAATATTACGTCATAATTATCGTTTTCAAATTCGTTGCAAAGATACAAATATTATTTAGAACAATAAACTATTTTTGTTATTCTGCTTGAAACAAATTAGTTTCATACGGTTCGCAATGGCCTATTCATCAACTCATACAAATAGGCCGGGCTTTGTACGTATAATTCGTTCTCTTCATCTTGCAGGGCTTCCATCAGCGGGGATTTATAGACTTTCTCCATTGCCTGCTCGATGCCGCAACCTGTGTCTTCCATTACATATTTCACCAGCTCGCTCAAGACATAATCTGTCAAGTACGTTGCTATCTGATGGTGGGTTGGCTGGTTCATGCGAGCGTACCTCCATTCTTTTGACAATATACAATCAGGTCGTCGATGGTCTCGTCCATCGACTGCAAGTGTTCCACATCGTAGAACTCTATCAGGAACGCCAACCCCTTATACTCGTGCAGATAATTCGTTTCTTCGCAACAGACGTTTTCTCGCCACGCCAAAGCTCAAGCAAGCTTGGCTTTGGTCGTTTGGCTTATCGAAAACGTTGAACGCCGCCTGTCGCGTCATCGCGAAACGCTCCCCAAAAGCATGCACCGCAGCTGTAAGGAATGGTATCTCATGCTTGCTCCTATCTTGACCTTTTTCGATTTGCAGAAATATGACATTTTTCTGATACAGCCATATTCTATGGATTCTGTCTCATCATTGTCCTGTTATTTCGCTGTGGGCAATGTCGAAGGAAATCTTGATACTGTGGCTTTCTTTGGCCTTGGGGTAGCGCTCTTCGGTCATGATGGGGAGAGTAATAGTGAAATGCTGGCCTTCGTTTATGGTAAAATAAGGCTTTTCGTCCGGGCCAAAGAATATGTTGTCACGAATGGAATACAGGGAGTAAATGTCGCTGTCAAGGATTCTCAGTTCGACCATGTCGTCACTCCCAACGATTTGGACATGCAAGAATTCCGGCTTCCCGCCGACATACGATAAACCTCCTGTGTTCAGGGTGATGCTCTTGCCCATGGGGACGGTATCCTCGAGAATGATAAAGGTGTTCTTTACCGGCTTGCCATCCGCATCGAGCAGGTTTTCGGATTCCTGCTGCACGACCTTCACGGTGCCATAATTGCTCGTTGCCGTCACCTGTATGGTGCTGTCGTGGTCAGCGGTGAAGCATGCCGTGTAGTCAACGGCGTATCCTATTTTGTCCTGATTGTCCCAGTCGAACGATTCTTCGAGGTGCTGTCTGCACCCGACCACTGCCAGCAGTGTTGCCAATGTGATGAATATGATGCTGTTTTTCATTCTTTTTTGTTATTTGAAAGCAAATGCAAAAATACAAATAATTCACAATATGGCATAATATTTTTCTCAATCCAAAGAGGAGGGTACGCCGCGCCACCAGCGTTCGCTCTGTGACGGTGAACCAACATTTACGCGTTGGGTAACTCGCTTGCCCTTTGTACAATTCTTAATTCGTCATTCTTAATCATATAAAATGCTTTGTGTATTAAAAAAAATGTGTATCTTTGCAGATTGAATTATTTGTATTGTTTCACCTTATAGAAAGAACCCGACTATGAAGAATATCGAGAATCTGAACATCGATGCTTCGGCAAAAGAGAACGTTAAGACTTGGTTGAACGGCCAGTACGACGAGGAGACAAAGCAGGCTATCCGCGACATGATGGACAACCCGAACGAGCTGAACGAGAGTTTCTACCGCAATCTGGAGTTCGGTACCGGCGGCTTGCGCGGCATTATGGGCGTAGGCACCAACCGCATGAACAAGTACACTGTGGCCATGGCTACCCAAGGCTTGGCCAATTATGTGAAGAAGTGTTTCCCCAACGCCACCCCTATCAAGGCTGCTGTGAGCCACGACAGCCGCAACCATAGCCGTGAGTTTGCCGAGATTACCGCCAATGTGTTGGCGGCAAACGGCTTCCACGTATACCTGTTTGAGGCTCTGCGTCCCACTCCCGAGCTTTCGTTTGCCGTGCGCCATTTTGGCTGCCAGACGGGCGTGATGGTGACGGCCAGCCACAACCCCAAAGAGTACAACGGCTACAAGGCCTATTGGGACGACGGTTGCCAGTTGGTTGCCCCGCACGATACCAATGTGATTGACGAGGTGCTGAAAATCAAGGGTCTTGAAGACGTGAAGATGAGCGGCGGCGAAGCCAACATCGAGATAATCGGGGAGAATGTCGACAGCGTCTACCTGAACCGCATTGAGCAGAACTCCCTGCATCCCGAACTGATAAAGAAACACCACGACCTGAAGATTGTCTATACTCCGCTGCACGGCACGGGCATCACCCTCATTCCGCGCATGTTAGAGAAACTGGGCTTCACCAACGTGAATGTGGTGAAGGAGCAGGCCACACCCGACGGCAATTTCCCCACCACCCCGAGCCCCAACCCTGAGGAGAAGGCTGCCATGAAGATGGCTGTTGACCTGGCCAAGGAGATTGATGCGGACATCGTTTTTGCCAGTGACCCCGATGCCGACCGCGTGGGTGTGGCTGTGAAACGTCCCGACGGCGAGTGGATGCTGCTCAACGGCAACCAAACTATGAGTGTGCTGATTTACTACCTGCTGAAAGAATGGAAAGAGACCGGCCGCCTGACGGGCAAGGAGTTTATCGTCAAGACCATCGTCACTAGCGAGCTGCCCGCCGACATTGCCAAGCGCGTGGGTGTGAAGGTCTATGATGTGCTGACGGGCTTCAAGTTCATCGGCGACAAAATCCGCGAGCTGGAAGGCAAGGAGGTCTTCATCGGCGGCGGCGAGGAGAGCTATGGCTACATGATTGGCGACTTTGTGCGCGACAAGGACGCTGTGGCCGCCTGCTCGATGATAGCCGAGATAGCCGCTTGGGCTGCCGAGCAGGGCAAGACCTTCTTCGACGTGCTGGTGGACCTCTACACCGAGTATGGTTTCTATAAAGAGGGTCTGCTGAGTGTGGTGCGCAAGGGCAAGAGCGGCGCTGAGGAAATCCAGCAGATGATGAAGGACTACCGCGAGAACCCGCCCAAGGAGATTGACGGCGAGAAGGTAGTCTGCATCAAGGACTACAAGCTGCACGAGAGCACCGACACCGTGACTGGCAAGAAAGAGACCATCAATCTGCCCGCCAGCAATGTGCTGCAGTATTTCACCGAAAAGGGCAACAAGGTGACTGTGCGCCCCAGCGGCACGGAACCCAAGATCAAGTTCTACTTCGGCGTGAAAGGCGAGCTTCCCAACAAGGAGGGCTTCGACAAGACCAATGCCGCACTCGATGCCAAGATTGAGGAAATCAAGAAATCGATGAATCTGGGTTAATAGCCAGGTAACACAATGACAATAACCCGCACTGGAAATATACCCCAGTGCGGGTTATATCAATAACCATGAACATAGAGGAGTATCGTGACTTCTGCCTGTCGCTGGGCGACGATGTGGAGGAGAAGATGCCTTTCGGAGCGTTCAACCATGCTTCGGGCGTCTTGGTGTTCTACGTGAACGGCCACATGTTCTCATTCTTCGATACCGACAACTTCGGTGTGGTGACACTGAAATGCAGACCTGAGCATATAGAGGAACTGAAGGAACGGCATAGCGAGATAGGCAAGCCCCATAACCTTTCGCCCAAACACTGGATAGGCGTAGATGCACGACTGGCTGACGCCCATCTCTTGCAGACATTGACACGCGAGTCATACGAAATTGTGAAGACAAAGTACAGCAAAAAGAAATAGCCTATGGACATTAACTTGGAAACAGTTCTCTTGGTATTGCTTATCATACTCCCAGTAGTCTATTTCCTGTGGAGGAACAGACGTTTAGAACCTCAGGTGCAACAGTCTTTGGATGAACGCCGCGAGGAGTATGTGCAGAAGATGACGGCACAATATGGCGAGCCAGAGCAATCGTTGTGGACCGCCGAGATGCCCTTGCTCATCTATGATGGCTTTATGGTGATGGAGGGTGTCCGTGTGCCATACGACAGCATTGAGAATGTCACATGGAACAATTCATCCGATTATCCCACAGGAGGCGGAATCTATCAGGTGATAGTGCGCACTCATCTGCCCGGCCATGAATTCCTCTACGCTCAGATGGGAGAAGACAGCGAGGAAGCACGCAGCATGTCGGAACACCTATTCAGTCTTATGCAGAAATGAGAAGAGCGTTCATAGCCGTTGTGACAGGACTTCTCCTGATTACGGGAACCACCCACGCACAAGAAGGAAGTCGTTGGACGATGGCTTGCTGGAATGTGGAGAACCTCTTCGACACGCGGCACGACACACTGAAGGACGACTGCGCCTTCACCCCCGAGGGCGACAACCATTGGACATCCAAGCGTTATCAAGACAAGCAGAACAAGATTTTCAAGACTATTGCCGCCATGCAGTGGCCGGTGATGGTAGGTATGGCCGAAGTGGAGAACGACCATGTGCTGCGCGACCTCTGCCGCAGCACTCCGCTGCGCAAGCTGGGATACGACTTTGTGCATTACGAGTCGCCCGACCAACGTGGCGTCGACTGTGCATTGCTTTACCGCAGAGGGCTCTTCGACGTGTTTGAGTCAACGAACATCTACGTCTCCGACACCGGCGAGGGATTCTATACCCGCGACATCCTCCTTGTGGGCGGGGTACTGCGGGACACCGTCTCTCGCAGCGACACCTGCTATATTCTGGTAAACCACTGGCCCTCGAAAAGGGGAGGTGCCGAAGCCGAGAGGCACAGGATGGAGATAGCACACAGGCTGCTCCACATGATGGACAGCCTTCAGCGCAGCCATCCGGCAGCATTGATTGTGGCTATGGGCGACTTCAACGCCTCGGGCGACGAAGAGGCCATGCGCCTTGGGCTGGGCTTTGGCGGAGGGGAACGGAACCCCGAGGGCTTCTACAACCTGATGTGCCAGATACCTCAAGGCGAGGGCAGCTACAAGTATAAAGACACGTGGTCGTGCATCGACCAAGTGATAGCCAACAGGAAACTAAAGGTGGAACTGTTCGCACCCGACTTCCTGCTGGTGGACGACGAGAAATATTTGGGCAGAAAACCTTTCCGCACCTACACGGGCATGAACTATTTGGGCGGATACAGCGACCACCTGCCGGTAATAATTCGGATTCCATGAAGAGGGGTGTTGTTGCGGTGATGCTGTTGTGGCTGCTGTGGCCACTGGCGGGTGCAGCGCAGGAACTGATGCCCTCCGTCTGGCAGTACTACATAGAACAGCTGTCCGACGAGGGCGACGACGAGACGGTGGAGGAGATGCTGGAAATCTATGAGGCCTTGCACGACAGTCCCGTCAACCTGAACGACACGAGCGACTTGCTCTCGGCCATCCCCTTTGTGAGTGACCTGCAGCGCGAGCGCTTGCGAGCCTATATCATGCTGTCGGGTGAGCTGCTCAGCATAGAAGAGCTGTATGTCATCAACGGCTTCGACAGCTTGACGGTGGAGTTGCTGCGCCCCATCGTGAAGGCGGAGCCTTTGGAATCTTCGCATCGGATTACCTGGAAAGAGCTGCTGACCCGAGGCAGAAGCAACCTGGTGACGGGAATTGGCGGCACTATGGAACAGGCGCGCGGCTATCGCGACAGCATCTATGAGGGCGACAACCTGCGGCTTATGTGGCGGTATAGGTACAAGTACAAAGACCGCATCCAGCTCCAACTCTCGGGCGACAAAGACCCCGGCGAGGCGTTCTTCAGCGGCAGTCAGCGGAAGGGCTTCGACTTCTATGGCTACAGTCTGCTGGCAAACGACATCGGGCGATGGCGGAAGGACGGAGAAGAACGTCGCGTATATGTGAAGCGCGTAGTGGCTGGGCAGTATCATCTGCAATTCGGACAGGGGCTGACGCTGTGGTCGGGTTTCGGGCCGAGGATGTCCATCACCACGAGCATCAACCGCAGTGCCCAGGGGTTGCGACCCAACGGCGCCTTTACCGAATACGGCTATATGCAGGGTGCTGCCGCCACCATAGCGTTAGGGCGGCATTGGAATGCGACACTCTTTGCCTCGTATGTGATGCGCGACGCCACTTTGCCCCGTAAGGCTGACAGCATAGCGGACACGATGCAGAGTCTCTACAACTCAGGCTACCACCGCACACCAACGGAGATAGGCAAACGGCACCAGTTGGGGGAGTTGCTGTATGGCGGGCATGTGGAGTACAGGAACAGCAATCTGCGCGTGGGAATGACGGGTGTGGTCACGCGGCTGGACAAAGCTCTCGTGCCGGCCACGTATGTCTATAACGACAATGCATTTAGGGGCAGGGAGAACTGCAACGCAGGCATCGACTTTGCCTATCGTCACCGCAGGATGCTCTGGTTCGGAGAAGTGGCGCTTAGTGCCAATCATGCCCTCGACAGCACGTCGATGCAGGTCAGTCCCGCCGCATTGGTAGGAGGGGAATTCATTTTCAACAACAGCCACCGGCTCAGCGGCTACGCAAGGTATTACGCCCCCACCTACCACAACCTCCACGCCAACGCCGTAGGGCAGAACAGCACTCCGCAGAACGAGGCAGGCGTGGGTCTCAACTATCAAGGCCGATTGATGTGGGGGATAGATGCCTCCGCATGGGCCGACTGGTTCTATTTCCCGCACATGAAGTACTTGGCCTATGCCCCTACCCACGGGCAGGAGTACAACCTGATGCTGTCGCGGGCGTCACGCTATGTGAAGGGTCTCGCTTTCAATGTGCGCTACCGCTACAAGGAGCGGGGACGGAACATCACGCCTTCCACAATGGTGGATGGGCACTACCTGCTGGAGCAGACCTACCGGCACCAGGTGCTGGCCGACGTAGAGTACAAAACTGGTGTGTGGAGGCTGGTATCGCGGGTGGGGTACGCTCATTATCATGGCGATGTGACCGAGGCCGACAGAGGGCTTCTTTTCTACCAAGATGTGCAATACCGCCCGCAGACGATACCCCTCACAGTGGCGGCGCGGATTGCCCTCTTCGATGTGAACGACTATGAGGCACGCATGTACGCCGCCGAGAGCGACTTCATCTACAATTACAGCAGCACCCTCTACCAGAACGAAGGCTGCCGCTTCTACCTCCTGCTGCGGTACGACATCACACCCAACTGGAACATCGGCCTCAAATACGGCATCACAGCCTACGCCGACAAAGAGACCTTCGGCTCCAGCTATGAGCAGATAGACACCAACCACCGCCAGCAATGGAAGATACAGATGAGACTGAAGTGGTAACATCTTGATGCAAAAATGATGGCATCAAAAGCAATGTCCCTGTCTATATGGCAGGGACTTCGGTTTGTATGAAATATATATGGACAGAAGTTTTATTTTAGAATTGATAAATAATGGCTATATTTGCAATATATTAGTTATATCGAATGAAACGCTCAAGGGTCACAGAATCAATTATCAATGCACTCAATGCGTTGCCGTTTAAGACGGAAACCTGGCTATATGGCAGCGAGGCACGTGGCAGTGCCCATGCTGATTCGGATATTGACCTGTTGATATTGGTGGATTCTGTGAACACTGAAACAGAAAACGATATTTTCAAGGCGCTCTATCCCATAGAGCTTTCCACCGGTATTCTTATTAACCCTCTCGTGGTTGCAAAGTCACAGTGGAGTTCAACTATATCCCCGTTTTATTTGAACGTAACAAATGAAAGGGTAAGGCTGTGGTAACACTGACTAAAGAACAACGCATTGCGATAGTCAAGTATCGGATGGAGAACGCAAACAACACTCCTCCAAACGTGAAACAGGAGATTATGAGGATTTTATAAACCACGATTTGGAGACCGTGGAGAATCTATTGCCTAAAGTACAGGCATTTATCGCAAATCGGTCGTTAGGAAACCGAAAACTCCTACGGTTTAACTGCCGAAACGTGCAATGTACGGGGAAAAAACCTGCCCTGCGCCATGGAGCGGCAACGATTCCCCCTCGCTACGGAGAGGGGCCGTTCAATCCTGCATCGTAATAGTATCGTTATAGCTTCGTTACTCGATATGATAACGGAAAACAAGCCGAGAAGCAGGCAACATCGAGCCGAGATTGAACGGCCCAAGTGGGCCGGCCGTGCGTGCCGTCCGCTGAGTGCGGTTATCCCGATTGATGAGTCGGCTAATGACCGATTTGGGTTTATCAAAAAAATAGAGGGTTTAGTTCATCAATGGTAGAATAATCTCTAATGCTAAGTGTTGATATTACTTTTTCACATTCGTCTTTCCCTTTGAATTTGCAAAACAAGAATAGGGAGATGGTGGTGGTAGAGCAATTAAAATGAGGGGAGGGTTGCTGTTCCGTCGCAATTAGGTTAGGGAATTGCTGTTAGATGGCTTTTAATGGGTGCCGGGGACGGAGGGTTCTTCGGTGTGTGTGGGGATGATGCCTTGCTCTTGGTATTTCTTGTAGGTCTTCTCGGCGGCGAGCTGTTCGGCGGCCTTGATGGAGTATTCGATGGCGTGTTCGGCGGGGGTATCGTCCACTTTTACGCGGACATCGTAGTGTCGACGGCTCTCCTTGCCTTGGTAGAAGGTGCGCTCGACCTCGAAGCTGATTTTCTTGTGGTTCTTCTGCCCCCAGTCGATGAGTTTACTTTTGAAGTTCCAATCGGTGTGAGCCATAGCATCGACATCGAGGTGAAGGTTGATTATCTTGTCGATGATGACACGGCGGGTGAATTTGTAGCCTTTCTCGAGGTAGATGGCTCCTACAAGTGCCTCGAAGGTGTCGCCGTCGATGGATTTGAATATGCCCTGCGACTCACGGTTGTATTGTATTAGTTGGGAGAGGCCAATCTTCTGGGCAAGTTTATTCAGGTTGGCGCGACTGACAATTTTCGACCGCATCTCGGTGAGGTAACCTTCGCCTTGGCTGGGATATTTCTTGTAGAGGAAATCCGCCACGATGGCACTGAGTACGGCATCGCCAAGGTATTCGAGCCGCTCGTTGTTGACACGCCGGCCTTTGCCCATGTCCAGTGATTTGGACTTGTGGATAAAGGCAATCTGATATAAACGGGTATTGCGGGGTATGAACCCCAGCATGTTTTTGAAGAAAAGGTAAAACTTTTTATTCTCGCCCCTGTAACGAAAAAAGTTCAGCATCTCAATATTTTCGGAAAGCCAAACAGGCATTGTGTCCGCCGAAACCAAATGTGTTGCTGAGGGCAAAATCCACACGGCGGTGTGTAGGTTTGTTGAATGAGAAATCGAGCTGTGGGATGTCGGGGTCGTCGGTGAAGTGGTTGATGGTCGGAGGGACAACATCGTTCTTCACGGCAAGTACCGTTGCAATGGCTTCGACAGCACCGGCGGCACCCAGCAGGTGGCCGGTCATTGACTTGGTCGAATTGAGGGTAATCTTTGGAGCGTGTTCGCCAAAGAGCGATACCACTGCACGAGGCTCCGAAATATCTCCGATGGGTGTCGATGTGCCGTGAGTGTTGATGTGGTCGACATCGTTCAGCGTCATGCCGGAATCGTTGATAGCTTCACGCATGGCGAGCATGGCACCGTACCCTTCGGGATGGGAGGCGGCGATGTGGTATGCATCAGCGGTAAGTCCGCATCCCGTAATCTCGGCATAAATCTTGGCTCCGCGTGCCTTGGCGTGTTCCAGTTCTTCGAGAATCAAGGCACCGGCACCCTCGCCGAGTACAAATCCGTCGCGGTCTTTGTCGAACGGACGCGAAGCCGTCGACGGGTCGTCGTTGCGGAGCGAAAGAGCTCTCATAGAGGCAAACCCGCCTATACCTACGGGGATGATAGCAGCTTCACTGCCACCGGTAATCATCACATCCACCTTGCCTAACTGCAACATCATGAAGGCATCGGCAATCGACATGGCTGACGAGGCACATGCTGCGGTAGTGGAATAGTTTGGTCCGCGGAAACCGTAACGGATAGATATCTGGCCCGCACAGATGTCGCCAATGGTCTTGGTGATGAAAAACGGGCTAAAGCGTGGTGTATTCTGGCTTTCGGCAAAAGATAGAAGCTCGTTTTGGAAAGTCTCTGCACCACCCATGCCGGTACCGAAAATAACTCCAACCCTGTCGCGGTCGGTCTTTTCAATGTCGAGGCCTGAATCTTTCAGAGCCTCGTCAACCACAACAAGTCCATATTGGGTAAAGAGGTCAAGCGTCCTGATCTCTTTACGGTCGAAGTACTGTGTACCGTCAAACCCCTTAACCTCTGCTGCAATGTGGCATTTGAGGCTGGAGGAGTCGAAATGTGTAATCAGGCCGGCACCACTTACCCCTCGTAATAAGGAATCCCAAAACTGCGATACATTATTGCCAACAGGAGTAAGTGTGCCGAGACCAGTGACTACAACACGTTTCAGATTCATTGTACTGAAGCGGGTGAATTAAAT